>Ga0137355_1000087_pt1 | contig 14472 bp, 13 predicted proteins | sample EasRivERMLT800_2_FD_104763 | JGI IMG/M metagenome (GOLD analysis project Ga0137355, IMG submission 104763) | Soil microbial communities from meander-bound floodplain in the East River, Colorado, USA - East River MetaG ERMLT800_2 | ecosystem: Environmental > Terrestrial > Soil > Floodplain ... | reverse complement strand
CTTTTTCATGCATTTAGTTCATTTACATTTTTTAGTTTTTTTTTTAGGGGCAATTGTATCCCCAAGCAATTGTATCCCTATAGTATTTTTCATCAAAGTTATGTGTAGCATTTTAATCTGAATTTTTATTAACTAAATCTTTATATATCTATGAAAAATTTAAAATTATTTTCGGTGTTTATCTTAACAATTTTAATCGGAGCAAGTTGCTCCAAAGAAGATTTTGCCCCTTCAGCAGATGAAAATCAATCTGCAGCCCTAAATGCAGAAAAAACGCTCCGAGCAATTTAACCGCAAAAGGAAATGAAGCCCCAAGTGGAGCACACTACAACCTGAACATTATTGGCGTTCCTAAAAACAAAACAGCTGATATGACAGGAAACAATGGCGGTCGTATTTTTGTCAAATTAGACGGAAAATCAAACATCTATCTGACTCCATCTCTTGATGGAAGTTTTACCGTTTTGGACGCAAATGGTACTGACGCTAACGGAGCTAACTTTCAACTTCCCGCTCCTGGTCTTTTTATTGATGGCGTTTCTACAGTGAGTTACACCGTATATGCACGCGCGTTAGGCAAACCAATGGGTTCTGTAGTAATCAGAAACTGCGCCACTGTTCCTGGCGATCTCGAACCGACATGTGAAGAACTAACGGATACCGAGAATATTTTGGAAATGACAAGACCAAAAGGGCAAAGTACATTTATCAATGTAACCAAAAAACTTCTTTACATGAATGTTGACATCACAGACGACGGTATAGACAACCCTAAATTATACCCTATTTTTGATCCTGCAATGGAAGGTTACTTCTGGGAATACGACAGTTCCGGGATGAAATTATTACAGTTAAGATTTTACCCAATACCAACTACTATCTATCAATAAATGAACCTTAGAATTTTAAATAAACCCATCAATATATTAGCTATTGATGGGTTTTTTAATTTGCGATTTACCGGAAACACTGGAATCAAAATCAAAACTTGTGGAACGATAAATAGTAAGCATAAATATTAATTAATCTAAAAAGGTAATATTCGATGTTTCGCACACCTCTAATTAGAAATCCACTATCGTTGCTTTCATTTATCCGCGCCATCGATTCGATGAAATAGAAATTTATTTTCGGGAAAAATTTCGTTAAAACCCTTAGCTGCTTTAAAACTTCATCCTCTGAATTCTCACCGCATTTAAAATAGCCAACAAAGCTACACCCACATCCGCAAAAACGGCTTCCCACATGGTGGCCAAACCACCTGCTCCAAGAATTAAAACGATCCCTTTAACCATAAATGCCAGTGTAATATTCTGCCACACTATTTTCTTGGTTTGTTTCCCAATGGTTATTGCGGTAAAAATCTTTGTAGGCTGGTCATTTTGAATGACGATATCCGCAGTTTCAATGGTAGCGTCACTTCCTAAACCACCCATGGCAATTCCGGCGTCGGCGAGGGCAACTACCGGTGCGTCATTTACGCCATCGCCAACAAAAGCAATTTTTAGGTTTTTCATTTTTAGTGCCGACACTTTCTCGACCTTGTGTTCGGGTAATAAATCACCGTAAGCCAAATCGATATTTAATTCTTTGGCAACGGCATTAACAACGGATTGTTTATCGCCAGAAAGCATAACGGTTTTGATGTTCATTTTGTGCAAACTTTGAATGGCTTCTTGGGCATCTGCCTTAATCTCATCGGCAATTACAAAATAACCCGCATATTTTTGGTCGATTGCAATGACAACAGTCGTAAATGGAATAGTATCAATTTCAACATCGTAAATGATATTGAATTTCTTCATCAGTTTGGTATTTCCTACTAAAATTTCTATACCGTTTACCGTCCCTTTAAGCCCATGTCCGGCAATTTCTTCGACATTAGTAACAGTTGCATTTTTTTCTAACCCGTTTGCATACTCGGTAATAGCCGTTCCAACAGGATGCGTTGATTTGGCTTCAAGCGCGGCTGTATATTTTACTAAGTCGGTTTCGGGAATCCCAACGGCAACCACTTCTTGTACTCTAAAAACACCTTTGGTCAGCGTTCCTGTTTTGTCCATAACCACCACTTGAATGGATGCCATAATATCAAGAAAGGTTGACCCTTTGAACAAAATCCCATTTTTACTTGCTGCGCCAATTCCTCCAAAATAACCTAATGGAATGGAAATAACCAAGGCGCAAGGACAGGAAATCACCAGGAAGATTAATGCTCTGTACAACCAATCGTTGAAATTATAGTTTTCGACAAATACCATAGGAAACAAACAAATGCCAACTGCGGAAAACACGACTAACGGCGTATATATTTTGGCAAACTTTCTAATAAATAATTCGGTCGGAGCTTTTTTGGCAGAAGCTTCCTGTGTCATTTCCAAAATTTTTGACAATCTACTATCTTCAAAAATATTGGTAACCCGGACCAGAGCGACTTTGTTCAGATTAATCATTCCTGCTAAAACCGATTCTCCTTTTACCTTCGTATCCGGCATACTTTCCCCAGTTAATGCTGCACTGTTGAATGTTGCTGATTCTGTAAGCAATTTTCCGTCTAAAGCTACTTTTTCTCCCGGTCGCAATTGAATGATTTCTCCAATGGCAATTTCGGACGCTTTTTTAGAAACTGTATTTTCGCCTTCTAATACAGTTGCTTCATCGGGTCTTTGATCCAGTAAAGTTTTAATATTTAATTTGGCTTTTTTTACCGCCAAGTTTTGAAATACTTCTCCTATAGCGTAAAATAACATAACAGAAACTCCTTCGGCATATTTATCAATCGAAAAAGCGCCAATGGTAGCAATAGCCATCAGTAAAAACTCTGAAAAAATTTCTCCTTTAGAAATACTTAAATAAGCTTCATATAAAACTGGTAGACCAACCGGTAAATAGGCAATAATAAACATGGATAGTCGCACCCAAGTGGCGAACCATGTCTGAGAAAAATAATAATCAAAAATTATGGCGAGCAGTAATATAAAAAATGAAATAATCGCCGGAAAAAACACTCTAAAATCATAAAATCTTCCACTGGAATTATCATGATTATGGGAATGGCTTTCTGGTTTTTCATCAACTGAACAACATTCTGGGTCCATGTTATATCTTTTTATTAAAATAACTTAAGCAATTCTTTGTCAACACTAAAATTTTATTTCTGGCAAAAAAAATCATCCTTTCTCTTTAATAAGAAATAAAAAATAGATAATTACAAATACAGATCCCAAAGCGGCCGTTATAAATGTAATATTGGCACCAAAAAAAGACCAAATTAGACCTGCAAATGAACTGGCCAATAAAGTGCAGATACTTTGAAAACCGGAATACGTTCCAATTGCAGTAGCAGTATCTTTCTCATCCGAAATATTACTAATCCAGGCTTTTGAAATCCCTTCGGTAGCGGCGGCATAGATTCCATAAATAAAAAACAGCCCTATAAAAGTATAGACAGAAGTACTAAAAGCCATTCCAAAATATACGATCGCAAATAGTGAAATCCCGAAAAGAAACATATTTTTCAAACCCATTTTATCCGCTAAAATTCCAATCGGAAAGGCAAATAAAGCATATACTAAGTTATAAAAAATATAAACTCCAATTACAGCAGTATCGTTAAGACCTGATTGTTTTGCTTTCAATAATAAAAAAACATCAGAACTATTGAACAATGCAAAAAGCAATAATCCGATAACCAACTTGCGATATTGTGCCGGACTTGCTCTCCAATAATTAAGAAATGAAAAAAAAGAAATATTCTTTTCATCCTTTAAAATATAACTTTTATGATTTTTGAGTAAAAATGAAGCCATAACAGCCAATAATCCAGGAAGAAATGCAAGATAGAAAAGTGTTTTATAGTCGTTTGGAAAAAAATAAAGATAAATCAAAGCTAATGTTGGCCCCACAACAGCTCCAAAAGTATCAAAAGACCGGTGAAATCCAAATATTTTCCCTTTTGTATCAGGTCTTGCCTCATCAGATAAAATGGCGTCTCTTGCTCCTGTTCGTATTCCTTTTCCAAAACGATCAAGTGTACGCGCAAAGAAAACCCAAAGCGGAAAAATGAAAATGGCCATCATCGGTTTCGAAATGGCACTTAAGGCATAACCCAATTGAACAAATGGCACTCGTTTACCAGACTTGTCCGATAATTTTCCAAAGAAACCTTTACTTAATCCTGCCAACATTTCGGCAAAACCTTCTAAAACTCCAATTAAAACAATAGAAAATCCAATCGTCTTTAAGTAAATGGGGAGTATTGGATACAGCATTTCACTTGCCATATCAGTAAACAAACTTATCAGCGATAAAATCCAGACGGTTCTTGAGATGTAATTAAATATTTTCATTTTTAATTATTTTTCGTCATTTATAAACCGCCTACATTCCAATCATTATGGCAAAAATGATTTCTGAAGAAAAATCATTCCCATAGTTTCATGACTTTGGGGCCTGTCTTTTTATTTATCCACTTATTCATTTTATAACAGAGATAAGCAGAACCGCTACCAACCAATGCACCCACAAATACATCCGAAGGATAATGAACCCCCAAATGCATGCGCGAATATCCTACGGCACTAGCCCAAGCAAATGAAGGGGCTATAACATACCATTTCGGATAAGCCATACTCAATGACGTTGCGGTTCCAAATGCAATAGAAGTGTGGCCGGAAGGCATCGAATAGCCACTCTCGGTGATTACATTATCGATATCTGGATAAGTATCATACGGTCTCTCTCTTTTTATGGAATATTTCAAAACCGCTGCAACAAATGCATTCGCTAAAAATGTTTCTCCAATAAAAATAGCTTTTTGCTTTGTTAATGAATCCTTCTCGATAAGTCCGATCGAATAAATAATAATTGGCGTTGAAATACTAACCGGAACAGCTGTATTAGTAATAAATTTGAAAGTCGGATCTAACGATTCATTCCTTTCAACATTTATTTTTCTCAATAAATCGATATCCCAATTCTGGGCGTTCACAAAAGTTACACAAAAAAACAAAAGGATTACATAGAGAAATTTTAACCCATTAAACTTGGTTTCCATAATTTTATTCAAAATATATAAATGCGAGAGAAAATCTGTCTAATTCATATTTTTATTTATATGAAATCAGACAAATAAATTGAGTCCGAACTGCTAAAAAAAGCGACTATGCCAACTGTCCATAGCGGGCACCTCCCAAGATTCATTATATTCTTCAATGGTATTTACCAGGTTATTAAAAACAATTGTATTTTCAGTAACGGCTTTATCTTTCACCATTTTTTTGAAATCAATCAATGGTTTATGAGCAATGTGTTCGCCCAATTTGAAAGTTACATTCATTTTGTCTAACAAATCCACATTGTATTTTTGCTCTAAGCTTTGGATAAATTCTACCGAAGAATCGATAGAACACCCTGTAGCACTCTGAACCTCTTGATTTACAGCAATAATTATAAATCGATTGTATTTTAATTGATAGGATGATTCTAAACTGGTGCCATGAGCGGCCCAATTTTCGAGAAAGGACTGCAAAGCAGTTTCTATTTCGCTAAATTCTTCTTCCGAAAATTTTCTATTCGACTGGTAAATCCAAATTTTAGATTCTCCGGGTAAATTTTCAAATGGAACGTACATGATATTTTAGATTTATTTTTTTTAGAATTCTGGGTTTTGGATTTTATAAATCCTGTGCATTAGCAATCAGTTCAGCAATATCCATTACTTTAACGTCACCTTCTTTTTCTTTATTTTTAATACCATCTGTCATCATAGTGTTGCAAAAAGGACAACCGGCCGCAATAATATCTGGTTTTGTTTCTAATGCGTCTTCTGTTCTTTCAATGTTGACTTCTTTGTTTCCTGGTTCCGCATCTTTAAACATCTGAGCACCACCCGCACCACAACATAAACCGTTCGCTTTAGAACGTTTCATCTCCACTAATTCAGCATCCAATTTTTGAATTAAATCTCTTGGGGCTTCATATACATTATTTGCTCTCCCTAAATAACATGGGTCGTGAAAAGTAATGCGTTTCCCTTTAAACTGCCCTCCTTCGATGGTTAATCTTCCATCATCCAACAAAGATTTTAGAAACTCTGTATGATGAACCACTTCGTATTTACCTCCCAATTCAGGATATTCATTTTTTAAAGTATTAAAACAATGCGGGCAAGCCGTGACAATTTTTTTAGCCTCATACGCATTTAACACCTCGATATTCATCATAGCCTGCATTTGAAACAAAAATTCATTTCCCGCTCTTTTCGCAGGATCTCCGGTACAACTTTCCTCGGTTCCAAGAACAGCAAATTCAACATTCGAACGATTTAAAATGCGCACAAATGCCTTAGTGATTTTTTTTGCCCTATCATCAAAACTTCCTGCACAACCAACCCAAAATAATACTTCTGGTTGCTTTCCTTGGGCTAACATTTCGGCCATTGTTGGCACTATTAAATTTTCTGACATTTTAAAAATGTTTAATCGGTTATTCGTTGATTTGTTTGTTCTTTTTTGATAATTTGATTATTCGTTCATCCATAAAACAAATAACCAAATAAACTTTAATTTTCGTTTTTCCAGTTCAAGCGATCTTGCTGACTGTATTGCCACGGAGCTCCATTATTTTCAATATTGGTCATCATAGCATTTATAGGCATTGGTGCGGCACTTTGCTCCATTACCAAATAACGACGCATATCCATAATAATAGATAATGGACTAATATTTACGGGGCATTCTTCTACGCAAGCGTTACAAGAGGTACAAGCCCACAACTCTTCGGGAGTGATATAATCGTTCAATAACGATTTATTGTCAGGAACAAAAACACCTTTGTTGGCATCAATATTTTTTCCAACTTCTTCCATCCTATCCCTTGTATCCATCATGATTTTACGAGGAGACAATTTCTTACCAGTTAGATTTGCAGGACATGAGGAAGTACAACGCCCACATTCTGTACATGTATAAGCATTCATTAACTGCACCCAGTTCAAATCCTGAATATCACTGGCTCCAAATTTACTTGGAACAGCGTCCTCAGTTACGGGAGCAGCCGCAAACGGGTCTGCATTTGGATCCATCATCATTTTTACTTCGGCGGTAACTGATGCCAGATTATCTAATTGTCCTAACGGATTTAGATCCGCAAAATATGTATTTGGGAACGCTAAAAGTATGTGAAGGTGTTTTGAAAAATACAAATAATTCAAGAAGATCAAAATTCCGGTAATGTGCAACCACCAAAACACATCTGTGAGAAGCATTACCAGCTCATTCGACATTCCATTAAATAAAGGTTCTATAAATTGGCTTATAGGAAATGAACCTGCTTTAATAAAATGAGAATATCCACCGGGAATATTTTGCAAATGCAAATCGGTGGCATTCATTAATAGAAATAATGACATTAAGGTAATCTCGAAATATAGAATATAATTAGCATCATTTTTAGGCCATCCTTTTAAATCAGAATGGATAAACCTTTTTAGCTTAATGATATTTCTTCTTATAAAAAACACAATAACGGCCACTAAAACCAAAAACGCCAATATTTCGAAAGAGGCAATTAAAATATCATAGAAACCACCTAGAAAAGCAAAAACTCGATGAGTACCAAATAAACCATCAATCACAATTTCTAATAACTCAAGGTTAATTATTACAAACCCAACATATACAATGATATGAAGTATCCCTGCTATGGGTCTCTTCACCATTTTGGATTGACCAAGAGCAATCATTGCCATGTTTTTCCAACGGGCTTGGGGATTGTCTTTTCTATCAACAGCACCTCCTAGATTTATGTTTCGGATAATTTTTTTAACATTAATAAAAAAATATCCAAATCCAATAATCAATAAAATCGCAAATAAAATATTGTCTAAATGACTCATAAATGTTAGTTTTTAGCTTTTGTTAATGTATCGTTTACGGGAGCAACATAGGGCTTATTTTTCTTTCCAAAAACAGAAACGTTTACATATCTCGTTGGGTAAAGTCGAACGTCCTGTAATAATAATTCTAATTCTTTAGACGTTTTTGATAAATTATTATATAAGGCTTCATCCTTCAACATTTTCCCCATAGTTCCTTTTCCGGATTGAAGATTAGCGATAATTTGATCTACGTTTCCAAGAGTTTTTTGAAGTACTCTAGCCGTTTTAGCTAAATCGGCTTTTTGTAGTGAATCGGATATTTTGGAAAAATCGCCAGATATTTTATTAAAATTAGAGACTACCCCTTTTATCTGCGTTTTATTATCCTCCAAAATTGTATTGGCACTTAATGAAGCTTTGTGAAATTGCTCCATGGTACTACTTAATTCAGCTAAACTTTTTTTGATGTCCTGCTGTCCTTTCTTATCCAGAATATTGTTTAAACCCGTTACTAAATTATCTGCATTTGACAATAACTTTTCAATTTTTTCCTGAAGTGGCTCTAGTTTTTGGCTAACCTCACTTGTCATACTCAATTTCACATTTCCAGTGATTGTCTGGCCATCAACAGCTATGCTCTTGTCATTGAAATTTGGTAATATAGCAACTTGTTTGCCTTCAATAAAACTTGGTTCATAAATTGAAGCTATACTGGATTTAGAAATTGGAAAATCGGTGTTAAGCTGTAACTCAACTAATAATTTTCCAGTGGATTCATTTATTGCAATCGAATTCACTTTTCCAATTGTCAGACCATTTAAAGTTACAGGAGCAGATGGTAGCAATCCTTCTACATTCTCATATTCAACATATAATGTTTTGTAATTAGTAAAAAGGTCTTTTCCTTTTAAATAACCATACCCCCAAATGAATAATAGAATTGATGTAATGACTAAAATTGCTGTTTTGACTTCTCTTGTAATTTTCAAAATTGATGTGTTTTTACAAATTTAAAATAAATATCTAAATTGCTGTTATAATTTAATTGCTTCTTGAATACTGATTTTTTTTCCGTTTTTGAATGCTATTAAAAAAGCACTGATATATCCTTTGGATTTTGCTTCTTCCAATTGATTTTTAGCTTCGTTATAATCATATGTTTCCCCGTACATGTATTTATAAATATTGTCTTCAAATACCATAGTAACATTTTTTAACCCTTTAAAATTCTTAGGCTCCAATGCAATTTTCTTATTACTCGCAGAGAGTTGCACCTTAAAAAGAGTCCCAACTGTTTCCTGGTTCATTAATGGTTTTTGCTCTTCCAAAGAAGGGGTGGCTTCGTTCGGTTTTTCCTGAATTGGTGTATCTTTTACTGGTTTTTCAATATTTTTTTGTACAGGCTTACTATCGATCACATCGGTTTCCCCATTTCCAAAATATTCATTTCTATAACTTATAATTGCACTTGCAATACCCCTGGCAATTTCATTTTGACCTTCTTCAGAGTTTAATAAACTTCCTTCAGTAGGATTGGAAATAAAACCAGTTTCTATAAGGACTCTAGGCATATAAGCCTTATGAAGCACCATAAAAGGGGCCTGTTTCACTCCTCCATGTCGTAGCTTTTTACCCAAATCAGCAAATGAATCTTCAATTTTACTTGCAAGCGAGATACTGTTCTCCAAGTATTCCTCTTGCATCAAAGTCATGCCGATCATGGTTTCTGGAGAATTAGGATCAAATCCCTCATATTTTTCTTTATAATCTTTCTCGAGGGTAATTACGGAGTTCTCTTTTTTGGCCGCTTCAAGATTTGAAGCAATCTTATTCATACCCATTACATAGGTTTCGGTACCATATGCCGCGGTATCTTTATTGGCATTGCAGTGAATTGAGACAAATATATTAGCATCGGCTCTATTGGCTATATCTGCTCTTTCGACCAAATCAATAAAGACATCTGTTTTTCTAGTGTATATTACATCTATCTTAGGGTTCGCTTCTAATAATTCTCCCACTTTAAGAGCAATTGCCAAAGCAATATTTTTTTCTACACGGCCACTATATACAGCACCAAAATCATGTGCGCCATGGCCCGCATCTAAAGTTACTTTAAAATTATTAGTTTGACCGTAGGATACAAGGGATACAATAGTAAGAAATAAAGAACACGAAACTTTGAATTTATTTAATATATTCATATATCTATTAGCTTATTTTAATTACAACACTACAATTATAAATTTACCAATTGATTATTTTTGACAAAAATTTATATGTATTTTTGGCTCGTTAAAAACAAGCCTTAATTTTACAAAAATAGCATTTAAACCTTTGCATACAAACTTATTTAATATCGTTTTATTATCAATTTTCCTAACAATGGGATCTGGTAAAATATATTCGCAGGAGATACAAAAAAAATCAACAGCAATACCTTCTAAAAGTCAGACAGATAAGACTCCACTTGTTATAATAAATAATGACAAAACAATAAGTCCTGTTGAAATAGAAAAGGATACCATAAAAAAGGATACTGTCAAACCTAAAAAAGCATTTCTCGACGGTAAAATAAAATATAAGGCTGAAAAATACGCCAAAATTGATCAGAAGAAAAAACTTATAACATTATATGATAAGGCCGAAATATATTATCAAGATGTCGAATTAAAGTCGGGACTTATCGTAATGGATTATGAAAAAGATGAAGTTTATGCTGGCAGAATTAAAGATTCTACTGGGGCTTACAGTCAATATCCAAATTTTAAGCAAGGGACAAATGTAGTTGAACCTGATTCTATCCGTTTTAATTTTAAAACAAAAAAAGCACTTATTTGGAATTCAAGATCCGATCAGGGCGAATTTAAAATTAAAGCTGCTATTACCAAAAAGGAGAATGATTCCGTTTATTTCCTAAAAGGTGCCCGTTTTACCACTTCTAAAGACATCGAAAATCCCGAATATTATTTCCAAACCAATAAAGTAAAATTTGTACCCGGCAAAAAAGTGGTTACCGGCTTAACCAATATGGTTATCGCCAATGTGCCAACCCCTTTAGCCCTACCGTTTGCTTATTTTCCAATGACTGAAGAAAGTACTTCCGGAATAATTATACCAAGTTATAATGTTTCAAATGAAAAAGGTTTTTCTTTACAAAATGGAGGGTATTATTTTGCACTTAGTGACAAATATGATTTAACCGTTTTAGGTGATTATTATACCAATGGAAGTTATGCAATGCGCTTTGAATCCTCCTATGCTAAAAGATACAACTTCCGTGGGAATTTTAACCTGCGTTTTGAAAATAATATTACAAGCGAACGTGGTTATCCTGATTATCAAAAGAACAGAATTTACAATATTCAATGGTCACATAGCAAAGATTCAAAATCAAGCCCTAATTCCAATTTTTCTGCTTCGGTAAACATGGGTAGCAGTAAATATTTTAAACAGTCCGTAAACCAAAGCAATATCGGCTCCAACCTTAATAACACTTTAAGTTCATCCGTTTCTTATTCAAAAACATTCAATGCTGTTCCACAAACCAGAATGTCATTGACGGCAACCCATAGTCAAAACACCCAAACAGAAGAAATTACAATGACCTTACCTACTTTGCAATTAAGCGTAGATCGTATGTATCCTTTCGCCTCAGGTGATGGATTAAAAAAGGGTTTTTTGAAAAACATAAATTTGCAATATAATTTGAATGCCAAAAACAGCTTCATAACAACCGATTCTTTGTTTCTAAAACCTCAGATGTTTGACGATGCTAAAATAGGTTTTCAACACAGCATTCCCCTAAGCACTAATTTTAAATTATTTAAATACTTCAGCGCTTCGACATCTCTGAATTATAATGAAGTTTGGTACAACAAAACCATTGAAAGAAGCTATAATGATGATCTAAGTAAAGTAATAGATCAAACAATTAAAGGCTTTGATGCTTATAGAACATACACATTCTCATCAAGTTTAGGGACCACCATTTATGGTACATTTAATTTTGGAGATGATAAAAAAATAAAATCCATTCGACACGTTATGCGTCCGAATCTTTCTTATAGCTATACCCCTAGCTATGAAAAATATTACGACACATATGCTGCGGATGCCAGCGGAACTATTATAAAAGACTATACCCGCTTTGAAGGCGGTATCTATGGTGCTCCAGGAAACACAAATTCAAATATGCTGGGGTTTGATTTAAGTAATACATTTCAGGCAAAAGTGACCGATTCTGACAGCACCAAAACGGAACCTAAAAAAATTATGTTACTCAATAACTTAAACCTTTCTACCAGCTACAATCTTGATGCCAATGGCACCACCACTTTGGCTTGGGCTCCGGTCAGAGTAAGTGGAGGAACCCAACTATTTAAAGACAAAATGAATGTCAATTTTGGAGCTACTTTAGACCCATATGCAATTGATAACGCCGGCCAACGTATTGATATTTACAATATAAATAATGGCGGGAGTTTATTTAGAATGACAAGTGCTAATATGACTTTAAATTATTCTATTTCAAATAGAGATATAAAAAAAGAAAAGAACGTACAAAGTCAAAGAAATGGGGGGCGTGAAGATGATTTATTTGGGACAAATACCGATTTAAGTGATCGCAGAAAAAGTCAATTTGATCAAGATGAGGAAGAGGGAGAAGATGAAATTTCGGAATTTTTCAACTCCAAATTACCATGGAATATGACTCTTGCCTACTCCCTTACTTATAGCAATAATAATAGGGATAATAAAATTACTGGGAATTCTATTATGATTTCTACAAATGCCGATATAACTCCCAAATGGAAAGCAGGTGTGTCCACCGGTTTTGATTTTGTGCAGAAAGGGGTTACCTTTACTCAATTTCGCTTCGAAAGGGATTTATTAAGCTGGAGAATGGATTTTAACTGGACACCTTTTGGAGACAATGCCAATTGGGGTTTCTTTATAGGAATAAAATCTGGTGTGTTAAGTGATATAAAATGGGACAAAAGAAGCCAAAACAATTTTTAAAAACTAATCCAATTAATCATTCGATTTTACTATTGTAATTGATTAAAAAAATATTACCCTTTATTTAGAAACCACAAAAAAACACCTTTTTCATGAAAAAAATAATCTTTACCCAAAAAGCACCCTCACCGATAGGTCCATACAATCAGGCGGTATTAAAAGGAGATACTCTTTATACATCGGGTCAAATTGCCATAAATCCAGAAACTGGAGAATTAGTTACAGACACTATTGAAGCCGAAACCCAGCAGGTAATGCAAAATATGAAAGCGGTGTTGGAAGCTGCCGGAATGACATTTGAAAACGTGGTAAAAACAACCATATTCATAATGAACATGAATGATTTTGCTAGCATCAATACGGTATACGGATCTTATTTTAATGAAACTACCGCTCCGGCACGTGAAACAGTTCAGGTGGCTTGTTTGCCAAAAAATGTAAATGTAGAAATTTCAATGATTGCAATACTATAATTTAGTATTGCAATCATTGAAATTTTATTAGCTAAATAAAACCATTAAATTGGTTATTATTTATTGGCTATGTGATAAGCAATAAGACCGTCAATTGGCCTGCGAAGTACGTTTCCTAACTGCAAATCATATTTATTGCAGATTTCCTGCAATTCATCTTTTAGATAAAACGCAATAGAACCTACAAAATGAATAGGAACCTCGTTGCAGTTTTCAAATTGTCTTATGTAATTTTTTACAAAAGATTTCATTCCCTTGTAAATGATTTTTTTACAAAAATCAGTTTCTTTGTGCTGAATTAGAAACTTTGCAAAAGTGGCCAAATAAGCATTCGGATTAGGTTCTTTATATAATTTATTCTTAATGAAATCGGCATCCAAATCATACTCCTTTTCGAATTCAAGAGCTAATTCTTTTGGCATTTTATTAAAATAGTATTTTCGAAGTAATTCTTTGCCAAAAACATTTCCACTACAGTCGTCCATAATAATATAGCCCAACGATTGCACTTTTTGCTGCAGCATTTTACCATCAAAATAACTACAGTTCGATCCTGTTCCCAGAATACATACGATCGCTTTTTCGCCTTTTGGAGTTGTTGCATAAACAGCCGCATAAGTATCTTCCTGAACAGCAATGATTGCATTTGGAAAATAATTTTGAAAAATCTGGGAAAGAAAAATCCTCATTCGCTCTGTCCCGCAACCAGCACCATAGAAAAACAAATGCGTTATACTTTTCTTATTTTGTAAGATATCGAAACGATCGTTCAATCTTTCAATAATCTCATCCTCGTTAAGAATTTCAGGATTTAAACCAAGTGTTTGTGTAGTAAATAATACCTTTCCTTCATCATCTATCGCTATCCAATCGGCTTTGGTAGAGCCACTGTCAACTATTAATCTCATTTTTATTTTTTGAATTAAATCCCGATTTCTTTCGGGATAGATTTTAGATAATTAAAATTTCTAAATTCTTAATTTATATTTTTTTTTAGCCCCGGTAACCTCAGTTGATTCTTATTTGTATCGGAGTTCGTTGAACTTCGTTTCCAAAAGAAAATTTTTTTTATTTCTAAAAAAAAATGAATTGATAGCG
>Ga0137355_1000086_pt1 | contig 14477 bp, 15 predicted proteins | sample EasRivERMLT800_2_FD_104763 | JGI IMG/M metagenome (GOLD analysis project Ga0137355, IMG submission 104763) | Soil microbial communities from meander-bound floodplain in the East River, Colorado, USA - East River MetaG ERMLT800_2 | ecosystem: Environmental > Terrestrial > Soil > Floodplain ... | reverse complement strand
TACAAGACTAACTTTAAATTAAGCCTAAACCCGACATGTGGTTAGCGTTTACTGTGTGTCTTTATTTTAGAAAATCACGCATTGACTTTTCAGTTTCATCTGAATTAGAAATAAATATATAGTGATATCCTTTAATCCTTTTTACAATCCCATTTTTTGATTCTTTCAAAAAGCGGCCAGAACTTTCCGTTGAAATTTCAATCCAGATAGGAAAAAATTGATTCGCCTTATTTTTGTTTACGGAATCCAGCATTTCGTAAAATGCAAAGGCAACCTTGACTGAATCGTATTTTGCATAAATCGCCAAAGAAGGGCATTTAATAGTTGAATATTCCGGTTTTATGACATTCTTGAATATTGATCCAGCGATAGCGACTGGCGTCACGTCTTTCAGATATTTCCCTTCTTTTGAGAAAGTCATTATTTGTTGTAATTCTTCATTTGGAAAACTAACGCCGCGTAATTCCTTCCAAAACTTTTTCATAGTTTGGATGGAAGTAGAATCAGTTGCATTGGGAGTAGGATCTTCCGGCATTGGTGTAAATTGGTTTGCCAAAAGTGTTCGGTCGTATGCAGCGTCGAGGTATATTATCTTCTCAATTCTGTCGGGATAATCATTTCCAGTTTTTGTCATTTCTTCCCCGGCTATAGAATGGCCAACCAATATTACTTTTTTAAGATGTAACTGATCAATAACTGAAATAATATCCTGGGATAAAGTTTTAATATCGTAACCATTTTTTGGTTGAGACGATGCTCCAAAACCTCTTCGGGTCAGCGCATATACATGAAACTTATCCGTAAACTTAGGGGCGAAATCATCAAAAACATGTGCAGAATTGCCCAGACCAGATAAGAAAAGTATCGGTGCCCCGTTTCCTCCCCAATCTAATACCTCTAAACTAACCTCGTTTGAGATTTTAATGAATTTGATTTCATGGCTTGGAAGTTTTTCGTTTTTTTTATCGCATGAAAATGATAATACTATTGTAGCGAGGATAACGATAATTTTTGTTCCGTTCATAATTTTATTTTTAAAATGTGAATTTACGTTTTTTAACAGTTGTTGCTAACGGGTAGCGGCTAGCTTGTTCTTTCTATTTTACTCAATTTTTACTGTGATTAATTCCTTTCTTCTTGAAATAAAATAGATAGCAAACATGATTGTTACGACTTGCAATACTATACCGAATTCATCAATATACCAAGGACTGCTCACATTAGTATGAGTAAGAGGGGTAAATATTCTTTGAATATAAAGATTATGGGTGGCATGCAGTATCATAGCGGGAAACATACTGCCACTTTTAATTGTAAACCAAGTAAAAATAAAGGTTGCTGCAATAATAAATGTCGTAAAACAAATTAGTCCGTACCAGAATGGGGTTTCGTTGTTGTAGTTGCCAAATATTAAACTTGTATAATGCCAAAAAGACCAGATTATACCTATAATTAAAGAGGTTTTTATATAACCGTATTTATTAAATAATTCTGGCGTTAAAAAACCTCTCCATCCAATTTCTTCCCCTAAGGCAGTTGAGCAACTTCTGAAAACACCAAAGGTTCCTTTCATTAAAATAAATATAAAAATTATCAAACTAGGCGAAAGAGCAGAAATTCCATAGGTTGCAGCGACTTCTTTTACAAATTCCTTATTGTAGAAACTGCCCCAACCCGCTGTCCAAATAATTAGATAGGTAACTAAAGAGTATAGAATTGGTATCGCAAAGGATAAGAGAATATATTTTGTCTTTGGCCATTTCCAGTTTAAGTCCCTTATGTTTTCTTTGTATATCCATTTGGTCAAAAATACTGCAATTGCAGGACTCCACATTGCTGCTGTAACGAATGTTAATTCTGCATCTCCCGATACTTTTAGCAAAATAGAAGAAATATCAAATAAAGCTGTAATACCGAAAGTCAGTAGTAGGAAAGTGATAATTTTTTTGGAAGAGAAATGATTCAGATTATTATTCATAATGTTCGTTTTTTAAGCTGGTCGTTAACGTCAGTTCTTCTAAAAACCTCTAAACGCACTGTTTTTCTTAATTGGATACCCGTTGGGTGAAATTAAATTATTTGAATTTTAATATTGTTTATTGGTCTGTCAAAACTGCGGTATAATTACGCAAAACTTGTATTTGTGTGTTCGACTTTATTTACTTTGTTCATTTGCCCACTCATCTATATAAGATTCAAAAGCATATAATGGTACTGACCCTACTTGCAAAACCGCATCATGAAATTTTTTGATATCAAACTTGTCTCCTAGGCTTTTTTGATATTTTGCTTTTAATTCTTTTATCTTTAATTCCCCAATTTTATAGCTGAGTGCTTGGCCAGGATTTGCTAAATAGCGTTCGATTTCCGAAGTTGTGCTTTTTTCATCTTTTCCGCCTTTTTCCATCATATACTTAATGGCTTCTTCCCGTGTCATTTTACCAGTATGTAAACCAGTATCAACTACTAAACGAATGGCTCTAAATATTTCAGCTTTGTAAGCTGCTAATCTTTGATACGGATCCGTGTATAATCCCAATTCCTCGCCCAATGATTCCGTATACAAACCCCAACCTTCTGCGAATACAGAATAAAGTCCAAATTGTCTGATTTTGGGTAATGATTGATTTTCTTGTTGAAGTGACAACTGAAAATGATGTCCAGGAATAGCTTCGTGCAGGAAAAGGTTTTCCATACCTAGTTTATTGTACTGAGCAGGTTCAAAAATAGGAACGTTAAAATATCCCGGTCGACTTCCGTCCGGAGTACCTCTTTGATAGCTAGCTGAGGCCGAAGCCACTTTAAATTTTTCTATTGCTTTAACTTCAAATGGGGATTTTGGTCTCAGGTTAAATAATTTTTTCAAATTGGGTTCTATTCTTGGTAAAATATTTCTGTAAGAATCCAATATTTCGGTATCAGTTGTAAAAGGGAAAAATTCTTTTGCGGTAAGCGAATAATTATATAAATCTGTTATGCTTCCCTGAAATCCAATCTTGTTCTTAAGTTTTTCGATTTCTTGGGTAATTCTTTCCACTTCATTTAAACCAATCTGGTGTATCTCATCGGGTGTTTGATCAGTTGTCGTAAATCCTCTGACTGTAAATTTATATAGCGCAGCACCATTTGGCAAATCATTATATCCAGATGTAAGTCTGGCTTTCGGCAAATATTTATTTTGAAGGTATTCCGCTAATTTTTTATACGTTGGAATAATTTGATTGGTAATTGCTTTTTGGTAGGCCACTCTTAGTTTGGCTTTATCCTTTGCCGAAAAAGTCGATGGCATATTTAAAATAGGCTTGTAAAAAATATTTTTCGCGGTATCGGTTTCAATCTGCGCCTGATATTGTGGAATCATTTTGATTACCAATGATTTTGGCAGCACTATTCCGCTGGCAATTCCTTTGTCAAAATTAGCCATAGCAGTATCTATATAAACTGTAAAACCATCAATGCGTTTGAGCCAATTTTGGTAATCTTTTACCGTTTTAAAAGGTTGATCGGAACTGCCTGAACCCAGCGAAGGAAAATGTAGTGGTAGTCCCCCTCGCTGATCAAAAGGAATATATTCTAAATGAAATTGCTCTTCTTCAAACGACTCTTTAAATCCAATGTCTAAAATATCATAAGAAATTCGGTCAAAAGAATTGAGCGATTCTCTATTGAAAGCGTGTAAACCCTTTTGATATTTGACATTAAAATCGTGTATCTTTTTAAGAAATGCAACAGAAATAGTGTTGGGTAGTTTGTCATTAAATCGATTATCACCTGTATTGGTCAACCAAAGAGGATAATACATAGTATTCTCAACATAGTATTGCTCCAAAAACTTGTTGAAAGCTAAATTGTTAACTGGAGTTTGAGCAAAAGAATGAAAACTAAATATAAGAAGGACTAAAAGGGAAATGCTAAATTTTTTCATACTATTCGATTTAATTGTTTCTAAATTGTTTCTATTTTTGAATCTGAAATCTGCTATCTTGATTCTGCTATCTAAAATCTATATCTCAATTTCTCTCTTAAAATTCAAATCCTAATTAACTTTCAATCCTTCTCGAAGCTTTCTGTAGTTCCATTTACATTAACAACAGTGATGCCTGAGATCGTATGATTTGTTTTTTTAAATTCTACTCGTAACATGTTATCTTCTAAATCAAAAAGATCTTTTTCTAGTGGTAGCATTTTGACTTTGCGAACGGCATTTAGCTGATAAAATAAATCCCCGTTTTCATAAGTTATGATTCTAGGCCCAAATTTACCAATATAACTTTCCGATTCCTTTGTTTTCAATGCCAAGGGATGTTGTTTTGCTTTTAACGAAGTCAGTAGCCATGAATAAATCTTATTTGAATTTTCAGATTCTTTTGTCGCCAATTTTTCTAACGCTTTCATCTGTGCAGTAAACAGTGCGTCTTTTGCAGGAACTTCAATATCAGGTTGTACACCTGTTCCTTCCCAATTCGTTTTAGTTATTGGATTGATTGCTCTTCCAGTTGGTATCCAGACTGTGAATCGGTCTGTTGCTATATTGTCTCCGCCTGGATTTGCACCTCCTCCTGTGACTTCTCCTATAATTGTTGCGCGATGCAAGTTTTTTAGATTATAAGTAAATTCTTCAGCGGCAGAAAAAGTGGCCTTACTTGTTAATATATAAACATCTACATTTGGCATTCGTTTCCCGCTTACATAAGGCAAAGTCCATGTTTGCTCATTTGAATCAGTTGGCCTGAAATAGAAATTATTTAAGTGAACAGGTTCTGAATCATAAAGGTAACTGGTGATCAGTTGTATCATTGCAGGTGAACCACCTCCATTTTTTCTTAAATCAATGATTAGGGCATTGGTGTTAGAAAGAAAATTCATTGCGGCAACGGCAGTTTCACCACCAAAGGAAGTGTCCCCAAAGCTGCGCAAATCGAGATACCCGATATTGCCTTCAAGTATTTTAATTTCCTTAAATCCGTAATTGTTTGTTTTCCATTGTTCAAGAACAGATGCAGGTAACTCTTCATGACCTGGATTTTTATTCGTCTCTCTTAATTCTTTTATAAATACGGGATTAAATTTAACTCGTATGTGCTTATCCTTACTAATAGATAACAGATCTGCAGTTAATCTTTCGGAAAACAAAACGGGATCTGTAACCGTGGAATAAGAGCCGCTTTTGAAATTCGATAAAATGAAGTCTCCCATTTTTTTTGCCACCTCAGGGAAGATGTAGTTTTTGTTCAATAATAAATTGATCGAATCAATAACTTGCTGCTGTTCTGTTTTTGTTACAGCATCTGGATTGATTTTTTGATTCACTGCAGACTGCGCGATCGATTTTATCGGAATCAGTAGCAAAAAGTAAAAAATAAATAAACTAGTCTTTTTTTTCATTTTTTTTTGAGATTTAATTGATGTTTGAGATTATTTTTAAAAGAGTTGATTGGAGATTCATTAGTTCCTCATCGGTTATGTTTTTTAATGCTTGAGTTCTATTAATTTGGATATATGGTTGCATTTTTTTAATAATATCATTCCCCTCATTTGTTAAAGTCAATTCAAATCTTCTTCTGTCTTGTGATTTTAAATTTCTTGACAAATAGCCTTTCTGTACTAATAATTCAATAATTCTAGTTATAGAAGCAACATCTTTAAATGTTTTAAAAGCAATATCTTTCTGCGATATTGAATTATCTTCTTCAATGGTTTTCAAAACAAGCCATTGATCAATGGTTATTTCAATACCTGCTTTGGCTATGTTTTTTTGGGCGAATTGCCGATACGTTTTTATTGATTTTTCAATTGAATAAAAAATTATGTCGCTTAGCTTTTCCATGATTTTATAAAATTATTAATACAAATGTAATTGATATGTCAATTAAGTACAATAAAATGAGGTTTTTTTTACTTTTTTTACAACTAGCAAGACCCAGTTGTAACTGCTAAGTGCCGCAAAGAAAGAAAAACTCCAAAGAAAATAAGTTCAAAATAAGTTAGCATATTGGCTTTACGAACAATATTTAGCCGAAAAAATAGTGTTATTCAAGCGAATAGATGGTTTAATTATGAAAGTTGTCTAATTCATAATTGCAGAGAAAGTAGCTAATTCAGGTTCTTTAGTCTTTCCGATTTTCAATAAAAAAGTTAATGACTTGCCCGGTGTTTCAGTACTCCCCCTGCTGCTTCTTTAATCAAACTTGTTTGTTATACCATCGAGTTGCCCTGGTTGAATAACCAACAACGCGTTTCCTGCATTCCTGAAGGAGAATATGTTTTACAGAAGCGGTTTAGCCCAAAATTCCAATGGCACTTGCATTTGAGAAATGTTCCGGGAAGAGATTTGATTTTAATCCATCCCGCCAATGATGCTAAAACAGAATTGTTGGGCTGCATTGCTCCTGTCACGAGACACACCGGAATTGGAAAGGGAAGTTCTTCCCGAAAAGCGTTAGAAAAGCTGAAAGTTTTGATTTTTCCAGTTTTAGAGAATAATGAAGAAGTGAAAATAATTGTCCAATCTATAAAAGTAGCATTATGAATTTAATTGAAAGAGCAAAATCGCCAACCCCGAAGTTCTTTAGGGTTTTGAGAAGTATTGGATTGGCTTTGTTGGCCATAAGCGGAAGTGTCATTGCTGCTCCTGTGGCTTTGCCTGTTGCAGTTGTTACCGTTGCAGGATATGTGGCTCTAGCGGGTGGTGTTATATCTGCAGTAAGCCAAATGACTGTCGATCCTTCGACTTCGCTTAGGAGTACGAACAAAGGAGAAGAAGAAAACCAAAATAAGCCTCGAGATGGAGACTAATATTTCCCTCCGAATTGGCACCGCATCAGGAACTTTGTTGAGTATTGTACCCAATATCCTTTCTGAAGATATTGTAAAAACAATTATCTTAGCGGTCGTAGGAGCAATAGTAAGTTTTACGGTTTCGCTCCTTTTAAAAGGGTTGACAAAATCAAAAAAGAAATAATTCGGGTTTGGCTTGGTAACCTTTTCCCGAATTAATGTGAAAGCCTGGTCCGTTGGATCAGGCTTTTTTTATTGTCTTTATAGTACAGCCTGAGTTTTCATTGTCTGTGCTACGCACTCAACGAAAACTTAGCAATTGTGCGTTGTTTTTTTAATGGTTATATTCTTTTGTATAAAAATTAAAGTTTCCAAGTGCTTATTAATTCTTTTATAGAAATATTTTGTTTTGTCGTTCCATTCATTAATTTTCCGTTTTCTGAAATGTAAATTATGTATTTCCCTTTATTTATTTCTGTGTCGCTGGGAAAGTTGTAAAGACCAAAATCAAGACGCAATCTTTTGGAAATTATAGGGAATATTACATTTGGTTGTTCTCTTTTGCCATATTCTTTATAATGTTCATTGAAATTTTTAATCCACGAAAGTATGCTCACAAACTCATCTTCATTAAATTCAAATGATGTTTCATTTTGTATTATAATGTCGTCAGGTAATCTTTTTTGTATTTCCTTAATGTATGTTAGTGTTTTCATTTAATCCGTTTTATTCTTTTATAAATTTTAGATATTTATTGAAATTTTCAAATCCATTTTCTTCTGGTTTGTTAAGATTTAACATTTTGTCAATTCCACTATCATAAATTTGCCAATTTTCTTCTTTTGCAATTTTGATTAATTCATACAATCCATTTTCGCCGTATAAACTCAATATTTTGTTGCTAACTAATTTATCATCATCAAAATATTCTATTGAATAATCATTTCCAATAATTTCGTTATGGTTTTCATTCTTTTTTATGTTTTCAAATCTAGATTTCAAAACTCTATCAAAATCAATTGGTTTTAGTAAATCCTCGTTTAGATTTTCTAAAGAAACTAAATTTTGTTTTGAACTAAATAATACAATATTCCAACTCATTTTTAATGTTTATTTTTAGTTTTCTGTCGCTGGAAAATAACGCACAATTTGTTTATAGGTTTGACAAAATCATCCCAATCTACTTTTATTTTATCAGATTTGGAAGATAAACGTCAAACTTATTATCTTCCAAATATATACATATAAAATTTACTTGAAGTTTTACTGTTATTATTTCTTGCAATACCGATTCAAAATCATTCTTCTCATTTCATTAATAAGGACAATATTTTGATTCAATTGATCCTCTTTTTGTTCCAATAACCTCAACGCTTGGACTTGTTTTTTGTGCTGCTCATATTCCTGTAGCATTTCATTGACTTTTGAGTCAAAATCTTTTTTAAAATCTCCAATGCGTAAAAAGGGGATCACCGAACCGCAAAGAGATTGGTGCCAGAATTTGGCTTTCCAAAGACTGTAGGCCAACCAATAAACAGTTTCAGCATCTTCTTTATTTGGGAATTGAATCACGAAACTGTTTGCAAACGGCTCCTTTTGGGGTTTACCGCTATTCATTCCTTTGTTGAGAATAAAGATTCGGTTTCCTTTGTAAACAGTGTTTTTTTGGTGGGTTTTGATAATAAAATTTAGCATGGTTTCGGAATTTAAAAGTTAGTTTTTCTTCTGTTTTTCCGTTTTTTATGAATGCTGAATTTGTCAAAACCGCCTTTCCTAAAATTTTTCAAAAAAGAAAAAAGAAAAAAAGAAAGTCGTCTCTCCAGTGGAGGTTTTTAAAAAATCTAGTTTTTTAGAAAAAATACTACCCGAACCGATTAATGTTTTGGATTGCACATTTTAGATTGAGGGTGGAGATTTTTTCTAAAACCCGTAGGGCTTGAACTTGTATTTTTTATAAAACTGGAACTTATCTTTACTTTATTTTTTTATTTTTTTTTCGAAGACTGATGTTGTTGTTTAGCTCTTTTTAGGGGAGTTCTTATGAAAATAGCAATCAAACACCCCCAAGCACCGCAGAAAATAATAAGCGTAACGATAGTGGAGATTATTATTTTTCGAGGAGCGCAGTGGCGGGGTTGCGGCAATCGAACAGCCACCCTAGACCGGGAACGAAGCGTAGTCCCGCTTTTTCTGCGGGATGAAGTGGAGAGAAGGGATAGGAGCGTGAAACGGCGGGGAAGAAATATAAATCAGCGTTAGCGTTCCTTATTCAAATGCAAAGTGATAACGGAGCAAACCCCGATGGCTGTACGAAGGAGCAACCGCCAAATTAACAAGGGGCGACAGACATGATACTGCTGGAATGCAGTGGAGTGGAGCTTCCGGAACGAAACGGAATGAAGCGGTATTGTGGATGTAATAGCCCCGACGAACGCAGGAAGCGACCGTGTGGAGACGAGGAACGAAACAGCGCAAAAAAAAGAGCTGCTTATTTTCAAGCTGCTCTTTTTTTTGTGCTGTGAAGTGCCTGTGGAATGGAGGAAGGAGGCTTTTTCTGCCGACGACCGACTGGAACAGCCGAGCGGAACAAAGGAAGCGACCGGAGGGAGACCGCTTGATTGCCTGCTGTTATTTTTAGCGTGAATGTGTTTTGGAAATGAATGACTTTAGTGATATTTCAATTTGATATTTTTGATTCTTTTATAAATAAAAAACTACCATTTTTTTGGAACTGTGGCTTATGATATTTACTTTGTTGCTTATTGAAATGTAACGGATAGTTTTACTGATTTACCATCATAAAACAGCACTCCAATTGTCTGGATTGTAAAATCCTGAATCTTTTTCTATTTGAATGGCTTTGTGAGCAAGATTCCAATTTTCTTGGTTTTCGGGATTGGAAACAATTCTAGTTATTACTTCTTGTCTGGTAAAGTCTAAATAATATCCGAAAGTTTCTTCGTCAGTAATCTTTTCCTCCATTTCCATCATAAATAAAGATTTGTGGAGTTTTTTGTCAAGTATAGATTCTTCATATTCCTGAATTTTTTCATCTAGGATGGTTAATACTTCCTCTCTATCTACACCGGGTTTGGTGTCTAAATTTTCTGAAAGCAGGGACTTTAGAGCTCTTAAAATATCGGGCTGATCAAGCTCCGGTTGAGCATCCATCCAACTCATCAAGTCAGCATCTTGCTCATTTTCTTCTAAGTACGATAGAATCTTTTCTTTGAATTTAAGTGTTCTACTCATTGTTTCCTTTGAACTTTTAGAATGTTTTAATTTTTAATTTTAAAAGACGAAAATATAACGATTGCCCGTGATGTTTAATCATTAGTTATTTGGTACAGGAAATTGACTTTCCATCGTCCATTCGAAAATATTAATCTTATTCTTTAATTTTGTTAGTTCTTCGATTATTTCTTCAAATGATGGGGAATCAACATAAATCATTTGCTCTTGCATGGTTTTGTAATCCGCTTTCCAAGCTTCCATTACTTCGGGAATCGGAATAGGATTAATAGTTTGTGGTTGATGTTTGTTGTAATTAACACCACCCACACGTGTGAATTTATGGCGGTGGTTTACGATGGTTTCATACAGGGCTGCATCTTTTAATGCCGTTATCGCAAAATCAGTTTTAGCTAGCTGATACACATCATACAGATGACGACTCAATCGATCCACTCTAATTTTCTCTATTGGTTTGTGGAATTCTTCGTGTAACAAGAATATTTTTTCTAAAAAGGTTCGTTCCGGATTTACTGTTGGAACGTTTATAGGTGTTTGAGAAAAACTACTGTCTGAATATTCTTCATCAACGAGTGATGCGAATGTTTGTACCGAAAAAGGTTCTCTTAATGAACGGCAACCAATTTCTATTAGAATTCTAGGCTGAATATAGCCAGGAGTTTCTATTACATTGGGATAATATACTTCTATTATCCGTGGATCTTGATCGCTGTCTTTGGTTTCGACTAATTGGAATGTTACGCCTAACAGCCCTTTTTCTTGGAACTTCTTTTGCAATTCATCAAAAAAAGTTTCAGCAACATATCTACTCGCTGCTTTTCTTAATTCTGTACGTTGATTTTTTGATAATTCACCTTCAAATCCTAAAAACTTTCTGTCAATAGCAAGGTCTATATCTTCTGAAAAGCGTTCTATCAATTTCCAAGCTTTGCTTAATGAGGTTCCGCCTTTGAAAACTAAATGCTGTCCTACTTCCATTTCGAAAATAATGGATAAAGTTTGTACTACCCACCAATCTTTTTCGACTGCAAAGTCAGCCATACCCGAAATGTTACTTACTTGTTTGTAAATTTCTTTTTTGTCGTTTTCAGGAATATCATGAAAATTTATTTGTGCCATTTATAGTGCTTTTTTCATTATTTTTTGAATCCAAACAGGTGCTAATGTGATATCGTACAATAAATAGTTTGGATTTTCTTCTTTCAATAATTCGATAATTTTCAATTCTTCATCAAGCGTTTGCTTGTCTATTCCAATTTCTTTTAGTGCTTGAATGACTAAACTACTTATTTTGCCTTTTGCCAGTAGATTTTTTGGTGTGGTTTTTTTAAACTTTATAGTTCTTTTACCTACTATTATAGTTCTAGGGGAACCATCTGTTAGCAATACTATTTTTATGGGTATTTGTGTACTCAAACCTAAAGCGTATAAGGCATAAGTGCCTGTTGGAACCGTTCTTGTTTTGTCTCTTTTAGCAATTGCAATTGCCACTTCTTCGGCTGATGGTAGTACTTCGCCAATATATTTATTTGTTTTTGGACGCACATAAATGCCTTGAGCGACTCTTTTTATTATTTGTTTTTCTTCAAGCCGTTGTAATGCTTTTCGGATAGCTTCAGACGAACCTAATAATCGAAAATCATCAGGGAGTAATAACGATCCTTTTGATTTTGATTTTATAGCTTTTTCTATATTACTTTCTATGCTTTGCATTTATTTTACTTTTTAATTCTGTCACAAATTTAGTAAATATTTGTGACAAAGTTTTAAAAAAATACTTCTTAAGAATTAAATTATAAAGCGAACCCCTATTGGTTTTTTTAATTGTGTCAATCTATTCGAAGTCAACACTTTGAGTGTGTTTTTTTTATTTTATTTTGTCGCAAAAATACGGGATATTTGCGACAAAATATTATTTAATAATTGTACTAATGTTCAGAATCGCTACAGTTGTTGTTCTTTTTTTGTGTAAGAGAGCCTTATTCAATAAGTTTAATACTTGCTACGAGGTCAGGAGACCTCGTAGAGTTTCAAATTCCAACGATATATTCATTATACTTTATCAAAACAGTAATAAGTATTTGATTATTCCCATATATTAGCAGTTCTTGCATTGTATACATTTACTTTACAAAGAAACTTATCTTCAATTTTTTTAATATGTTCCAAATCCGATTCTGAATAAACACCTATATAGATGCTATAAAGTTTTTTTCCGTCTTTTGGCATTAAACCATTATTTGCTGCTTTGTTTATAGCACTTATGATATGATCATCATATTTTCCAAAATTAAATCCAAAACTTACTAAAGAACCTTCGATTTTAGATAGTGCTTCATAACAGAAAATGAGGTATCGATTGTGCATAATATGCTTTAATTTTTCATTGCCATTACCGGCAGTTACAAAAATTGGATAATCTTTATTGTTAAGTCTTTCCTTTATATTTTCTAGTAAAAAATGTTGGTTGGTATATACTTCCTTTTCAATTTCTACACCTGTATCAAAAATTGGTAATGTGCCATGTACATAGAAAACACTTTGGGCTTCTTTATGTTTACCCCATAGCAACTCATCTGAGAATTCTGGTTCATTACCAAGTTTAATTTCTTCCGGATTTAATAGTTCTCTTCCAAAACCATCAACAGCAATTTTTGATTCATTTCGCATCAAAATCCAGTATAATAGCAAATCGTAATTAGTAGTAAAAACTTTACCCTCATTTTCTAAATACTCATTTAAATAAGCATAACAAGATTTACTTTTTTCTTCGGAAACTTCAAAAACATGTTCCGGATGCAATGAACTGATAGCATTTATTAGGCTGTTTCGGAGTGTTTCATTTGCAGTTTTTAATTTTTTTGTTAGCTTTTCATCCACATCAAATGCTTCAGCAATCTCAATAAAATTGTCTAATTGTTGCATTACCAGTTCAAAATTCTTTGTGTTTATAATTCCAAATAACTTAGTTAAAACAGGGTCTTGAAGTTCTTCTATGAAATTATACAATGCATTATAGGAAAAAATTTTAGAATCGTAGGACATACTAAAACCATTACCCATGAGTAAATGTTTTTGCCTTTTCTTTTTAGATAATTCCTTTATCACATCTTGATATGATGGTAATGCTTCAAATGTTAAATCGTTAGAGATATTTACCATAATATGATATGTTTTTATTTTACCGTCTTATTATTTACTCGCTAAATGTTCCCGTAAAATGTATTCTTCCTTTTGAACAGATGTTCTTTTCTGTTTTTAAAATGAATGTTTTTTTATTTCTGTAGCAATCTTCTCCATACATTCATAAAGATTGTTTTTAATTTCGCTACTCCAAAACCTCAGAACAGTCCAATTATCGAAGCTTAAATATTGGTTAACTTCTTTATCTCGTTCCATATTGCGCTCAATTTTTTTCTGCCAAAACCCAATATTAGATTTGATACGGTCTTTTTGGATTGCCCAGTCCTTGCCGTGGAAAAATTCACTGTCGACAAATATTGCAACTTTATATTTCTTAAAAGTCAAATCCGGTTTACCGAAAACCGTTTTGTCATTTTTACGATACCGATATCCCAAATGCCACAACGCTTTTGCCAAACGAACTTCATCCTTGGTGCCTTTACTTTTTATGGCACGCATGTTTTTGGAGCGTTGTGCTGGAGTATGACGATCCATAATATTCTTATATAAATGTGTTGCCCCAAATTAATGAATTTATCCCAGAATTATTTAATAAAAACCTTTTACCTTAACAATTACAGGCTTTTAGCATATACTTGTAATGATCTTTATCTACCAATTCTATTAAAGAAAGTACATCATTCACTACATGTAAACTTTCTTCCAATAACGGCTCAATTGTATTGTCAAATGATTCTATTCTGTCTAAATGTGAATACTTTTGGACAAAATAATAAATTCTATCTCTCTGCATTTGATTAAAATTATATTTTCGACCAAGATCAAAAACACCTTCCATGCCCGAATTGCTGGCAGTTTTAAAACTCGAAAATCCTTCCAGTAGTCTTCGAACTGAATTTGCAATATAAAAGTAATCGGAAGGATTTAAATTGTCTGCGTTTTGAAATTCTAAAATCGATTTAAAGACAAATTGGTACTCTGAATGTGTTTCGGATAATGTTTTATCAGCATCTGTAATTTGGCCAGATTTAGTTGAGTAAAAATGGGCCTTAATCTGCATAACATCAGTTTTGTCTTTTTTGTTTTTTGATTTCATCCAATCTCTAACTTGTTTGAAAAACCAAAAATTATGGGTTAACACAAAAATCTGCTTTGCCCCGTGAGTTGAATTTTTGATGAAACTTGAAGCATTAAATAAATGATTGCTGTCAAAACTGGAAATTGGGTCATCTAAAACAATAATTTGGTTTCCAATTTTAGCGTCATTTTCCTGTATTTTAGAGAAGAAATAAATTAATGAAATT
>Ga0137355_1000085_pt1 | contig 14481 bp, 11 predicted proteins | sample EasRivERMLT800_2_FD_104763 | JGI IMG/M metagenome (GOLD analysis project Ga0137355, IMG submission 104763) | Soil microbial communities from meander-bound floodplain in the East River, Colorado, USA - East River MetaG ERMLT800_2 | ecosystem: Environmental > Terrestrial > Soil > Floodplain ... | reverse complement strand
CAGCAAATTTCACATGAAGGCTTTCAGCATCGACAGTAGAATAAACTGCTACCGTTTTGACACCCATTTCCTTACACGTTCTAATGATACGAAGGGCAATTTCTCCCCTATTTGCAATCAATATTTTTTTAAACATCTATTTTAAATTTAAATTACAAAGTCCAAGTTTCAAACTACAAAATTCAAATTGATGAATTCTGAGATTTGCACATTGGAATTTTAAATTGATTATGATGGATCTATGATAAATAAAGGTTGGTCAAATTCTACTGGAGACATATCATCAACCAAAATTTTCACAATTTTACCAGACACTTCTGATTCAATTTCGTTAAATAACTTCATTGCTTCAATTACACAAAGTACATCCCCTTTTCCAATAGTGTTTCCCACTTCAACAAATACAGGTTTGTCTGGTGATGGTTTTCTATAAAAAGTTCCAATGATTGGCGATTTTATCGTGATATAATGAGCATTTTCAACAACAGGTGTAGCTGGAGCGGCAACTGCCGGAGCAACTATATGTTGATGAGCAGGTGCTTGTGGAAGTACATTTTGAACAGGTAATTGTTGAACATACGTGGTTTCTGTTCCATTTCCTTCTAAAGTGGTTCTGATAGTGATTTTTACATCATCCATTTCAAGTTTAACCTCTGCAACTCCTGAGTTTGCTACAAATTTGATTAGGTTTTGAATTTCTTTTAAATCCATAATTATTTGTTTTTGTTGTTTAAATTTATTTTTTATCGTAGGCCCATTTTAGGTAAATAGAACCCCAAGTAAATCCTCCTCCAAAGGCAGCCAAAATAATAGTGTCCCCTTTTTTCAATAAATGCTCAAAATCATTAAGCACTAATGGCAAGGTTGCAGAAGTAGTATTTCCATATTTTTCAATATTCATCAATACTTTTGATTCTTCCAGATTCATTCTGTTTGCGGTCGCATCAATGATTCGCTTATTTGCTTGATGAGGAACTAACCAATCAACATCTTCGTTTGTCAGGTTATTTCTTTTCAGAATAAGCTCACTGGCGTCGGCCATATTGGTAACAGCATATTTAAATACCGTTTTACCGTCTTGGATAATGCTGTGTTTGTGATCTCTTACCGTTTCCAAAGAGGTTGGAAGTAAAGAACCTCCAGCATCTATTTTCAAAAAGTCACGACCTACACCATCGCTGCGCAAATATTCATCTTGCAATCCTAAACCTTCATAATTAGGCTCGAACAAAACTGCACCGGCACCATCTCCAAAAATGATACAAGTTGATCGGTCGGTATAATCTACAATCGAAGACATTTTGTCTGCACCGATCAATAATACTTTTTTATATTTTCCGGATTGAATATAAGCAGAAGCCGTAGACATCCCGAACAAAAAGCTCGAACAAGCTGCTTGTAAATCGTAAGCAAAAGCGTTTAAAGCTCCAATTTCTGTAGCTACATAAACACCTGTAGAGGCTACTGGCATATCAGCTGTTGCTGTTGCCATTATTACTAAGTCAATTTCTAAAGGGTCGATATTCGCTTTGCTCAATAAATCCTGAGCTGCTTTTATGGCTAAAAACGACGTACCTTTTCCCTCTTCTTTAAGAATTCTTCTTTCTTTTATTCCTGTACGGGTAGTGATCCATTCATCATTGGTGTCTACCATCGTTTCAAGAACTTTGTTTGAAAGCACAAAGTCTGGAACATATGCTCCGACAGCTGTAATTGCGGCTGTAATTGTATTCATTGTATTCAATTATTTCTTTTCAAATAGTATGATTTGAAAAATTTTTAAAAGACTTGAAAATTACGAAAAAAATCCTAATGCCAGAGGCTTTAAAACTTCTTAATTTAATTTAAATTAGAAACAACAAAAAAAACTCTCACTAGGTGAGAGTTCCATTATCATTTACGAAAACATATTAAGCAACAGCTACAGATTTATCTATAACAACTTGCCCTCTGTAATACATTTTCCCTTCATGCCAGTAGGCTCTGTGGTATAAATGCGCTTCTCCTGTGATAGGACAAGTAGCAATTTGTGCTACAGTAGCTTTATAATGTGTTCTTCTCTTATCTCTTCTTGTTTTCGAGATTTTTCTCTTAGGATGTGCCATTTTACTATATTATTTATCCGTTAATAGTTGCTTTAATTTGTCCCAACGTGGGTCAATATTTTCTTCTTTTTCTTCTTTGTCTTCTTTTAGCTCTTTGATTGTCAATTCATTTAGTTTTGTTAAAGCCTCAGAATTTAAACTTCCGTCTTTAACCCCTGGATGAACCCGTCTTAAAGGTACTGATAATGCGATCATTTCATAGATATACTGTGCAATATCTATTTCAAATTCACCAAATGGTAAAATAAGCAATTCTTCATTGTCATTATTATAAACATCCCCAAAACGTACAATCAATTTCATTTTACCTTTTATAGGCAAATCAAAATCTTCACTTGTGAGATCACAAGGCACGTTTACGGTTCCACTATGTTTGAAACTGAGTTCCAACATGTTGCTTTTTTTCTCTAAAACTACATTTACTTTGATGTTTGAATTTTGAAATTCATTATAATCAAAGATTTCAAAGAACGAATTACCTACTTGATATTCAAAGTGATGTTTTCCTAGTTTTAATCCTACAAACGGAATTAAATATTCTTTCTTCTTGTTCATTTCAACAACAATTTGCCCTAAACTTCGGGAGTGCAAAGATATAAAATTATTATAAATCTAATAATGTTATTCACCTTTTTTTGTTTATAACTGTTTTTCTTTTGTTTTTAAGGGTTTTTGACTGATTTCGGCATACTGATTTCTGGAATTATAGATATCTATAGCAAGATAAACCGCCTCCTTGAATGAATTATAATCAGCAATTCCTTTTCCCGCTATATCATACGCCGTACCATGATCCGGAGAAGTTCTCACCTTGTTTAAACCAGCGGTATAATTTACTCCCTTACCAAATGACAACGTCTTGAAAGGAATTAAGCCCTGATCGTGATAGGTTGCTATAATAGCATCATATTTTTCATATTGATTGCTGCCAAAAAAGCCATCGGCAGCAAATGGGCCAAACACCAATGTTCCGCTCTCGAATATTTTTTTTATTGCCGGTTTTAACACTGTATCTTCCTCGGTTCCTATAACACCTCCATCACCACAATGCGGATTCAGTCCTAAAACAGCAATTTTGGGCTTGTTGATGCTAAAATCCTGAATCAACGACTGCTTAACCGTTTCTATTTTTTGTTTGATCAGCGCTTCCGTAAGATGGGATGCCACTTCATTCAACGGAATATGGTCTGTCAACAATCCAACTCTTAAATTATCCTGAACCATTAACATCAAGGCATTACCCTCTAATTCCTGATCTAAATAGTCCGTGTGTCCAGGAAACTTAAACGTATCCGACTGGATGTTGTATTTGTTTATGGGAGCGGTAACCAACACGTCTACAAATTCTTCTTTCAAGGCTTTGGTCGCGGCAACGAATGATTTTATGGCATATGCTCCCACTTTTTCATCATTGGCACCCATATTTAAATCGAAGCCTTCTCTCCAAACATTCAAAACGTTAATCTTGCCCGGAAGAATTTGATCCAATTTGTCAATACCATGTACCGGAACAGACAAATCAAAACTCTTTTTTATAAAAGATATTAATTTTACATTGGCAAAAATAACCGGCGTACAAAGTTCCAACATACGAGAATCTTCGAATGTTTTCAACACCACTTCGCTTCCAATACCGTTTAAATCTCCTATAGAAATCCCAACGATTATATTTTCTGCTTTTTTCATCATGACCTCAAGTTATTTATTGCTAATTTTGAAGTGCAAATTTAGTAAAATAAAACAAGAAATGTTTACAGGAATTATAGAAACCCTTGGCGTCATCCAAGAAATAAAAAAAGACAAAGACAATATCCACATTACCGTTGATTCATCAATTACCAGCGAACTCCAAATAGACCAAAGCGTAGCACACAACGGAATTTGCCTGACAGTGGTTGCTATAAATAACTCTCTTTACACAGTAACGGCAATTGGGGAAACAATAAAAAAAACCACCATATCATACTGGCAGGTTGGAGATGCAATAAATCTGGAAAGAGCCATGAAATTAGGTGATCGATTGGACGGCCACATTGTGCAAGGACATGTGGATCAAATCGGTACATGCACTGACATACAAGAAGTAAACGGAAGCTGGTACTATACTTTTGAATATGACGAAACGTTAAACAACATTACTATCGAAAAAGGCTCCATTACGGTAAATGGCGTGAGTTTGACAGTGGTAAACTCAAAGAAAAAGGAATTTAGCGTAGCCATTATTCCCTACACCTACGAACATACTAACTTTAATTCCTTTGAAACAGGAACTAAAGTAAATCTGGAATTTGATGTAATTGGCAAATATGTCTCAAGGCTTTACGCCAATAAGTAGAACACACAAAAAAACGTCAATTTATATTGACGTTTTTTTATTTAAATGTTTGTAGATGATATAAGTACCTAATAACAAAGCTATTATCAATAATATAAAAAGATTTTCATCTATAGGCAATCCAGGCGTTGGCTTCGGCTTCTTCATGGGACTCGGCGGAGCTGCAAAACAGTTCAGACTGCAGAACAGCAACAGGCAAATTTGGCGATATTTATTTGGGGCAAGTTTCATAGTGAACAAAACTAACAATTCAATTGTTTAAAAAAAAATATTTTTTGTTTATTTAAAAGAATATCCTGCAACCTATTAAACCAAACAATTTACAAAATTATAATTCACTTAAAAAAACAATATTTTAGGTACCAAAATTAATTCATTTCAAATAGAAATATTTAATTAATTTGTTAAAAAAAAGCCTCTACATTGCTGTAAAGGCTTACCTTGAAATGTGGTCCCACCTGGGCTCGAACCAGGGACCACCTGATTATGAGTCAGGTGCTCTAACCAGCTGAGCTATAGGACCAGTTAAGAGACTGCAATATTACTACTATTTTTAATGCGTTCCAAATATTTTGGAGTTAGATTTTAAGATAATTCTACTGTACAATCCATTTTAGATTAAAACTAATTGATTGTTAGAAAACTACGAAAAATAAATTTATAAAATAAACCTAAACTATTTCCTGACACAATTCGATTAGCACGCCATTGGTGCTTTTTGGATGCAAAAAAACAACTAATTTGTTATCCGCCCCTTTTTTTGGAACATCATTCAACACCACAAATCCTTCAGATTTTAAACGCTCAATTTCGGCAACAATATCTGCCACATCAAAAGCAATATGATGAATGCCCTCGCCTTTTTTCTCAATAAATTTGGCTATGGGACTTTCCGGATTGGTCGATTCCAGAAGTTCAATTTTGTTTGGACCGTTCATAAAGAATGAAGTTTTCACGCCTTCGCTGACGACTTCTTCTTGTTTGTATGCTGGAGCGCCAAAAAGTTTTTCGAAAACTAAATTGGAAACTTCTAAATCCTTTACTGCAATTCCTATATGTTCTATTTTTCTCATGGGTTGATTATTTTTTTCAAAGATACAATGCTAAAAAACGAAGGCAAATATACGCTCTTTGGTTTTGATGGACTAAACAGCCCCCAAGAAGCCGGAACATTGTTCCTAAATAAATTCTAATCCCAAGTTTTGGGAAGCTCAGAATCATAAAACAAATATAAAAAACTTTATGACTTTAACACTTTGTAACATTGTCACTCAAAAAATTAGTATTTTTGCACCATGGAAACAAATAGACAGAAAAAAATAGGTGGGGTTATCCAAAAAGATTTGGTTGATATTCTACAAGGTGAAGTGAGAAAAAACGGAATTAATAACTTAATTATATCCGTATCCAAAGTTGTTGTTACTTCAGATTTATCTGTGGCGACGGTTCATTTAAGCATATTTCCTCAGGATAAAGCCAAAGAAACTTTGGAAGCTATTAAAACAAATACAACTTTAATCAAACATGATTTGTCTCAACGTGTTCGCTTGCAATTAAGAAAAGTTCCTAATTTGGTTTTCTTCATCGACGACTCATTAGATTACATTGAAAAAATTGACAATGCCTTGAAAAATCAAGAAAACCCAATAGAGAACAGAGATCTTTTAGAAAAACGCAGACAATCATAACTTGAATTTCCCACTTTATATAGCCAAACGGTATATTTTTAGCAAAAGCAAAAACAATGCTATCAATATTATTAATCGTATAGCCAGTATGGGAATCATTGTTGGCGCAATGGCTTTGTTTGTGGTTTTATCTATTTTTAGCGGGCTGAAAGTTTTTAGTCTTTCTTTTTCAAATGAGATTGATCCCGATTTAAAAATAAGCAGCACACTAGGAAAATCTTTTTTTGTTTCCCCCACGCAGGAATCACAAATCAAAAAAATAGATGGAGTGGTTTCCTATAGCAAAATTATAGAGGAACGCGTTTTGTTCGTTTTCGATGATAAACAAGAAGTTACTTATCTAAAAGGAGTTGACGTCAATTTTAGCCAAGTCAACACCATCAAAAAAAAACTGTTTAACGGAGAATGGCTCGAGCCTGACACTTATCAGGTGGTGATAGGATATGGAATCGCGCAGAAGTTTTCGTTAGGCTTATTAGACTATAATAATCCATTGGAAATTTTAGCTCCAAAACCAGGAAGAGGCGCTATAGAAAACCCCGAACAAGCTTTTAATAAAACGGAGGTTCTCCCGGTTGGAATTTATGCAATAAGCGAAGATTTAGATTCCAAATATGTTTTCTCCGATCTTGGTTTAGCACAGGAATTATTGGAATATAAAACCAATCAAATCTCTGGCATTGAAGTCAAAACAAAAAGTGACGCCGACCAAAATGCGGTCATTAGCAAACTGCAAACCATTTTTAATCATAAAATCACCGTAAAAAACAGGGCGCAACTCAACGAGTCGCTCTATAAAATGTTGAATACCGAAAATATCGCCGTGTATTTAATCTTTACTTTGGTGATTGTCGTGGCTCTTTTTAACTTGATAGGCGCACTGATCATGATGATTTTAGACAAAAAAGGAAACTTGAAAACCTTGTTTAACCTTGGAACTGAAATCAAAGATTTGCGAAAAATATTTCTGCTACAAGGAACTTTACTGAGTGTTTTTGGCGGAATTATCGGATTGATTTTGGGGATTGTATTTGTATTGTTACAGGAACATTTTCAATTGATTATGATTACTTCTACGCTGGCTTATCCGGTAGTTTTCACACTCGAAAACATTTTAATAGTTTTAGGAACAATTATCACGCTTGGTTTTATTGCTTCGCTAATTGCGAGTAGCCGAGTGAGTAAGAAGTTGTTGAATTAAATCCAAAAAACATTTTGCCACGAATTCACGAATTTTAGTTTCTTTAAAATTCGTGAATTCGTGGCAAAAAAATATTTATACAATAACAATAAAAAGTTTCAGCTGGCTATTAAACAAATTGATACCCTGAATACACATCCTCGATTTCATTCATGACATTAAACAACCCTTCGGCATCATCAATGGTAACCAGTTTTTGTTTGTATTCCTTGAAAGAGTGAATTCCTTTGAAATAATTGGTATAATGACGGCGCATTTCTACAATTCCCAAACGTGCTCCTTTCCATTCCATGGACCAAATAAGGTGATTTCTTGCCGCAGCAACTCTGTCAATAACTGTGGGTGCAGGCATATGCTCCCCCGTTTTCATGTAATATTTAATTTCTTCAAATATCCAAGGATAACCAATGGCGGCACGTCCAATCATAATCCCGTCGATACCGTATTCATTCTTATATTTCAAGGCTTTTTCCGGAGAATCAATATCCCCATTCCCGAAAATAGGCATCGTAATTCTTGGGTTGTTTTTGACGCGGGCAATGTGTGACCAATCAGAATGTCCTTTATACATTTGAGCACGGGTACGCGCATGAATAGACAAAGCTTGAACTCCAATATCCTGCAAACGCTCGGCAACCTCATCAATATTGATGGAATTATCATCCCAACCCAAACGCGTTTTTACAGTCACCGGTAAATCGGTACTGTCGATAACGGCTTTGGTCAATCGCACCATTAAATCAACATCTTTCAAAACACCGGCACCGGCGCCTTTGCAAACTACTTTTTTTACCGGACAACCAAAATTGATATCTATTAAATCCGGATTTACGGCCGAAACAATCTTAGATGACATCGCCATTGCTTCTTCATCACCACCAAAAATTTGGATTCCCACTGGACGTTCGTAATCGAAGATGTCTAATTTCATTCGGCTTTTGATGGCGTCACGAATTAACCCTTCAGAAGAAATAAATTCTGAGTACATCAAATCGGCGCCATGGCTTTTGCACAATCTGCGAAAAGGCGGATCGCTCACATCTTCCATAGGTGCGAGAAGTAAAGGAAATTCGGGTAATACTATGTTGCCAATCTTGACCATCTGCTTAATTTTTTGCAAAATTACGTTTTTTAGATGAAAGATAATAGCCCTGGAGATATTAGACGAATGGGCCGATGATTTTAAATAATTATGTTAAAAGACATTAGGCAAGTTTGTTAAATACACAAAGACTTCTCATAAACCGATTAGTTTAGCAATTCGGGACTTTGAAACTGTTGAATTTAGCGTATATTTGCAGATTAAATCTCAACAATTGGGGTTTGCGTTAAGGATGGAAGCGGCATCCTTTTGTGTAACGCAGTGAAACAAAAGATACAGCGAACAGCCTGACCTGAAAAGGAACGCCCAAAAATTATAGAAAAAATTAAAATGAAAAACATACGGAATTTTTGCATTATTGCACATATTGATCACGGGAAAAGTACACTTGCTGACCGTTTGCTTGGTGCTACACAAACTGTAACAGCTCGTGAAGAAAAGGCACAATTACTTGACAACATGGACTTGGAGCGTGAACGCGGGATTACCATAAAAAGTCACGCGATTCAGATGGAATACACTTATAAAGGAGAACAATATATTTTGAATTTGATTGACACTCCCGGACATGTGGATTTCTCTTACGAAGTTTCCCGTTCGATTGCCGCTTGTGAAGGTGCTCTTTTGATTGTTGATGCCGCTCAAAGCATTCAGGCACAAACGATTTCAAATTTATATTTGGCTTTAGAAAATGACTTGGAAATTATTCCGGTTTTGAATAAAGTCGATTTACCAAGTGCCAATCCTGAGGAAGTAAGCGATGATATTGTGGATTTATTGGGTTGTAAATTGGAAGATATCATTCACGCTTCGGGTAAAACCGGTTTAGGCGTCGAAAATATTTTGGCGGCGATTATCGAAAGAATCCCTCCTCCAAAAGGCGATCCAAATGAACCATTACAGGCTTTGATTTTTGATTCACATTACAATCCTTTTCGCGGAATTGAAGTTATTTTCCGTGTGAAAAACGGTGAAATTCGCAAAGGTCAAAAAATTAAATTCATGGCTACCGGAAACGAATATTATGCCGATGAAATTGGCACATTGAAACTGAACCAAGTTCCGAAACAAGTGATTTCTGCCGGTGATGTTGGTTATTTGATTTCCGGAATTAAAGAAGCTAAAGAAGTAAAAGTGGGTGATACGCTGACCGATGCGAAGAATCCAACTACCAATATGATTACTGGTTTTGAAGATGTAAAACCAATGGTATTCGCCGGGATTTATCCTGTGGATACCGAAGATTATGAAGAGTTACGCAACTCGATGGAAAAATTGCAGTTGAACGATGCTTCGCTTGTTTTTTTACCGGAAAGTTCGGCAGCTTTGGGTTTTGGTTTCCGTTGCGGATTCTTGGGAATGTTGCACATGGAAATTATACAGGAACGTTTAGAGCGTGAGTTCAATATGACTGTAATTACAACAGTTCCCAACGTTTCGTATTTGGCTTACACCAAAAAGGAGCCGACAGTTGGCTTTGTGGTAAATAACCCTTCGGATTTACCGGAACCATCCAAATTGGATCACGTTGAAGAACCATACATCAAAGCGACTATCATTACTAAAGCTGATTTTGTTGGGAATGTAATGTCATTGTGTATCGAAAAACGCGGACTGATTACCAACCAAACCTATTTAACCACTGAAAGAGTTGAGCTGAATTTTGACATGCCATTGGCAGAGATTGTATTTGATTTTTATGATCGTTTGAAAACAGTTTCCAAAGGATATGCTTCGTTTGACTATGCACCAATTGGAATGCGAACTTCAAATTTGGTAAAAGTGGATATTTTATTAAATGGAACTATCGTCGATGCATTATCATCCTTGATTCACGTGGATAATGCCTACCACATTGGTAAAAAAATGTGTGAGAAGCTGAAAGAATTGATTCCGCGTCAGCAGTTTGATATTCCGATTCAGGCTGCGATTGGAGTAAAAGTAATTTCGCGTGAAACCATAAAAGCCTTACGTAAAGACGTTACCGCCAAATGTTATGGTGGTGATATTTCGCGTAAACGTAAGTTATTGGAAAAACAGAAAAAAGGTAAAAAACGTATGCGTCAAGTAGGAAACGTCGAAATTCCGCAAGAGGCCTTTATGGCAGTTCTGAAATTGAATGATTAGTTTTTTAGAGCAAAGAAAATAGAGAATAAAATAAAGAGAAAACCTGACAGCGAAAGTTGTCAGGCTTTTTTTATGTCCTTAAAAATTCAAAAGCAAATAGGGCTTATTTCAATCTATATCATTGCAGTATACATTTAAGCATCTGATTTTCAAAACAAATGAATATAATTTAAGAAAAAATTGTATCTTTATTTTTATAATGATAGCTTATGAGAAATCTCTTGTCCCCACTATTATTACTCTTTTCAACTATTACTTTTTCTCAAGGAATAGTAGTTGACACCACCAGCCTAACTGTCCCCCAATTGGTTCAAGACGTATTGATGCAGAACTCATGTTCGAATGAAACTAATTTTATATTTTCTTCCCACAGAGGAATAGGGCAATTTACCAATAGTAATCCAGGATTCCCCATTTCTAATGGTATCATCATTAGAAATGGTATTGCAAAAGACACCGAAGGTTCTTACACCGGACTCAATGAAAGCAGTCAGATCACGACGGCAAGTGACCCGGATTTACAAGCAATCAGTGATGCCAACGGGCAATCAGCAGCCATAACAGATGTTGCTTTTATTCAATACGACTTCACCCCTATTTCAACTAAATTCAGTTTTGATTTTTTATTTGCTTCAAATGAATATGGTCAATACCAATGCGGTTTCAGTGATGTTTTTGCTTTTATATTGACCGATTTAACTACCGGTACAACCACTAATCTGGCCGTAATCCCTTCTACAACTATTCCGGTGTCAGTGAAAAATATTCGCGATGACGCCTATAATTCCTCTTGTATATCCGCAAATTCCAATTTGTTTTCACAATATAATGTAGCCGATCCGGCAAACTCTGCAATAAACATGCGCGGTGAAACAGTGCTACTGGAAGCATCGGCAGCAGTTATTCCCAATAGAACTTATCGCATAAAATTGGCCATCGGCGATTACAATGATGAGAAATTTGACTCGGCGGTTTTTATTCAAGGGGGGAGCTTTATTACCACAACTGATTTAGGACCAGACAAAATAATCTGTCAAGGAGAAAGTTACGTTCTTGACAGCGGACTTGACTCTCCATATACCTTTTCCTGGACACGTAATGGAGCAACTATTCCTGGCGAAAACAGTTCGACTTTAACCGCTTTTCAAGCAGGGACTTACGGCGTAATCGCTACACTCGCCGGATGTGTGATTACGGATGAAATCGTATTATCCGATTTTATAATCCCAAATACCCCAAATGATTTATTAGTTTGCAACACAGGGCAGCCTACACATCAATTTGACCTGACACAAAATAACATTGGCACCTTAGGATTAAATCCAGTCGAATATTCTGTACTCTATTTTGCATCTTTGGCTGATGCCAACGCCAATGGTCCACAAATTCCACTGAATGAATTAACTTCTTACTCAAGTGCAGGAAACCAAACCATATATATAAAAGTTATTCATCTCCCAAATGGAAATGCAATATGTGATAATTTACTTAGTTTTAAATTAGTGGTGAGCCCATTTTTCAATAGCGGTACTCCTCCTGATTTGAATTTTTGCGACAATTTTACAGGAGCAGTTACAGTAAACTTATCCACGCAGAATACCGCAATTCTGAATGGACAAAACCCTGCTGGCTTTATTATCTCCTATTTCTCCTCACAGACAGATGCCACTACTAACACTAATGTAATTGTTAATCCAAGTGCTTTTTTAATGACAATTGCCCAATCTCCAAAAACAATTTGGACAAGAATGGAAGATGTCACAAATCCATCTTGTTTCCAAATTGTTTCCTTTTCTATTACAATTTACCCGCAGCCACCTGTTGATGATATTGCTGATGTCATTGAGTGCAGTAGTTATACATTACCCCCTATTACAAATGGAAATTATTACACGGGTCCTAATGGAACAGGCACCTTATTACATGCTGGTGATCTTATAGATTCTAGTGGCACTTTTTACATTTTAAATGGACCAATTGCCCCAAATGGTTGTACTAATGAGAGTACATTTGTCTTAAATTTTGTAGATGAAATGGTTTTTGCCAATACAGCATGTGGTCGATATATAATTCCGGTTACACCAGCTGGGAATTTCTATACCGGACCTAGCGGAACGGGCACTTTACTTTCATCAGGAACTGTCCTGACAACAGATCAAACCATCTATTTTTATGCTATTTTAAATGGAGTTGTCTGTAGGAATGATGCACATGTTATAACTATCTATCCTTTACCTCCTATTGATAATCCTGTTGATGTTGCAGCATGCGATTCCTATACATTACCTCCCTTGACAAACGGTAATTACTATACAGAATCAGGAGGCGCAGGAACTCTTTTAAACGCAGGTGATTTAATCACCGTGAGCCAAGATATTTATGTTTTTGCATTGAGTTCTAATGGTTGTAAAAGCGAAAAAAAAATTAGAGTTGATATCATTGTCACTTCTATTTACCAACCCATTGTTGCTTGCGGCAGTTATACTTTGCCCGCTGTTGCGATCGGAAATTATTATGACCAGCCTTTAGGAGGGGGGAATATAATTCCCGCAGGAACCGTCATAACAAGTTCACAGACCGTCTATTATTATGTTGCAATGGCCACTTCTCCCAATTGCACCGATAATCTAAACTTTTCCATAACCATAAATCAACTTCCACTGGTTGATACACCATCGGATCGTTTGGAATGTCAAAGTTATACTTTGCCTCCACTGACAAATGGAAACTATTTTACAGGTTCTAATGGCAGTGGAACCCCTTTATTTGCAGGGCAAATTATCACATCTTCAAAAATTATTTATATCTATGCCGATAATGGAACTTGTACCAATCAACATTCTTTTCTTGTAAGGATCAGAGCGTTACCACCCGTTGATAGTTTTACAGATATCTTCACTTGTGTAGACTTCATACTCCCGAACTTGACTTATGGCAATTATTATACGGCTAGTGGAGGGCCTCATGGTTCAGGAGTCCCTATTGCCCCAGGAACCGTGATCAATACGACACAAACTATTTTTATATACAATGAATGGAATGATTTTACAAGTTGCAGCAACGAATCTTATTTTTTGATAGATGCAAACGGCGTTGATGTGGGAACTTTTGCAGATGTAAATTCTTGTGACAGTTATACTTTACCCCCCATAACTATAGGAGATTACTATACCCAGCCAAATGGTCAAGGAGTAATTATCCCCGCTGGCACTGTACTGACTACTTCACAAACAATATATGTATACATCAAAGTAGGCACGAGATTAACTTGCACTGATCAAGATGATTTTCAGGTTTTTATTTCTAAAACCCCAACTTTAACCAGTCTCCCCGATGTCGAAGCGTGCGGAAGTTACACACTGCCCACATTACTTTTGGGAAATTACTTTTCAGGTCCCAATGGCAGCGGAACTCCCTATATTCCAGGCCAACAAATTCCGGCCAGCCAAACGATGTATGTTTATACAACCGCACCAGCAAATTTAAACTGTAAAGCCCAAGATGACTTTAACATCACCGTTCATCCATTAAAAAATATTACTATTGCCGGCGGAGTAATTTGCGTGGATTATGTCACCGGCAACCTAACTCGTTCTTTCGAAATAGTCTCAGGTCTTGATCCTGTTATTTTCACGGTAGAATGGTATTTAAATAATACATTAATGGGTACTGGTCCTAACTATATAGCCACACAAGAAGGAACTTACAATGTCGTTATCATAAAAAACACGCCTGACATTGGCGATGACTGTGGTTACAATCCGACTACCGTTTTAATAGAAAAATCAAGTCCGGCAACCGCAACAGTTACCGTTACTGATGCTTTCGATGATGATATAAATGTCGTAGTCGATATCACGGGAGGTTATGGAATATACGATTTACAAATGGATGGAGGCGCTTTTCAAACAAGCACAGTTTTT
>Ga0137355_1000084_pt1 | contig 14707 bp, 16 predicted proteins | sample EasRivERMLT800_2_FD_104763 | JGI IMG/M metagenome (GOLD analysis project Ga0137355, IMG submission 104763) | Soil microbial communities from meander-bound floodplain in the East River, Colorado, USA - East River MetaG ERMLT800_2 | ecosystem: Environmental > Terrestrial > Soil > Floodplain ... | reverse complement strand
TTAGAAATACCACAAAAATATCAAACCTACGGTAACTTTAAACATTAAACTGTAAGCATCTAAACAAAAAATTATTACATTTGCTACACACTTTAGGGGTGTCTACAACTTTGTAGGCTGAGATTTTACCCTCTGAACCTGATCTAGTTCATACTAGCGTAGGGAAAAGTAAGATGACTTCCACGCACATTCATGTGCTGTTGTAGCCATTCCTAAGGTACAGATTCTCCGATGTGAATCTTTATCATAAATTAAATTTAAAAGGAATGGAACTAAAAATCAACAATCAGACGAAACATTTTACAACCGACAGTCTTACTGTTCAGGAACTGCTTGACTTGGAAATTCCCGCCAAACAAAACGGAATTGCCCTAGCCATCAACAATACAGTTATTCCAAAATCTCTTTGGAATTCCCATCCTATCCAAGAAACCGACGACATCCTAATTATTTCCGCAACACAAGGCGGTTAATTGAGCTGCTCGAGCGGGCTATCCGTTTCAAGTCCGCAGTTGCAAACCTATAAAACATAGTCTTAGTCAAAGCTTCCTTACGGTCGCTTCACTACTCCTTGTTTTATTTGGTTTCCCACTTTACGGGCTTTCCACTTCTATCCCTAGCAGACACGACTATCAACAACATTTATTATACAAATCAACCCCGGCAGTTCCAACTGTCGTAGACTAAACCAACAAAACCATGAATCAGGAAGAAAAAATATCCAAAACTCCCTTTCCAAACTCCACGAAAATCTATGTAGAAGGAGAAATTCATCCCATAAAAGTAGCCATGCGCGAAATTGCCCTGCAGGACACCAAACTATCCAATGGGAGAATAGAAAAAAATCCATCAATAACCGTTTATGATACCTCAGGTCCTTACACCGATCCGAATATTGAAATTGATATCCGCAAAGGATTGCCACGCCTCCGTGAACAATGGATTTTGGATCGTAATGATGTCGAAGAGCTGACTGAAATCTCCTCTAATTATGGCAAAGAACGCCTGAATGATGAAAAACTGAATCACCTTCGTTTTGAATATTTACATAAACCCATGCGTGCCAAAAAAGGAGCCAATGTCTCCCAATTGTATTACGCTAAACAGGGCATTATCACTCCCGAAATGGAATATATTGCCATACGCGAAAACCAACGCATTGAACAATTGAATGAGCAAACCAAAGCCATGCAATGCCAACATCCAGGCAACAGTTTTGGAGCGAATACGCCAAAATCCAAAATAACTCCTGAGTTCGTTCGTTCTGAAGTAGCCTCTGGCCGGGCGATTATCCCAAACAACATCAACCATCCAGAAAGTGAACCGATGATTGTAGGACGTAATTTTTTGGTAAAAATTAATGCCAATATAGGAAACAGTGCTGTAACTTCAAGTATTGAGGAAGAAGTAGAAAAAGCGGTTTGGGCCTGTCGTTGGGGAGCTGATACCATTATGGATTTATCCACTGGAAAAAACATCCACGAAACCAGAGAATGGATTATTCGAAATTCACCGGTGCCAATTGGAACCGTTCCTATTTACCAGGCCTTGGAAAAAGTAAATGGTATTGCCGAAGATTTAACATGGGAAGTGTACCGCGATACCTTAATTGAACAAGCTGAACAAGGTGTTTCTTATTTCACAATCCATGCTGGCGTTTTATTACGTTACATACATTTAACAGCTGAACGAGTTACGGGCATAGTTTCCCGTGGCGGTTCTATCATGGCAAAATGGTGCTTGTTTCATCATAAAGAAAACTTCCTCTACACGCATTTCGAAGAAATCTGCGAAATCATGAAACAATACGATGTAGCCTTTTCTTTAGGAGATGGTTTACGTCCGGGTTCTATTGCTGATGCAAATGACGCTGCTCAGTTCGCCGAATTGGAAACTTTGGGCGAACTCACAAAAATAGCCTGGAAACACGATGTTCAAGTTTTTATTGAAGGCCCTGGCCATGTTCCAATGCACATGATTAAAGAAAACATGGAGAAACAATTAGAGCATTGTGATGAAGCCCCTTTTTATACTTTAGGTCCGTTAACAACAGATATTGCTCCAGGTTACGACCACATCACTTCAGCCATTGGCGCAGCAATGATAGGTTGGTACGGTTGTGCCATGCTGTGCTATGTGACTCCAAAAGAACATCTGGGATTACCAAACAAAAAAGACGTGAAAGACGGCGTTATCACCTATAAGATTTCAGCTCATGCTGCTGACTTAGCCAAAGGCCACCCAGGCGCACAATACCGTGATAACGCCTTAAGCAAAGCCCGTTTCGAATTCCGTTGGGAAGACCAATTCAACTTATCCTTAGATCCTGACACCGCTCGTGAATTCCACGACGAGACTCTTCCTGCAGATGGAGCGAAAGTAGCCCACTTCTGCTCAATGTGCGGACCAAAATTCTGTTCTATGAAAATTTCACAGGAAATCCGTGATGTTGCCGAAGCTGAAAAAGGCATGGCAGCCAAATCAGAAGAATTTGTAGAAAGCGGAAAGGAAATTTATATCTAAAAAACAATAGATGAAAGATGATAGACCTCTACAATATTTTCTATCAGCTTTCATCTAATATCTAAATAGTTGAAAAATGATAGTCATTTCAAATCCAATAAAATTCAATAACGAAATTGATATAATTCACTCCCTTTTCGAGGAAGGATTATCGTTATTCCATGTTCGGAAACTAGATTTTTCAGAAAAGGAAATGAAGGCTTATCTATCAGATATAAAAATAGATTTCAGACAACATTTGGTTTTACACAGTCATCATCAATTGGCAGAAGATTTCGGAATTAACAGTATTCATTTCACTGAAGAAAACAGAAAAAACACAACAGAAGATGAATTATTATTTTGGAGAGAAAAACAATTTAAGGTATCAACATCGGTGCATGAAATAACAACTTTCAACACCTTGAATTCTAATTTCGAGTATGCCTTTTGCAGTCCTGTTTACCACAGCATTTCAAAAGAAAACTACTTTCCAGATTACGACTTCTTTATCGAAATAAAAAAAAAGAACCAATTACAAGATCCGATTGGTGGCTTTGGGCGGAATTTCGTCTACCAACATTCAACAGACGCTATCATTAGGTTTTGACGCCGTAGCACTTTTAGGCACCATTTGGAATAGCAACAACCCAATAGAAAATTTCAAACTATGTCAAAAAATAGACCTTTCGTATTAACCATTGCCGGTTTTGACCCAACAGGTGGCGCTGGAGTTTTGGCGGATGTAAAAACATTCGAACAACACCACGTGTATGGTCTTGGTATTAATACCGGCAATACGATTCAAACTGAAGATGAGTTCTTCAAAATAGACTGGACAGATTTGGATTTCGTCTTGACCTCAGTGGAAAAATTATTCAAAAACTACACTATTAAAGCGGTTAAAATCGGAATTATTCCTTCATTGGATTACTTAAAAAAAATTATTGATGCAATAAAAAGACTTTCATCTAAAACAAAAATAGTTTGGGATACGGTTTTAAAATCAACAACTGAATTCGATTTTTTGAACATCAAAAATCAATCTGCTTTGATTGAAATATTAAAAACAGTCGATTTAATCACGCCCAATTACAATGAGATTTTGCAATTCTCATCAACGAAAAAAAATCCGCGGCTAATTGCACAAGAACTATCAAACTACTGTTCCGTATTACTTAAAGGAGGTCATAATCCCGAGGAAACCGGCTTCGATTATTTATATACTGAACAATCCGTTTTCAGGCTCGTCCCAAACCACAATTCAGTCCACGAAAAACATGGGTCCGGATGCGTATTATCTTCCGCAATTACCGCAAATATCGCTTTAGGGCTAGACTTTAGAACAGCTTGTACCAATGCCAAAAAATACACTGAAAATTACTTATTGACCAACTCAACTCAACTCGGATTCCACTATGTATAATAAACTACAATATATATCGCAAGGACATAGCGTCGAAGAACAACTATTCAATATCCATCAAGCCTTAGACAATGGATGCGATTGGATACAAATGCGCTTCAAAAATCAAAAGCCAAAAAAAGCTTTTGCTTTGGCGGAAGCCGTAAAATTTTTATGCGAAGAATATCTCGCTAATTTCATCATCAACGACGATGTCCATTTAGCAGAACAAATTGCAGCTGATGGAGTTCATCTGGGGCTCTCGGATATGGCAGTAGCAGAAGCACGAGCTATTCTGGGTAAAACCAAAATCATTGGAGCTACAGCCAATACTTTTGAAGATATTGTCCAACAAATAAACAATGGATGTGACTATATCGGTTTGGGGCCTTTCCGATATACAAAAACCAAAAACAATTTAAGCCCAATACTCGGACTTGAAGGCTACCATTCCATAATAACCCAAATGAAGGATTCTCAAATTGAAATACCAATTTATGCCATTGGAGGGATTACATTAGAAGATGTAGATGCCCTAATGACAACAGGTATTCATGGCATCGCCGTTTCGGGAATCATTAGCGAAAGCAATCAAAAAAACAAGCTCATCACACAACTTAACGAAAAATTATATGGCAACGTCATTATTTAAAATAGGCGGCAAAAGCTTTGACTCACGCTTATTTTTAGGAACAGGAAAATTTGGTTCCAACCAACAAATGGAAGAAGCGATTCTGGCATCGCAAAGTGAATTAGTTACCGTCGCTCTGAAACGCATCGATTTAGAAACTGAAACCGACGCTATTTTAGCACACCTTAAACATCCGCATATTAATCTATTGCCTAATACTTCAGGAGCCCGAAATGCTAAAGAAGCCATTTTTGCTGCACAATTAGCCCGAGAAGCTTTAGAAACCAATTGGCTCAAACTCGAAATTCATCCCGACCCGAAATACTTGATGCCTGATGCAATCGAAACCTTAAAGGCAACCGAAGAATTAGCTAAGTTAGGTTTTATCGTTTTGCCTTACATCCATGCTGATCCTGTATTATGCAAACGTTTGGAAGATGCAGGAACAGCTGCAGTAATGCCATTGGGTTCTCCAATTGGAAGTAACAAAGGACTAAAAACCATTGATTTTCTGGAAATCATCATCGAGCAAAGCAAAGTTCCCGTAATTATTGATGCTGGAATTGGTGCGCCATCTGATGCTGCAAAAGCGATGGAACTGGGAGCCGATGCTGTTTTGATCAATACAGCCATTGCCGTTGCCGGCAATCCAAAACTGATGGCGGAAGCTTTCAAGGAAGCGGTAATTGCCGGTCGAAAAGCCTACGAAGCAAGACTAGGACAACAATACAAACAAGCAGTAGCGTCAAGCCCGTTGACGGCATTTTTGTATGAGTAGTTTACTTAGCCGCCAAGGACACAAAGAACGCGCAAAGTTCGCAAAGCTCTGCGGACTTTGCGCCAAAACACTAAAATCAAACTTCGCGAACCTTGCGGTTAAAAAAGAAAAAAAATGAACACATTTAAATCGGTTTTTGAACAGTACGATTGGAATACCATTCAAACCAAAATATACCAGACTTCAGCACAAGAAGTGGAAAATGCATTAGCCAAAAACAAACGTAACCTTGATGATTTTTTGGCATTGATTTCACCGGCTGCCCAACCCTATTTGGAGCAAATGGCACAACTAAGCCACGAATTAACCAAAAAACGTTTTGGCAAAACCATACAGATGTATGCACCTTTGTATTTAAGCAACGAATGCCAGAACATTTGTACCTACTGTGGTTTTAGTTTGGACAACAATATCAAACGAAAAACGCTCACTGAAAGCGAAATCACATTAGAAGTCGAGGCCTTAAAAAAAGCAGGATTCGATCATGTTTTGCTAGTCACAGGCGAAGCTAATTACACTGTCAATATTCATTATTTCTTAAAGTCCATTGCCCAAATAAAAAATGATTTTTCGACCATTTCAGTTGAAGTGCAACCTTTATCAACAGATGAATATGAGCAATTACATATGGCTGGCGTCTATTCTGTTTTAGTGTATCAGGAAACCTATCATCGTGATGTTTACAAACAATACCATACCAAAGGCAAAAAATCCAATTTCGATTTCCGTTTAGAAACACCGGATCGAGTGGGAACTGCGGGAATTCATAAAATTGGTCTGGGTGTTTTATTAGGATTGGAAGATTGGCGTACCGACAGTTTTTTTAATGCTTTACATTTAGATTATTTACAAAAAACCTATTGGCAAACAAAATACACCGTTTCCTTCCCAAGGTTACGCCCTGCTGAAGGGGTCATTGAACCCAACTTCATTATGGATGACAAAGATCTGGCCCAACTTATCTGCGCCTATCGTTTGTGGAATGAAGACCTGGAGATATCGATGTCTACCCGCGAAAATGAAAAATTCCGTGATAATATCATTCCGTTAGGGATTACCAGTATGAGTGCCGGCTCTAAAACCAATCCCGGAGGTTATGTGGTTGACCCGCAATCCTTGGAACAATTTGAAATCAGTGATGAGCGTTCGGCTTCGGAGATTACAGCGATTATTTCAAACAGAGGTTACGAACCTGTCTGGAAGGATTGGGACAGAAGTTATACAAGAATAGATTAATATTTTAGATTTCAAAAAAATGAGCATTATTCAGGATTATTTACGTTACAACCGTCAGATGATGTTACCCGAAATAGGTGATTTGGGCCAGGAAAAACTAAAAAAGGCTAAAGTTTTGGTTATTGGCGCAGGTGGTTTAGGCTGTCCTATTTTACAATATATCGCCACTGCAGGAATTGGTACTATTGGGATTGTAGATTTTGACAAAATTGAATTGCACAACTTACACCGACAAATTTTATATACCGAAAATCAAGTGGGTAAAACCAAAGCAAGCACAGCAAAATCCGTTTTAGAAACTTTGAATCCTTTGATTACTATCATTGCTTTTGAAAAAAAACTGACTCTTGAAAACGCAACTCAAATCATTCAAAATTTTGATGTGATCGTGGACGGTTCGGATAATTTTGCCACCCGTTATTTAGTGAATGACATCTGTGTATCATTGGGAAAATCATTGGTTTATGGTAGTATCTTGAAATTTGAGGGACAGATGGCAGTCTTTAATCATAACGGAACTAAAAATCTACGCGATTTATTTCCGGAACCACCAAATCCGAAAGATGTCCCTAATTGTAACCTGAACGGCGTTATGGGAACACTACCTGGGATTATTGGGACAATGATGGCCCATGAAACCCTGAAACTAATAATGGATTTGCCAACATTAAAAAATGAATTGGTTCTTTTTAGCACTATGGACTGGAGTTTTAGGAAGTTAAAATTTTGAAAACTATTTACTTTTCAAAATTTTCATAAAATCTTCCCGGTCAATTTCCCGGCAGCCCAAACTCTCTAAATGCTCATTATAGACTTGGCAATCTAATAGTTTGTAATGCTCTTTCTTTAATTGATTCACCAAAGAAATGAAAGCGACTTTTGAGGCATTTGAAACTTTAGAAAACATACTTTCTCCACAGAAAATGTGCCCTAAATCGACACCGTAAAGTCCGCCCACCAATTCATCCTCTAGCCAAACCTCAACCGATTTCGCAATTCCCAGCTCGTGCAATTTACAATAGGCTTCGATCATGTCATCAGTGATCCACGTTCCATTTTGACCAACACGTTTGACTGCCTGACAATTCGAAATTACATCCCTGAAATTCTGGTTAAACGTCACTTTAAAAATATTCCGATTGAGAATATTACGCATGCTTTTAGAAACAATCAATTCATCCAGAAACAACACCATTCTTGGGTCGGGTGCCCACCATGTGATGGGTTCTCCATCCTCAAACCAAGGGAAAATTCCGCTCTTGTATGCCAACAGCAAACGTTCCGTAGAAAGGTCCCCTCCAATAGCAATAATCCCAGAAGAATGGGTCTTAGAAACAGGTGGAAAAAACAATTCTTTGGATAAATAATACATCATTAAAATGAGGGTTCAAAAAAACCCGACAGATCAAAAAAACTGTCGGGTTTTGGCATTAAAATTAAATTATATTAGAAAGGCAAATCATCAGCCTCTTCTTCATTCAAATTTGTTGCTGGAGCAAAAGCTTCAGCTGCAGGCATTGGTGCTGATGCAGCTGCTGATCCCGCAGCAAGTCTTTCAATTCTCCAACCTTGTATGCTATTAAAATATTTAGTTTCACCTTGAGGATTAACCCATTCTCTTCCTCTTAAATTGATAGAAACTTTCACAGCCTCGCCTGTGTTGTAACTACTTAATAGATCGCATTTATCCTGTGTAAATTCGATCATAATATGTTGAGGGTACTGCTCATCAGTAGTAACCACTAATTCTCTTTTTTTAAATGACGCACTAACTTGTTGTTCTGGATTAACAACTTTAATTTTTCCTGTAACTTCCATCTTCTTAATTATTTATTGTTATTTTTTTATTTTTTATTGGCAAGAAGCACTTTCCATGCAGAAAGAACATCATTATTATTCAAGTATTTTTTGGCTTCTAAGTGCACTTTTTCCTGATCATCGGAGCTCAATACCCCTTTTACCGAAAAATTCTGCTTTACAAATATACTAACTTCTTCCGTAGTGGGCAAGGCTTCAATATTACCTAACATTCCAAGATCATTACCGTCAAAAACTTTACTTAATTTTATGAAATTTGGAATTGCATCAACGCCAATGCCTAATGTTGTCAGTGGCTTTGGAACTTCAAAAAGACCCTGATTAGATCTCGAATACCAATTCCCTCCCAATCTCGAAACCAAATCTATTTTATGCTGGTCAATCGCACCATTTTCATCTAAAATAGCTTCGTCAATATGAATTCTAACCACTTCACAAATAACCAAATTCCCTGCACCACCTTCGGTACCCATAGGAATAATCTGATTGACTTTGCATTCAAACTGAACCGGAGATTCTTTTACCCTGAAAGGCTTCACTATGTCTGAAGGAATCGGCGTCAGCCCAGACTTCAAAAACTCATTTACCCCATCGGCATATTCAGTACTCGCAAGCGACGTTTGTTGGACTATATCATAATTCACCACATTTATCACCACCTCACGAGTTGCTTCGGCATTGATCAAGGTGTGTTTGATCGAATTATCACGAACACGTCTTGCCGGCGAAAAAATAAGAATCGGAGGATTGGCACTAAATACGTTAAAAAAACTAAAAGGAGATAAATTTGGAACACCGTCAGCATCCAAAGTACTGGCAAAAGCGATAGGTCTTGGTCCTACGGAGCTTTGCAAATAACCTTGTAATTTTGGTGTTTCTAAACTTTTTGGGTCGATGCTAATCATAAATTTCAATTTAAGCAAAAGTAATGATTCGGAATAAGATTGCGGAATATTAGACAAAAAATTATTAAGCAATAAGCACAACATCAATTCAAAGCGAAAAAGAAAAAAGTTCTTATCCAGAATGCCCTAATGTATTCTTAAACAAGAAAAGAATCCGAAATCCAAAAGCAATTCTAAAACAATGAAACCAACAGCATTATAATCTTACGTCTAATATTTCCTTATATTTATACCATAAAATTCCGTTTATGCAGTTTTCTGACAAAAGAAATACAACCCGTTGGATCATCATCATTGCTTCCTTTCTAATCATTTCCTTAATTCTTTGGAACACCTACACTTTTTTTCAAATTTTTAAAAATGAAGAACGGTTAAAAATGAATATATGGGCAAAAGCCCAAAAAACACTCATCAATGCAGGTGAGAATACGGATGTTGAATTACCGCTGCAAATTTTTAGCAATAACACGACCATCCCAATTATCCTGACAGAAAACGACAGTATCATAAACACTGTGAATATTGACGAAACCATAGTAAAGGACAAAAAGAAGGCAGCTACATTTTTATCTGATTTAAAAAGCGAAAATGAACCCATTGTAATCGAATATGTACCCGGTAAATTTCAGCGTTTGTATTACGGAAACTCCGCTTTACTAAACAAACTGAAATATTATCCCATGGCCTTGCTGCTGATAATACTTTTATTGGGAGGGTTAATTTATAATTTTTACAGAAGTACCAAAATGGCCACCCAAAATAAACTTTGGGCAGGAATGGCAAAAGAAACCGCTCATCAAATCGGAACACCTCTTACATCATTAATTGGCTGGGTCGAGCTCTTAAAATCGGAAAACATAGATATTTCTACGACTAAAGAAATAGAGAAGGATATTGAACGATTGCAAACGATAACGGATCGTTTTTCAAAAATAGGCTCCGAACCCAAACTGGAGAACAGGGACATCATAAAAGAAACCCAACAATCCTATGCGTACTTACAATCCCGGTTTTCAAAACAAGTAGAGTTTTTATTTGAAGCACCGAAATCACCTATCCTCGTACCTCTTAATCCTACATTACACAGCTGGACCATTGAGAATCTGGTAAAAAATGCAATAGACGCAATGAAGGGAAGAGGAAAACTAACCTTGCAAATAGAGCAGGAAGATGATTCAGTAAAAATAAATGTTTCTGACACCGGTGGCGGAATTCCGAAAAAGCAATTTAAAACGATCTTCGAGCCTGGATTCACCACCAAAAAACGCGGTTGGGGCTTGGGTCTTTCATTGACCAAAAGAATTGTGGAAGAATATCATAAAGGGACCATAAAAGTCTTGAATTCTGAAATGGGAAAGGGAACTACTATACAAGTTTATTATAAGAAATCATCCTGATTATTTAAAGGAACACCAAACCAATTAACTTTGGAAAACATCCCTTTTCTGGCACCTTTACCCTTACTTAGATATTCTTTTACAAATGATTCATGTTCTGATACCTGCTTCAAAACATCATAAATATTTTTCCTCAACGATGCTAATACAGCTAAATTTTGACCACCAACTGAGCCTACGGTATCAATTAATTTTTGACAATTGAGCAATTTTTCTTTAGGCAATTGAATCATATTATTAATCTCATCATCCGATAAGGTGGGTTTAAATCTTTTATTTCGGTAATAAATAAAATCATTAAACAAGCTTACCGCCTGATTATAGTCGGCAACAATAGTATTCATTTTTCCGATATTCGCATTTTGATTATAAACCGCCGACTCTTTTTTCTTGGCTGTCAAACATTCCAAAATAAGATTGCTTTTGATCCCATTCTTGGTAATTCTAACTATTTCGGCATCTATCTTCTCTTCTTCTGAAAATTTGCTTTCTTTTTCAATTTCGGCTATATAATCAAAATAGATTTTCGAGCGGTTTTCCTGCGTTTTACCATCAAAAAACTCTTGATTTGTAATGGGATAATTAAGAAATTGCCATAAATAGTCAAATGGCATATGAGAAGAAATAATTTTACTCGGTTCTGTTTTAAAATAATAGTCATTTATCTTTTTGACAAACTTACCATTACTCACATAACCAGAACCCCAGGTTGGGTCAAAAACGTACCATTTCTTATCAATTTCGGCGGCACACCAAGCATGGGAAATCGGAGAAATTTTCCCGTTTTGCTTGGTATATCCATCAATGATATATGATTTCATCCCTAATTTATTTGTAATATCATTAAAGACTTCAGCATAATGAATACAAACTCCTTTTCTAGTTTCCAATGTGCTCTGAATTTTCTCAAGGGAAGATTTGCTATAATCTATCGTAGCGATATTCTTAATATCATAACTAATATTTGAAGCCGTCCAATAAAAAACAGCGCGAATTTTTTCTCTTTCTGTTTTAAAATGGGAACCTATATAACTTGCGATTGCCTCCGTAGAGTTGCACGAATTGGAAGGGATTTTAGAAACTTGCTTATCGATTGGCTCATAAACACTCTTAACCTGACCAAAAGTAAAAAGCGAAAAGGATACCATCAAAAGCAAAAAGATCTTTCTCATATTATTAGATTCGTTTTATAAAAAAACACGAAAATCACATTTAAAAAAATTGCGATTTTCGTGTTCTTCCGAATAATTAAAAATTATTTACAAATTCGCTTGAATATCTTTTGCCAACGCTTCAAACTCTTCTTTTGTCAAACTTACTTTATGCTTAAAAGTCATTTCACCCATTTCGTTCAAAGGAATCAGATGCACGTGTGCATGAGGAACTTCAAGCCCTATAACTGCCATCCCTATTCTTTTGCATGGAACTGTTTTTTCTAAAGCAATCGCAATTTTTTTAGAAAACTGCATCAGACCGATGTACAAGTCGTCCTCGATATCGAAAAACTTATTGATTTCTTGTTTCGGAATACAAAGCGTATGTCCTTTGGCATTTGGATTTACATCTAAAAAAGCCAAAAAATTAGCGTCTTCTGCAATTTTATAACAAGGGATTTCTCCGTCAATGATTTTTTTAAAAATGGTACTCATAATTGAAGTCTATATTGAAGTTGTTCTTATAATACTGTCTGCAAACTGCAGCTGATTACTCAATACTTGTTTAGTCTCGTGATATCTCTAATATTTCAAATTTCAAAACACCGTTTGGCACCGTAATTTCGGCAACTTCACCAACTTTTTTACCCAAAAGACCTTTTCCGATAGGCGATGTTACAGAAATTTTTCCTGTCTTCAAATCAGCTTCGCTTTCTGCAACAAGCGTATATTTCATTTCCATTCCGTTGGACTGATTTTTGATTTTAACATTCGAAAGAACCAAAACCTTAGAAACGTCCAAATGCGTTTCGTCAATTAATCGTGCGTTAGAATGTATTTCTTCCAATTTTGCAATTCTCATTTCCAACATTCCTTGTGCTTCTTTGGCGGCATCATATTCTGCATTTTCAGACAAATCCCCTTTATCTCTTGCCTCGGCTATATCTTGAGATGCTTTTGGTCTCATCACACTTTTCAAATGATCCAATTCTTCCCTTAATTTCTTTAAACCGTCTGCAGTGTAATAAGATATTTTACTCATAATTTCATCATTTATATAAATAGAAAAAATCCCATCAGGACGGGATTTCTTTCCACAAAGATACTATTATTTTTTTTTAGTCTATAATTATACGTTAATCATATATAATCCAAAGTTAAATAAATTAAATTTGTTTCGCTAATTCTTTTGAAATAATTTAAAAATGAAAAAAAGACTCTTATTATTGCTATTCTTACCATTCTTATTTTGTTGCAGCAACAATGAGAATAACAATAAAAATCCCTATTTGCCCAACTATACATTCACTATCGACATCAACACCAATTTGCCGTCCTATTCCAGTCTACAATATCCCAGCAATGCCATTTATTATTCCGGTGCAGGCGTCCGTGGGGTAATTGTTTTCAATACTGGAAGCGGGTATAATGCCTTTGATGCCGCTTGTCCCAATCAGGCTTTAAGCAGTTGTTCAACCATGGCCATAAACGGAATAAACGCTGTTTGTGATTGCGACAAAGCAACCTACAATTTGTTTACCGGACAAAGCACAGGCAAACAATATCCCATGAAGCAATATCGGGTAGAAGTAAACGGAAATATCATCCGAGTGTATAATTAAAAAAAACCTGACAGTTGCTGTCAGGATTTTTTTTAAAAATTACGAAATCCTTAAAACTTCAATGTAAGTCCTGCTAAGAAATTAATCCCGGCTTGAGGGTAATAACCTGCTCCTTCGATCGTTTTCACAGCTGGAGGATTACTCCAATCATCATCATAAGTATAAAAATAACCGTTGCTCACATATTTTAGATCGAAAATATTATTGACCAATGCGGATACAAGTATCGACTTGAAAACTCTTTTCGGCTTAAACTCGTATGAAACGTTAAGATCATTTACAAAATAGCTATCCAATTTAGAGCTCTCGGCATCAATGTTTGCCATAAACTGCTCCCCTACAAACTTAGAAAGCAATGAAATTTGACCATTTTTTATTGGCATAAATGTCAAACGATTTCCGGCAACAACATTTGGTGAAAAAGCGATGTTAGTATCACCCAAATTTTCCAAAACGCCGTCTCTTGTAAAAAAGAAATCTTTATTTTTATTTTGGCTTACGGTAACATTAGGCTGCAAAACCCATTTTTCAGAAAGCTGAATGGTTCCATCAACTTCAATTCCGAGTCTGTAACTGTCACCGCTATTGGTTCTGATAGGCGAACCCACATCATTCAATTCTCCTGTTAAAACTAATTGATCTTGATATTTCATGTAATATCCGTTAACCGTAAACTTTGTCTTCTCGGTCACAAATCTCCACCCCAACTCAAAGTCATTTAGTTTTTCGGGTTTTGGGTTTCCACTTTCGTAATCGGTTCTGTTAGGCTCGCGATTGGCTCTTGCATAAGAAAAATACAAACTGTTCTTTTCATCAAAATCAAAAGTCACACCCGTTTTTGGGTTGAAAAAGTTAAAGGTATCATCCACTAAACCTGTTTCTGGAGAATTGGCCTGATAGTTTACATTCCTAAGCTGCAAATCGCCGAATAAACTCCATTGATTTGTCAATTTATAGCTGGCTTTTGCAAAAACATTCCCATCGGTTTTGGTTGAAAAATCACTATAATAACGATCTCCCAACTCACTTTGCGAAGCATATCTTGCCCAAATGACTTTCCCAAAATGATCACCCTCATATTTATTCCAAGCACCACCAAAGATTACATCCAGATTTTCTTCTTTATAATTAGCAGAAAACGTTGTTCCGTAGAAATCATTGTCCAACCATTTTTGACGAATTAAGTCGGTTGTAGTTACTAAACCTACAGGTGCTAATCCATAATCGGAAAAATCTTGATCTTCTTTATATTCTTCATA
>Ga0137355_1000083_pt1 | contig 14771 bp, 9 predicted proteins | sample EasRivERMLT800_2_FD_104763 | JGI IMG/M metagenome (GOLD analysis project Ga0137355, IMG submission 104763) | Soil microbial communities from meander-bound floodplain in the East River, Colorado, USA - East River MetaG ERMLT800_2 | ecosystem: Environmental > Terrestrial > Soil > Floodplain ... | reverse complement strand
CTCCTTATGGAAAAACAACACAATCGCGGGCAAGACGGCGCCGGTTTTGCAAGCATAAAATTGGATGTTGAGCCAGGAGAAAGATACATAAGCCGAGTGCGATCTAATCACGCTCAGCCTATTCAAGATGTTTTTGCCCAAATAAACGATAGAATCAATGATGAAATGGCTACACATCCGGAATATGCGGATAATGTTGCGCTTCAAAAAGCGAATATTCCTTATATAGGAGAATTGTTTTTAGGACATGTTCGCTACGGTACCTTTGGTAAAAACAGTATCGAAAGTGTTCATCCGTTTTTACGTCAAAACAATTGGATGCACAGAAATCTGATTTTGGCTGGAAATTTCAACATGACCAATGTAAAAGAGCTTTTTAACAGCCTTGTAGAATTGGGACAACATCCAAAAGAAATGGCGGATACCGTTACCGTAATGGAAAAAATAGGACACTTCTTGGATGAGGAAGTGACTGATTTATACCAAGAATGTAAAAATAACGGCTTGTCAAAAAGAGAGGCATCGCCGGTAATTGGCGAAAAATTGGATGTCGCTAAAATTTTGGCAAGAGCATCTAAGAATTTAGATGGAGGATATGCAATGGCGGGGCTTTTAGGGCATGGAGATGCTTTTGTGTTTAGAGATCCAGCAGGAATACGCCCAGCTTATTTTTATCAGGATGACGAAATTGTTGTCGTGGCTTCAGAAAGACCTGTAATACAGACAGTCTTCAATGTGGCGTTCGACAAAGTGCAAGAAATTGATCCGGGAAGCGCATTGATAATCAAAAAGAATGGGAAAGTTTCGATGCAGGAAATTCTGACACCGACGATTAAGAAAGCATGTTCTTTTGAACGTATTTATTTTTCTAGAGGAAGTGATGCAGAGATATATCAAGAAAGAAAAGATTTAGGAAAACTCATTTTGCCTGCGATTCTTGAGGCTATTGAGGAAGACACTGACAACACAGTTTTTTCATATATTCCAAATACAGCAGAAACATCATTTTACGGAATGGTGGAAGCGGCACAAGATTTTTTAAATCAGAGAAAGAATAATTATATTCTTGAGAATAAAGACACTCTAACTAAAAATAGTTTACAAGAATTGCTTTCTGTAAAAATCCGTACCGAGAAAATAGCTATAAAAGATGCTAAACTCCGAACGTTTATTACAGAAGACAGTAGCAGAGATGATCTTGTAGCGCATGTATATGATGTAACCTACGGAGTGATAAAACCAACGGATAATTTGGTAATCATAGATGACAGTATTGTTCGAGGAACTACACTTAAAATGAGTATCATCAAAATGATGGACCGTTTAAACCCGAAAAGAATTGTAGTGGTGTCATCGGCGCCGCAAATACGCTATCCAGACTGTTACGGAATAGATATGGCAAAATTAGAGGGATTGGTTGCCTTTAGAGCCGCATTAGAATTGCTGAAAGAAAGAGGCTTATATCATATTGTTGATGAAGTATATGAGAAATGTAAAGCACAGGAGAACTTCAAAGACAGTGATGTTGTGAATTATGTTACGGCAATTTATGCGCCATTTAAGCCACAGGAAGTTTCGGATAAAATTGCCGAAATGTTGAGTTCGCCAGAAATAAATGCCGAAGTAAAAATAATTTTCCAAACCGTGGAAGATTTACATATTGCTTGCCCTAAAAACTTAGGGGATTGGTACTTTACAGGAGATTACCCTACACCGGGTGGTAACCGAGTGGTTAACCGTGCTTTTATGAATTTTTACGAAGGAAAAGACGCCAGAGCGTATTAAAAAAACACAAAACAGGCCGTTAATCGGTTTTATTTGTTGTTTGCCTGATAAATTTGATTATTCTTTAATACCAGTATAAATTTGTCTCACCATAATATTAGTAGGTTAAGTTTATGGTAGATTTGGGGCAAAAAGGGTGGAAGCAATTCCACCTTTTTTATTGGAATAAAGTGAAGGATTTTTACAATATAGACATAAAAAAAGAGCCGATTTCAGAAATTGAAATCGGCTCTTTTTTATTAAGAGAAAATTATTTCTCCAAAACATATCTTCTGGTTACTTCAACCCAGTTTATTACATTAAAGAAAGCTTCAATATAATCTGGTCTTCTATTTTGGTAATGCAAATAGTAAGCATGTTCCCAAACATCCATACCTAAAATTGGAGTTCCTCCACATCCTACGCCTGGCATTAGGGGATTGTCTTGATTTGGTGTTCCGCAAATGTCCAATTTTCCGCCTTTTTGTACACAAAGCCAAGCCCAACCTGAACCAAATTGTGTTACTCCTGCTTTAGAAAATTTTGCTTTAAACTCTTCAAAAGAACCGAATGCACTTTCAATAGCAGCCAATAAATCTCCTGTCGGAAGTCCACCACCATTAGGAGACATTACTGTCCAATATAAATTGTGATTGTAAAATCCCCCACCGTTGTTACGAACGGCCATGTTTTTCATATCAAGATTAATCAAAATATTCTCAATCGTCTTACCTTCCATATCTGTTCCTGCAATTGCAGCATTTAGATTGGTTGTATAAGCATTATGATGTTTGGAATGGTGAATTTCCATGGTACGCGCATCAATATGTGGTTCTAATGCGTCATACGCATAAGGTAATTGTGGTAATTCGAAAGCCATAATAAGTATATTTAAAAAGATTAATATTAAATTTATCCAAAATTAAGGATTTAACTTTACAAAATAAAATACTATTCTTATATAATCACATCAGTAAAAACAATGTGTTGAAGTATGAGGAGCTATTTCCCGCTATTCACTTGTATCTTTTCTTGCTTAAAGAAAGCAAGAAAAGGATACCGTTTCTATCGGGGCTAGTTCCGATGACTACCGAGATTCGGGGCAGAATAAAAATCTGGATTTCAAGCTAACGCTTTCGTTACAAATTAGACCTGAGGGATTTTCAAAACAGTCAGGTCTATTTAAAATAAACATAACCAAATGCAAAGACCATCCTTTTCCATATACGACGCATCGGCAGGTTCTGGAAAAACGTACGCACTCGTCAAAGAATACCTTAAAATTATTCTTACTGCCAATAAAAACGATGCCTATCGCAACATTCTTGCCATCACATTTACCAATAAAGCGGTTCATGAAATGAAAAGCCGAATTGTTGGTAGTTTGTCCGAATTTGACAAAGAGGAACCAAGTCCGAAAGCCTTGGCCCTAATGCATGATTTGGTGGCTGATACCCAGAACTGGAATACGAAACTATCGTTGATTCAAATTAAAACCAAATCGAAAAGCATCATCAAGCATATTATTCATAATTATGCCGCTTTTGATATATCTACGATTGATAAATTCACTCACAAAGTCATCCGTGCCTTTGCCCATGATTTGAATTTACCGATGACCTTTGAAGTTACTTTGGATACCGAAAGTCTCCTTGTTGAAGCAGTCGATGCCATCATTGCGCAAGCTGGGGAAGACCAAACGCTAACCAAATTACTGATTGATTTTACGATGGAAAAAACCGATGACGACAAAAGTTGGGATATTTCTCGTGAAATTCTAGAGACAGGACGTTTGGTTTTAAACGAAAATCATCGAAATGAAATCACTCATTTTCATGACAAATCAATTGGCGATTTTATAGTGATTAAGGGCAAATTAGCCGAAGCCTGCAAAATCTTGGAAAAAGAAACCGTGGCATTTGCCAACGAAGCATCAGCTTTAATTGAAAAAAACGGAATTGACCTAAAGTCATTTTCCCGGGGAACTTTGCCGAATCACATCATTAGTATTCAAGAAGGAAAATTTAATCCTAAAAATAAAACATTCCACGAATTCGACGATATTGCAATCAATAAAACAGCAAAAGACCGGGCAATTATAGAGAATATTATTCCTGATTTATTGCAAATTCTCGGCAAAGTGTACAAGAATTTCGAAAAGCGAGATTTTTATAAAGCTTTTTTAAAGAACATTACACCATTGTCTTTGTTAAATACCGTCAGTAATGAATTGGCCAAAATTCAAACTGAGCAGAATATACTTTCCATTTCCGAGTTTAATGCCATTATTCATCGGGAAATTCAAAATCAGCCTGCACCTTTTATTTACGAGCGATTGGGGGAACGCTACCGTCATTTTTTTATTGATGAATTTCAAGATACTTCCGAAATGCAGTGGCAAAACCTGATTCCGCTGATTGATAATGCGCTTTCCGGCATGGACGATTCAGGGGAAAAGGGAACACTTATGATCGTTGGAGATCCCAAACAATCCATTTATCGCTGGCGTGGCGGAAAAGCCGAGCAGTTTATCGAATTGAGCAAAGACCAAAATCCGTTCAACAATCCGGACAAGAAACTGGAGCATTTGGACAAAAATTACCGCAGTTATTCACAGGTAATCGAATTCAATAATGATTTTTTTCAATTGCTTTCCGATGAATTTGAGCACAATGATTATAAAGATTTGTATGCCAATCACAGCAGGCAAAAAATCAACGACAAAGTCGGTGGTTATGTGAATATTTCTTTTATTCCAAAAGTAGAAAACGAGGAGGATGAAGAAGAATCATTGGATAAAACGGAATCGTATTTATTGGCAACTTTAAACACCATTCAAAAGGTAAAACGACAGGGATTTGAATACAAAGATATCGTTATTCTTACCCGTAAACGAGATCAAGGTATTGCGATTGCTAATTATTTGAATGAGCAAGGAATCCCACTTTTGTCATCAGAAACCTTAATGATTCAAAATGCTACGGAAGTCCGACTGATTATCTATGTACTTCGATACTTAAAAAACAGTGGCGATTTGGAAGCTAAAGCCCATTTTTTGCATTACGTAGGAGAATCCATTCAAGACGAATTGCCCCTTCATGATTTCATTGCCAAAGGAATGGAAGAAAAACAGGAAGCTGGATTCGAACTTTGGCTAATGGGTTTTAATATTAAACTTTCGTTTCAGGATATCAGGAAAAAATCATTGTATGAAGCGGTAGAGATTATCATATCGAAATTCATCAACCCGAAAAGTAACAATGCTTATGTGCAATATTTTTTAGATATTGTTCTTGAACGTGACGTAAGAAACCAAGCGGGAATTTCGGACTTTCTGAATTTTTGGGATAAAAACGCCGAAAAATTTAGCATTCCATCTCCCGAAGGCAAAAATGCAGTTCGTATCATGACGATTCATAAATCGAAAGGGCTAGAGTTCCCCGTTGTAATAATGCCATTTGCAGAAGAAGATTATAACAGAAAACCCAAAAATAAATTGTGGCTCAATGCCGAGGAGGAAACATTGGGTTTGCCTAAAGTGTTAATTGATAACAGCAGTGCAGTCGAAGGTTTTGGAGAAGAGGCATCCGTAGTTTACAATCAAAAAAAGCAAGAAGATTTATTGGATAATATCAATGTTTTGTATGTGGCGCTGACAAGGGCGGAAGAACAATTGTATGTAATTTCGAATATGAATCTAACCAGTAAAGGAGAAGTAAAAGCCAACAATATGTCTTCTTTTTTTATTAATTATTTGATAAATAAGAGAATGTTTGATAGTGCTTTGTTGGAATATGAATTTGGAAAAGCTGCCAAATTATCATCCGAAAGCACAGAAATGGCTGAGGTAATGACAATCCCTTTAGTTACAGAAATTCTAAACCCAAAAAACATTAAAATTGCTCAAAAAGAGTCACTAATGTGGGGAACACATCAGCAAGAAGCCATTGAATATGGTAATGTAATACATGAAATTTTGTCCTTTGTAAAAACCAAAAACGACATCGACTTGGCTATTACCAAATCAATCGAAAACGGGTTAATTACAGTCAATCAAAAAGAAACAGTTTATAAAACAATTCAGGAAATCGTCAATCACTCACAATTGGAAAGTTATTTTACAGAAGGGAATGAAGTCTTGAATGAACAAACCATTATTCAAAAGGAAGGGAGCGCCATCAAGCCCGATAGGATGGTTTTAAGTAAAAATAAAGAAATTTTGCTATTGGATTATAAAACGGGTACACATCATTCCAAATATCAGTTGCAATTGGAGAATTATCAAAAGGCTATCGAAAAAATGGATTATAAAGTGACAAAAAAAGTGCTTGTTTATATAGGAGAACAAATCAATGTGGTAAATTTGTGATTCAAAATAAAAATATACAGTAACGAACTATTAAATACACAAAAATGTACGGAAAAATAAAAGAGCACTTGCAAAACGAATTGCAAACGATTGTAGACAACGGAATTTTTAAATCAGAAAGAATTATCACATCTCCTCAAGGGGCAGAAATTACTATTTCTACAGGAGAAAAAGTTTTGAATTTTTGCGCCAACAATTATCTTGGGCTCTCATCCCACCCAGAAGTAATACAGGCGGCAAAAGACACTTTGGATACGCATGGTTTCGGAATGTCATCAGTTCGTTTTATTTGCGGTACCCAGGACATCCACAAAACCTTAGAGAAAAAGATTGCTGAATTTTACGGAACAGAAGATACGATTCTTTATGCAGCAGCTTTTGATGCCAATGGAGGTGTTTTTGAACCATTACTAGGAGAACAGGATTGTATTATTTCAGATAGTTTAAACCACGCTTCAATTATTGATGGTGTTCGTCTGTGTAAAGCATCACGTTATCGCTATGAAAATAGTAATATGGAAGATTTGGAAAAACAATTAATAGCGGCTAATGAGGCAGGTGTACGTTTTAAACTGATTGTTACCGATGGTGTTTTTTCAATGGATGGTGTTGTTGCTCCTTTAGATAAAATTTGTGATTTAGCGGATAAGTATGATGCCATGGTTATGGTCGACGAGTGTCACGCTGCAGGATTTATCGGTGCAACCGGTAAAGGGACACTTGAAGCAAAAGGAGTAATGGGGCGAGTAGATATCATAACCGGGACTTTAGGAAAAGCATTAGGTGGAGCCATGGGAGGCTATACAACTGGTAAAAAAGAAATTATCGAATTGTTACGTCAGCGATCTCGCCCTTATCTGTTTTCAAACTCATTGGCGCCAGCTATTGTGGGTGCATCTATAAAAGTTTTTGAATTGCTTGAAAAAGACACCACTTTGAGAGATAAACTGGAGTGGAATACGAATTATTTCAAAGCCGGGATGAAAAAGGCAGGTTTTGATATTATCGATGGGGATTCAGCAATTGTTCCTGTAATGCTTTATGACGCTAAATTATCTCAAAAAATGGCAAATGAACTCTTGAAAAAAGGAATTTATGTTATCGGATTCTTCTTTCCGGTAGTGCCAAAAGACAAAGCAAGGATAAGAGTGCAATTATCCGCAGCTCACACAAAAGAGCATTTAGACAAGGCAATAGAGTCTTTTACGGCTGTCGGGAAAGAGCTACACGTTATCGACTAGATGTATTTAATCGGTTTTGTAGGGTTTTTTAACTTTTTATTTTGAAATTAAATAATAACTTACTAAATTTGAAGTAATTAACTAAATTTTAAATTAAAATCTTAAAGTATGAAACATCTTAACAAACTTTTAGTTGCTGTGATGATGGTGATGGGCTTAGTCTCTCATGCACAAGACAGTAACAATCCATGGGCGTTATCTTTTGGGATTAATGCCGTAGACACCAGAACAAGTGTCGGTGGAGCTGATAATTGGTTAGAAGATCATTTTTCGCAATTTTTTGCTGTAGATGACAATTGGAACATTCTTCCTTCGGTGTCTTACATTGGTTTGTCTAGACATGTTGGGGGCGATTTCTCTGTAGGTCTTACAGGTTCTATTAACAAAATCGACAGATTTGTTGTTAATGGAGCAAATGGATTGGAAACTATTAATCCAGGAGATTTAATGTATTACGGTATTGATGCTACTATCAAATACAGTTTCATGAATTTAATTAAATCTAAAGTGATTGATCCTTCTTTAATTGTTGGTGGTGGTTATACTTTTATTGATGATCAAAGTTTTGGAACCTTTAACCTAGGTGGTGGATTAACTTTTTGGGTGTCTGAAACCGTAGGTTTTTCTCTTGGGACCGCTTATAAAACATCATTTGGAGACAGACAGGATGCGAACGGTGATTTAGATTCGCCTTCTCATTTTCAACATTCATTAGGTCTTGCTTTCAAATTTGGAGGAAAAGATACTGATAATGACGGTATTTATGATAAAGATGATGCTTGTCCAGATGTTCCTGGTTTAAAACAATTTAACGGATGTCCTGATACTGATGGAGACGGAATTGTTGACGCAAGTGATGCTTGTCCAGATGTTGCAGGTTTAGCTGCATTAAACGGTTGTCCTGATGCTGATGGAGACGGAATTGCCGATGCTAAAGATTCTTGCCCAGATGTTGCTGGTTTAGCCGCATTAAACGGTTGTCCAGATGCTGACGGTGACGGTATAGCTGATAAAGAAGACAAATGTCCAAATGAGAAAGGACCTAAATCTAATATGGGTTGTCCTGAATTAGACGCTGATAAAGACGGAGTTATTGATAAAGAAGATAATTGCCCTACTGTGGCTGGTCCAGTAAGTAACAAAGGATGTCCAGAAGTAACACAAGACGTTTTAACAGAACTTAAAGTTCAAGCAAGATCAGTTTACTTTGAGACTGGAAAAGCGACTTTCAAAAAAGGCGATACAGCAACTCCAACAAGTTTAGATGCAATTAAAGAAATCCTTAAAAATTATCCAAACGCTAAATTCGCAATTGAAGGGCATACAGATAATACCGGAAGCGCAAAATTAAATCAAAAACTTTCTGAAGATAGAGCAAATGCTATTAGAGATGCCTTGATAGAAAGAGGGGTTAATGCTGCTAATTTAGAAGCAAAAGGTTATGGGTCATCTAAACCAGTTGCAAGTAATAAAACTAAAGAAGGTAGAGCCAAAAACAGAAGAACGGAAGTTAGACACGTAGGTTCTGTATACGAAGGTAAATTGTAATTTACTTTTGATAAATAATTTTTAAAAAGCCATTCTTAATTGAATGGCTTTTTTTATATTTATAAAATGACAAATATTTCTTTTTTAGATAAAATTGCGGGGATTTTAATCGAAAATTACTCGGATAAACTATCTAACACTATTGTAGTTTTACCAAATAAAAGAGCCAAAATTTTTCTTATTGAGGCACTGAAAAATAAGATTGAAAACAATATACTTTCACCCGAAATTATTAGCATTGAAGAATTTATCCAAGACATTTCCGGAATTCGTTCCGTTGACCCAATCGAATTGTTGTTTGAGTTTTATGAAGTGTATTTGTCAATTACTGTAGAATCAAGCCAACAATCTTTTGAACTTTTTGCCAATTGGGCAAAAACACTATTGCAGGATTTTAATGAAATTGATCGCTATTTATTAGAGCCTTCGTATGTTCTTTCTTATCTGAAAGACATAGAAGACATTAAAAAATGGGGAATAGAAGTGGAAAACAAAACCGAATTATTAGAAAAATACATCGATTTTTGGAAATTATTACCGCACTACTATCAATCCCTTTATATTCATTTGTTAAATAAAGGAATCGGTTATCAAGGATTGATTTATCGTGAAGCAGTCGAAAACTTAAACCATTTCTCGAATTCTATTTTGGAGAAGCAATTCGTTTTTGCTGGTTTTAATGCCTTGAATGCAGCCGAAGAAAAAATTATTCAACATTTGATTGCGTCTGAGCAGGCGAAAATTTATTGGGACATTGATCAAACCTTTCTTAATGACCCTTTTCACGATGCAGGTTTGTTTGTGCGACGATTCAAAGAAAGTTGGAAACATTATAAATCCCATCCTTTTGAATGGATTGCAGATGATTTTAGTCAAACGAAAAACATCCAGATTATTGGTACGCCAAAAACAATAGGTCAGGCCAAAATTGCAGGGAGTATTATTGAAAAAGTGATCAATTCTTCCCAGAATGGAATGAATAGTACCCTAGACAAAGTTGCCGTTGTTCTTGGTGAAGAAAATCTTTTAGTTCCTCTTTTATATTCGTTGCCTTCCAGTGTTGGTGCTTTGAATATCACGATGGGATATTCAAGTAAGAATAACCCTGCGCAGGTTTTGATTGCAAAATTATTTAAAATGCACACGAATGCCCTGTCAAGAAACAGTAAAAGTTATGTGTTGTATTACAAAGATGTACTGGACATCCTGACTCATCCTTTGGTGGAACCTTTTGCGAAAACGAGCAGTTTGGTCAATAGCATCAATCAAAACAATTATACGTTTATTACCCATCACAAATTATTGGAGTTGAATGCTAATCCAAGTGATCTTTTTCTGTTGTTATTTCAAAAATGGGATAAGGATTCTATGGCTGTTTTAGAAACGTTGTCTAGTTTGTTGCAATCTTTAAAGTCTAATTTAAGTAATGACAACGAAGAAGAGAAAATCACCAAAGCCTTTGTTTATGCAATTTTTAAGATTATAAACAAGCTGATTAATTATTTTTCTCAGCATCGACACATTGATAAAATCGACACACTTCACGCTATTTATAAACAGGTAATCGATTTAGCTGAAGTTTCTTTTGAAGGGGAACCTTTAAATGGCTTGCAAATTATGGGGGTTTTAGAAAGCCGTGTTTTGGATTTTGAAACCGTAATCATTACTTCGATGAATGAAGGAAAATTTCCCGCAGGGAAATCACAGAATTCTTTTATCCCGTATGATGTGAAACGAGAATTAGGATTGCCTACTTTCAAGGAGAAAGACGCGATTTACACCTATCATTTTTATCATTTGTTGCAAAGAGCGAAGAATATTTATTTGCTGTACAATACCGAAAGCGAAGGATTGGATGCCGGTGAAAAAAGCCGTTTTATTACGCAACTCGAAGTCGAAAAACAAGCCAATCACAATTTGTCTCATGACATTTACAATGCGGTTTTACCCGAAACGGCTTATCAACCGATGATTATTCCTAAATCAGAAAGTGTAATGCGGCGGTTGAAAGAAATAGCAGAAAAAGGTTTTTCGCCCTCGGCATTGACGAGCTATGTACGGAATCCTATTCAATTTTATTTTCAAAAGATTCTGAGGATTAGTGAAGTCGAAGAGGTAGAGGAAAATATTGCCTTGAATACTTTGGGAACTATTATTCATGAAACATTGAAAGTTTTATATGAGCCTTTTATAGGCAGATTCATTTCAGAACTGGACATTCAGAATTGTTTTAAAAAGATAGATACAGAGGTTTTGAAACAGTTCAAATTGGTTTATAAAGAAGGGGAAATCAAAAAAGGGCGTAATCTGTTGGCTTTTGAGGTTGCAAAGCGCAACGTTTCCAATTTTTTGAAAGTGGAGCTGGAAAGTATAAAAAACGGCGACGCGATTAAAATTTTGGCGTTGGAAGAAACCTTTCAGAAGGAATTAATTGATCCAAGTTTGCCTTTTCCTGTTTTGATTAAAGGAAATGTCGATCGAATCGAGGAACGTAACGGAATAATCAGAATTATTGATTACAAAACGGGTAAAGTGGAGAAATCTAGCGTCACCCTTAAGTCATGGAGAGGATTGACAGATGACATTAAAAACGATAAAATAATTCAGGTTCTGGCATATGCCTATATGTATGAGAAAAACGCAAACGGAAAACCTATCGAGGCTGGAATCATTTCTTTTAAAAACTTAAAATCAGGTTTTTTGCCTTTTAATTTTAAAGAAGAAAAAGAGAGTATTGCTATTATTGATAATGAAATCCAATCTAATTATTTGGAACAAATTGTCTTGTTATTGAATGAAATATTGGATGTGACAATTCCTTTTGAGGAGAAAATTATATAATAATACTTTAAAGTCCCTTGAAAAAGTCAGCCAAAACAGTAAGTAATTCGGCTTGGTTTTCAATAGAACTCATGTGTCCATCTGAAAAAGTAACCAATTCAACAGTTGTGTCTTTTATTTGTTTTTTGTTTTCCTCGTAATTTAGAACAGGGTCTTTTTCTCCAAGAATTAATAATTTTGGATAGCTAGTTGTATGTAATAGGACTTCGCGATCTTTTCTTATTTTCATACCTTCAAGAGAGGCTACAATTCCTTGTAAAGGTGTTTTTAGGGCTTGTGTTTTTACTTCTTCTATTTCGGCAGTAAGGATTTCTCTATTTTCTTCACTAAATAAATTGGCAATAGAAAGTCTAATGAAGGTTTCATAATCTTTCTTAACGGCTTTGATGGCTCGGTCTCTGTTTTTCTTTCTTTCGGAGCTGTCCTCTTTGGAAGTAGAATTGAGTAATACCAGTCCTTTCATTTTTTCGGGATACAATTCGGCGAAAGCCAAAGCAACATATCCTCCCATAGAATGTCCTACTAGAATGGCTTTTCTAATTCGTAATTTGGATAAAACGTCATGTATCACATCGGCATTTTCTTCCATTGTTTGTACATAACCTAAACTTTCGGTTTCGCCGTGACCCAATAAATCGATGGTTATGATTCGGTTTTTTTTGCTTAATTCAGAAACATAAACATCCCACATGGTTTTGTTTTCTAGAAAACCGTGCAGTAAGACTACGACTGTACCTTTTCCGGTATCAGAGTATGAAATTTGTGTGTTTTTGTAGAGAAGAGTTTCCAAAAGGATAAGAATTATGTTGATAGTTTACAATTGCAAAATTAATTTTTTAAATTCCTAAATGCTACATTTGAGAAAAGCATTTTATAAAATATGAATAGACTTGTAATTATTGGAAACGGTTTTGATTTAGCGCATGGATTGCCGACTAGATATAAAGATTTTATTGATGATTATTGGGGAAGCATTAAAGATAGTGATCATAATGAGTTAGTTACATTTAATTTGGGCTGTTATGGCGAATTTAACGGCCATAAAAATCTAAATGATTTAATTGATTTGATTGCTAATATTAATAGTGATTTTAGAAGAGAAGGGATAGAGATATATAAATTTAAAGAGCATTTACAACCATTAACTGATAATAGGATTCAAATTTTACAATATAAAAATGCACTATTTAAATTGATTAATCAACGTGTAATTGAAAATTGGGTTGATGTAGAAAATGAATATTATAGGGAGTTAAAAGAAATAGTCAAATCATCAATAAGGGTTGAAGATAAAAAGCACCACATTAGGATTCTAAACAAAGAATTTGAAGAAGTTAAAAATTTATTAGAAAAATATTTGGATAAGATTGATAAAACACAAAATACAAATAAATCTATCTTAAGTTATTTTAAATTGATAAAAGAAAATGTTGAAAATTATTTTTTAGAATTTTCTGAGCATGATAAAGAAGAGTTACAAGAATTCCAAAATGGATATTATAGAGATAGGGATCTTGGTAAAAATATAATTACTTATTGTTTAAATTTTAATTATACACAAACTATAGACAATTATATTAGTATAACAAAGCACCATGGTGAAGACAGAACCTTTGGACAATTTAAAAATTTGCAAATTCATGGAAGATTAAATGATATTAATAATAAAATTAATTTCGGTTTTGGAGATGAAATGGATGATGATTACAAGGAAATTGAAAATTTAGATGATAATGAATATTTAAAGAATTTTAAATCTTTTCAATATCTTCAGAACTCAAATTATAAAACACTTTTGGATTTTATAGATAGCACTAAATTTCAAGTCCTGATTATGGGGCATTCTTGTGGTTTGTCTGACAGGACTTTATTAAATACTATTTTTGAACATAATAATTGTCGTTCGATTAAAGTATTTTATCATGAGAGAAAAGATGTTAATGGTAAAGTAATTAATGATAATTATACTGAAATCATTCAAAATATCTCAAGACATTTCAATAAGAAAAAATTAATGAGAGAAAAAATTGTTAACAAAACACTTTGTCAAGCATTACCTCAAATTCAACTTCCATTAAAATAAAAAACGGCTCCCATTTCTGAAAGCCGTTTATAATTACTATTTATAAAAAATTAAAAACGATTATCTCCGTCCAAAAGATTCCCTAATCCGCCGAGTAAACTTCCTTCTTCGCGGCTGTTACCGCCTGATCTTGGTGCCGATGCAATGATTCTGTCCGCTAATCTACTGAAAGGTAGTGATTGTATGTAAACAGTTCCTGGGCCACGAAGGGTTGCATAAAACAAACCTTCTCCTCCAAAAATAGAATTCTTGATTCCGCCTATAAACTCAATGTCATAATCGACATCTTTCGTAAAACCAATGATGCAACCTGTGTCTACTTTTAGGACTTCGCCATGAGCTAATTCTTTTTTGGCCATTGTTCCTCCAGAATGAACAAACGCCATTCCGTCTCCTTCTATTTTTTGCATGATAAAACCTTCTCCTCCAAAGAAACCACGACCGAGTTTTTGGGAGAATTCTATTCCAACAGAAACGCCTTTGGCAGCACACAGGAAAGAGCTTTTTTGGCAGATAAATTTGCCTTGAAATTGTGTTAAATCAATTGGAAGAATTTTTCCGGGATATGGGGAGGCAAATGAAACCTTGCTTTTGGTGTAGCCTTGGTTTAAAAATGCTGTCATGAATAAACTTTCGCCTGTAAGGACTCTTTTTCCGGCATTCAGAAGTTTACCAAACAAACCCGAACCTGCTTGTTGTACGGAACCATCTCCAAATATGGTTTCCATCTGGATGTTGTTTTCCATCATCATAAAACTGCCGGCTTCGGCAATTACTATTTCTTGCGGATCCAATTCTATTTCCACATATTGCATTTCTTCTCCAAAAATCTGATATTCTATTTCGTGTGCCTGCATGATTTCTCTAATTTAAGTTTTCGGATAAGTCGAATTTAAACTTGGAACGTTACAGTTTAATTAAGGAG
>Ga0137355_1000082_pt1 | contig 14793 bp, 23 predicted proteins | sample EasRivERMLT800_2_FD_104763 | JGI IMG/M metagenome (GOLD analysis project Ga0137355, IMG submission 104763) | Soil microbial communities from meander-bound floodplain in the East River, Colorado, USA - East River MetaG ERMLT800_2 | ecosystem: Environmental > Terrestrial > Soil > Floodplain ... | reverse complement strand
GGGCGGCCGGCGGGTGGATGGGCTTCCGCTCCAAGTTCGCGATGCCGGGCGAGCTAGCCGGCACTCAGGCCGAGAAGGCGTTAACCGCTGCTCGGCCGATCGCAGATGTGACACGGCTCTTCGACGATCGCAGAAGCATCGCTCAGAAAGTCACTGACTTCATGCCGTTTGGAAAGTTCGTAGAGCTTACAGAAGGTGTGCCAGCAGATAAGCGTGTCTTTGAATTCTACGCTGGAAGACAACAGAGACACGAAGCTCAACTTAACCTGGAAGTAAAGCGCTGGCTTCCGAAAATAGACAATGCTATTAAGTCCGGAAGTTGGGAAGCTGCCAGAAGCGTCATCGAAGACGTATGGAACGATCATGCCGACTATCTTGCACCACTCGGATACACGAAGCTTCATCTTGCGAACCGATTCTGGAATGCGCTGCAAAACAAGTGGCGTCGTGACATTTGGAACAAGATGCCTGGATCGGTGTCCGCTCGCTTCCACTCGCTGAACGATCAGCAGAAGATCGCAGCGCTCAGGGAAATGGGATTGCTCGAAGAGGTTGAGGAAGAAAAGTAGCCCATCAGGGCATCGGGGCCACCGCGACCCAGGCCCCCCGGCAAGGAGACTGGTGCGCCATTGGAGACTCGCCGCGTGATGCTCACGCGCCAAGCATAGGCAACATCCCTAATTAAAAAAGTAGGCTAGCCTTGTCGCCGACTCCCTTCTCAGCAGCACAAAAGAGAAGAGTGATCGAAGGCTAGCCTACCAGCACAACTGATTCAGCGGCCGTCGTGATTCGATCAGGCAGCCTTCTCCTTGCGGATGTGGCCACCGAACTTCATGGCGAGTTCGTCCATGAGCGCCAGGGCCGCCGCGGCAGCCTTGCGGATCTCCCCGGTGATGACATCATCCGGATCGTCCACGTTGATGAGCCGGCGCACGGAGCTTCGAGCGACGCCAAGCGCCTTCATCGTGGGAGAACCGAGCAGTTCCCTGTGCTCCATGCGGGCCTTCGCCCGGTTGAGCCGGCGCTCGTATTCCGCGATCACTTCCTGAGGGGACCGGCGAGCCCTCTTGGGTCCGCCACTCTTGTTCTTGCTGGCCATAGTGGAGGAAGTCTGCTACGTTGGGTCCACTATGGCAAGAACAATCTTGGTGTTTCTCACGATTTTTCTCTTCGCTTCCTGCGCTGGAGTTACCCCGGATCCCACTCGGATGTCAGACAACGCGACTGACTTTCGTGAGATCCGCGATAGTGGGATTCCTGCCGTGCAGCGCATCCTGGCCAGGAACAAGGCAGCCTACGAGGCTGGAGTGACTGCACAACAACTCGCGCTAGAGAGCGGCATCCCGCTCTTCCAGGTGGTGATGGAAACCTACGTCACGCCGAAGGGGTCAACTTACACCCCGTCGCGGGAGTGAACAGCCACGCAAGGTCCAGGATCCCATCCTTGCGCGCGAGCACGTGACCATCCACCCAGCGGGCCGGCTCAAGCTGGTTGGCGAAGCTGGCGAAAAAGGCTCTCTCCTCGGTGCCCCTGGACCAGATGAGGAAGGCGTAGCCACCAACCCGGGACACTTCCTTGAGGGCCATGGCTTGGTGCTCGGGAATCCGGATCGTTGGCTTCTGGTAGCCCTCCTTGCATTCGATGGCGACCACCCTGCCCGACGACGTATAGCCAAAGAAGTCGAAGCCGGTCTTCGCGGAGTGGGATCCCTCCAGGACTTCTTGCTGGGTGCCACAGGACGGGCAGTGGATCAGCCGCTTCTGGAGGAACACAGGCTCGGGCCACTTCCAGATGCGCGCGATCCCTTCACGAGCCAGGAACGTCGCGGTCTTGCTTACCAGAGCTTCCAGTTTCCCGCCGGGCTTCATGCGTCTTCTCCGCAAGCTTGTTGAGTAGATCGAAGTAAGCGTTCACTTTCACGCGGACAATCATCATAGAATCTCCAGCTTGGTATGATTTCCAAGCTGCTTGCTCAAGATCTGATAGCCGATCGTATTCCTTCAAGAAGAGTTCGTAGCAGGATTCCCAGAACGTTGGAATCTTGTCGAACCACTACCGATCAAACGCCGTCAGGAGTGGATTGACTATCGCTGTCCACTGGCTTGTCGAACGAGTGCTTGATGAAGCGTTCAAGTTCTTTCTTTCTTCCTTTGAGTTCCTGCTCTAGTCCTTCGAGGGCACGCATCGCCTCCATGGATGCTTCATGGTCTGCCACCGTGCGCGAGTGCGACGGCATGTCGGGATCGTCGGTCAACAGATCGTCGGTAGCCTCCAGGAACTGCTTGGCAACCTTGGCGAGCGCATCCCGCTCGCGGCGCAGGGCTTCCACTTCGGCGCGGAGACGGTCACGCTCAGCGATGATGTGCTCTCCACTAAGCACGCGTAGTAGCTCGGCCTGGGGCTCTAGCATTCCAATGCGGGCGCGCAGATCGTCGTTCTCGGCCAGCAGGGCGAGGATGGTGGCGGGGTTGACGTTGACTCTCATGGTCATACCTCCGGATGCTGGTCGGCTGCTTGGGCGTCCAGGATCCGCTCCAGCACGCGGCACGCTTCGTCATCGGCCGCGAGTCCGCCCGTGATGCGTCCATCACAGATGAACATGGTCAGGCGCCGCGCACGGAACAGGCACTCGACGTGTTCTACAAACGCACGCCGGTAGTTCGCAAGCAGCAGCGTGAAGTTGACCTTCGCCGCCTGCTCCAGCGCGTCAAGGTCGCTCATCGCAAAAGCGGCCCAATCCCGCTGCGCAGCACGTCCACCTGATGCGCGTTGCCGTAGTCGATGAGATTCAGGAGCCAGGAGCGTTGCGCGTCCTGCGCCTGAAATTTGCCGCGAGCCGCAGCTTCAAGAAGCTGCATCCGGTCCTGGCAGAGAAGAAGGATAAGAATTGCTGTTTTCATCGGATTGCCAACATGAGAAGAGAGAAGATTGTTTGGATTCCACTAATCAGAAAGAATCCGATCACTGCGCCTGCAATGAGATGAGCGATTGTGGCTCTGGTGCGCCTGGAACGGTTCTGCCGAACCATGAATCGAGAGTCATGATTCGCCCCTTCCAGGTATCTGGCGAGTTCTTGATGAACAAGGCGACAGCGCTCACAGTGGCCCTTCCGATGTCCGTGAGGACATAGAGCCCAGGGCGCGACACCATCAACCCTTTCGCACCGATCATTCTGCTTATCCATGTCTCCACCCTGATACTGTTCATGTCGTTTGTCAATCCGACAATTTCAGCGTAGATGTTTCGACCACATTCGCCCGCAAGGTGCTCGAACTTGTTCACGTCTTCTGGGCGCTCGATTGCGTGCCAGAGCATCCGTTCGATGATGAGAGGCTGCGGCGGCGCCTTCTTGATTCTATTGGCGCTCCAGGAATCATACCCAGACTGCGCCCAGGTGTCTTCCAGGAACGCCTTGGCAACCTCCACGTGGCACTGTCGCACAACGCATTGGTTTGGGTCCACGTCGTGGGAGAAGCACAGGTTCGCCACGGCAATCCCGATGCGAAGGACGCTTCGCGCCTTCTCCGCAACCGTAAAAAGAGGCAGATCCTGACTGTAGGCGCTGGCCCACGTCTCCACGATTTCTTCCGCCTTGGTTTCTGCTTCTGGGTGGATGTGGATGCGCTCGGGTGGCGTGTCCCAGGCCCTTCGGACGAGAGCGTTCGCTAGCGGGTGCGTCCATTGGTTCTGTGTCTTCTTCGTCGCCAGCATCGGAGACGTGGACATGGCCATTCCAACGCACATGAAATCCGTGCGCGCGATACTTTCGTCAGTGATGTAGAGATCCTTGATGACTTCGCATGGGTATGCGTAGTGCGCAAATCCCAACTTCTGTGGCGGATTCGCCATCGTCACGAACCGAACGCGAGCCTGATACTTGATGTTGACAGCCTTCACAACTTCAAGAGTTCCGATGTCACGGGCAGACTGAAGCTCCTGCATGACTGAATTCGTTTTATTATGCGTATCGACGAGGCCATGGAGTTCATCAAGGATAAGTAGCTGTCCATCAAGTCGGGGAAAAAGTCCTGGCTTAGCACGCCATCCACCAGAACTTCCGACTCCAGTTCGTTCCAAAGTGACAGTAATTCCCGCCTTAGATACTGAACTTTGAGCCGAAGCATACCTACCGAGCCCATACAGTTCCAGCAACCTTCGCGCCGTTGTTGTTTTTCCAGTTCTCGTGTATCCCACCAAGCAGCAATCCACCCAGCCGCGCTCCGTGCGTCCGCTGGCTCGTGGCATCATCAGCGCGGAATGCGCAGCGATCTCGATTGCGCGAGCCCAAGGCATCCCAACGATTTCCGTAGCGTGCTCTGCAATCTGTGCTTCACGAGCGTCCAGGTAACCAAGGATGTCTTCTGGACGCTCCGCGTTCCATGGAGTTATGCTCCGCAGCGAATCGACGAATGGGCTGATGTTGAACGGCATCCTTTCCGCAGGCACGACCTTGGTGGCCTCCACAATCGGGCGCGCTTCCGTCAACTCGGGCGCCACCCAGCCCTCCACCATGTGGTCCTTCGCTGCCGCCGGCTGGGTGGGAGACAGCACCGTCACTTCTACGTAGGGGTCGTCTGAGTCGGTGGGCGGTCCTGCAGTCCAGAGCCATCTTGGTTGTGCAGGATTCTGTTCCTCCAGTTCTTGTATCTCAAAACCGGGACAGCCTGGGCCTGGGTGGAGCCACTGCTTGACGGATTTGTATATATCTCCGGCAAGGAACAAGCGGGCTGTGAGTCCTGGCGAGTCCTTGAGATTAATCTGACCGTCACCATGATCTCGTGAAAGCCTACATGTGTCGCAGGCTCTGTGATTACCGATATCACATCGAATGGACAATCGGTCATAGACAATGCGCGTGTCAAATTGGACACCAGCGACCGAAGCGACGAATCTGACAGCTTTTCCAACACAGTTTCCAAGGGAAGATACGGTGGCTTCATGGTGGAATCTTTTCTTGGCTTCTCTGGTTTGCAGTAGTTCATTGCTTTCAACCTTCAGTTCTGTTAGATCCCTACCGCCATTGCTCCACCAGTCTCGGAAGTCTCCCTTTGGATGCTTCGCTGGATCAAGTGGAACCCAGCGAACGAATACTTCGCACTTCCTGTCAATCAGCGCTGGGATTACTTTGTTGAACAAGTTTTGTTGGTTCTTATTCTTCTCGTCCAGGCTGTCTTTTCCGTGGTAGACATCCAGGTCGTAGACAATCTGCACCTTCCGGTCAGCGAACCACCCAGGGAGTCGATCGGCTATCAGCGGGGACCCGGCTCCTCCAGTCCAGGTGTAGGCCGCTAGTCCGAATTTGGTTCGAGCGACCAAGCAGTCCCACTCTCCCTCCATGAGCCAAAGTTCCTGATTGCTCTCTGGCGGAATCCATGCTGGCCACAAACAAATCGGACTTCCAGTTGGTGAATCCTTGGACGCTCTAGGCCACCACTGCCAGCGAGGTTCCACTTTAGGTCCGCGCCAGATATGAGCGCGCGGAAGCAGCACTCCGGCAGCGTTCCAGCAAGGAAAAATAAGCCCGTTTTTAGTTCTTCCAATGCGAAATTGAGAAAGCTCTTCTGGGCCAAATCCGCGAGCGGCAAGTTCTCCGACATAGAAGTTTTTTGAACCCCACAGGTTGACTTCGAACTCATCAACCATCTCATCTGACAGGTTTTTCTCTTCTCTTTTCCCATCCTTTACATTTGGCTTCTCAAGTGAATAGAACTCCACAAGGAACATGCACGCTTCCCACGGCGTTCCTAGGTTCTTCTTCCTCTGTAGCCAATTGAATAGCTCTCCAGCGAATCCGCATTGATGACACTTCAGGAAACCTGTTCGACTATGGATTCCAGCGCTGCCTGATTTGTCTGTGCAGAGTGGGCATTTGATACTGCACCACCCGTCATCGCGCTCCTGCAGAACTTCCACTTCCAAGCGTTCCATGGTCGGACGGAACTGCGAAGCGAAGACATCGCGGACGCGGGAGAACATCGACTCCTCCGGACGGTGGGCAAGGAAGGTCGCCCCGATCCACCGCTATCGGCTCCTCGGGGCCACAGAGCCAGTGCCGTGGCCCTGGCCGGGGCGTTAGGCTTCGCCCTCTTCTACCGCGTCCTGCTTCAGCTTGCCAGCGGCCTGTGCGGCCTGCAGCATCTCGTTGAAGGCGCGGGCCTGGGTGCGGAGATCCTCACTCACAGGCAGGGTCTTGTCCCACGCGATCGCGGGCGCGTAGTACTCCGCCGGCCTGCCAGTCGCGTCGATCCCTACCCGCTTCTTGATCTCAACGACGGTCGTGTATTGCCACCAGTTCACGTGCTGTGATTGCTTGCTTGTGAGAAACTGGCGTGCATCCTTCTCGCTCGCTTTCCGGAAGCGAACTGCTAGCGGTCCGTCCTGGGTGGCAGCAATGAAGACGTGTGACATGCTGCAGAGCGGTGGAGTCTTCTTGTTCCATTGTGCGTATTGGCACGATTCGCAGTCACCGTAAACGGTTCCGTTCACGAGATCGAAGGACATGCAGCGCTCACGCTTCTCTGCATCCATCGGCCCAGATTCCATCATCGCGCGAGTCTTCTGATGGAAGACGATCACTACGTGTTGTGGGCTTTCCAGGGCCTTGTTCGTGTATGGATTCCAGAACTTCCCAGGCATTGCCTTGCCGGCTTTCACTTCGTCCGACATTCCCTGCAGGACTTTAAGCGTTGGAACGTAGAGATCGGTGGCTTCCACCATCGTATCGTCTACGTATGCCTCCGACTTCTGCAGTGCGTTGTCTTGCGGAACTGGCATGAGAGGGAACTTTTGTTCAGGTGACATAGCTAGTCTTCCTGCGCTGAGGGAGCCGCTTTCGCTGCTTCCCAATTTGTCACAGTGATTCCCGGGGAGTCGTCGAGCCTGAGGCATTCCGGGACATGCATCTTGCCCTTTTTGTTGTAGATGTCGCGGACGATCTCTCGCACGCGAGTTGGGATGAGTTCTTGCCTGACTAGATCAGCGGGCTCGTAACCCTCGCGCTGTAGCCAACCGAGAACTTCCTCGGTGTTGCCAAGAGTCAGGCTGAAATGCAGCCTTGGGGTGACAGCGAACGTGGCGCCGCATTGCGTCTTCTGGCTAGTGATCTCCGCTTCCATCATCCCTTCAATCAAGGCTCGCTCCGCTTTCGCAAGCTGCGCGTTGTTCTCCTTGACTGCATCCGCAAGCCCATCCTTCAGTGCGCGAATGCGGATGTATTCCTCGCGAAGTTGTTGAATGGTTGTCATTACATCTCCGTTTCACATGGAGAGTCTGTTTCTCCAAGAATATGTCGCACATCAATCAAGGCTCCATTTGGAAGTTCATTCCAATTCTTCTCTATGAATTGATGTGCATTGAAGAATGTTCTGTCTCCCCACTCGAATGCGTCATAGTGGCATCTCTGGGTGGATGTCATGTGCATTACGTATACCCCTCCAGACTCTACCCACCCAGCACGGCGAACAAGCCAGCATTCCCGATCGTATCCGGTCATTCTTCTTCCACCTGGAACCTTCACGCACATAAGCGGGATGAACGTTCCCTTGTCCCTCAATTCGAACAGCTTCACTTCTATTGTTTCGCTCATACCGTCGCCTCAATTGCTTTTCTGAAATCGCCAAGAACCATCTTCGCCACTCCTTCCTTCTCACAAAGACGCTCGTGAAGTTTCTCTTCAATCGAGTCTTTGATGATCGGAAGGTAGACATTCACTGTTCCAGTCTGGCCAATGCGGTGAACTCGATCCTCTGCTTGCGAATTCACGGCGGGGCTCCAGTCACGCCCCCAGAACACAACGTCCTGGGCAGCCGTCAGGTCGAAACCTTCGGCGATCTTGACTTGAATCAAGAACAGGCGAGTATCATCCGTCTGGAATTTGGTGATCCGATTGCCTCGCTCCGAGACTGGCGTATCGCCAATCATCTGCAATGGAGAGTGGTCCGCGAATCTTCCCCATGCTGCTTCCAGGCTCGCATTGAACCGGAAGAACGCCACGACCTTCTTCTTCTCCAGGTTCTCAAGTAGCTCTTCCAGCCACGCAAACTTCGGGTTCTCACGGAATATCCACCCCCCAGCGATGACTTCGTGCGGGCTGGGTGCGGACAGAGCTAGCTTGTCGGTCAGGGTCAGAGGGACGGGAGAAAGGAAGCCCTGGCAAATTTGTTCCAGGCGCATCGCGGCTTCCATCGCGGTCTTGGCTCGATTGTCGAGTATCGGCATCTCTCCACCCAGGTCCGAGAAATCGTAGAGCCACTTCTTCGCCATCTTCTCGTAGACTTCCCTGCTTCTCTTGTCGAAGTCCAGAGGAATGACGGAGTGAACCTTGTCCGGAAGATTCATCACGTCTTTTTTGAGCCTGCGGATTTGGATGGTTTCAAGGATCGATGCAAGTTCGGCTTCGTTTCTGGTTCCAACAGGCTTAAGGAATTTGCGAGGTCCAACAAACATTTCCTTCCGAATTTGATATCGGTCTTCGAACTCCCACCTGTTCCTCCATATCCCAGGTCGAACAAGAGAGACTTGAGAAAATAGATCGACGATTGTATTTCGAATGGGAGTCCCAGTGAGGAGTATGGTGTGTCTCGCTTTGAATTTCTGGCACGCTTTCGTCCGCTTGCTGCCCGAATCTTTGACATAGTGGGATTCGTCCAGAATGAGGAAGCCGCCCTTCACGAACTTGGCTAGATCTAGCACAAGTTCTGGGCGGCGAGAGAGAAGGTCGTAGTTGACGATGCGTGCAGCAGTGTGAACCGATCTATCGTTGTCGGTATAGCTTGATCCACTATCGACAACGAAGCTCTCAATCCCGTTAGCCTTGAGATCATTCTGCCACTTCCACTTGATGCTTGCTGGGCACACAACGAGCAATGGTTGTTCCACGCAGCATCGATAACAGGTGATGGCAACCTGGGTTTTCCCAAGGCCCATTTCATCTGCCAGGATGCCACGATGCTCCATTGAGGCAAGCCCGAAGACTGCTTGGACTTGGTGAGCAAAGAGAGGAAACGGAGAAGGCAGATTTTCGTGGTTTAGCGGCAGTGAATTCCCATGCACCGCCATGTAGATCTTCTGCGCATCGCACAGGAGCGCATCGCACATCGAGCTTGCTGGCCCACTCCACCCGCCAGGAGCGATCTCCTTGTTCAGAACTTGCGCATTGTAGATGGACGCAGGAATGTATGCGATTCCCTTGTTCCACTTGACTCCTGGAAGTTTCTCCAGGAACGAAGAAGCAAAGCGTGGGGCGTCGCAAGTGAAACAATGCTCAGCAACGAGGTAGTCAATCATGGAAATAAAATGTGGGCGCCCCGGGAGCAACAGCAACCACTACAGGAGAGGAGGACCTAACGCTGCGGAGCGTCAGGAAGTTGCTGCGCTTGCGGGGGCGCCCACAAGATATCATGTCCTGGGAGGAAAGAATCCCTGCATCATCAGCACCATCTCGCGGTGCCGGAAGACGCAAGAGTATAGATCCTGGAACAAGGAGCAAGGGGTGACGACCCGCTGTTGGGTTCCGTCCTGGCACACCCAGGTTGCCTCCAGAATGTTCTGGGGCGGGGCAGGCCGGCTCCCCTGCTGGGCCATGGCCATCGCTGATCCCGCGGTCCCTACCCACACTAGCCCAGCTTGGGTGTCCACCCAGAACTCGGTCAGCGGCGCGGTCGCGGTCGAAGGCGGGGCTGGGTGGGTCGTCACCAGCGTCCAGTAGCCGTCGGCGTTGGGCACGAAAGCGACGACCGAAGAGAGGGGAATGGCTTCCTGCGCGCGAGCCACCACGCACAGAAGAAAGAACGCAAGCAATCGAAGCATGAAGCACCGAGAACTTGAGTGAACCACCCGGGCAACGGGCGAAAGTGTCCGCGGTCAGTGGGTGGCGGAACGAGAGCCCTGGATACCAGGAGCAACAAAAAACGTCAACCCCCCTTGACAAAAACTTGTGATGGCTGCAAGCTTCCATCTCCTTGTGCCGACGTGGTGGCATGGAACCACGGTCCGCACGTTCTGAGAGATGAGAAGTGAACGCTGCTCCCCGCTTCTTCCGGGCGGTGTGTAGCAGAGGGTGGCTGTAGGGCGGGCCAAAAAAACTTGGTCCGCCCTACTTTTTTGAAATCATGTGGTATGCTTCCGGAACCATGACAACCACCACGTTCGATTCTCACGCGGCTTCCCGCGAATACTTCAACCGTCCCGCGGACGAAGAGTTCCGCGACTTGGACAACCTGATTTCCGAAACGAAGCGCCGCCGCGATCGTTCCGAAGTGAAGGAACTTGACTTGTGCGGCGCAACGATCCGAGAAGCCGGAGAGACTTCGCCCATCCGCTTCGCCGGATATCCACTCACTCCCTGGGCATTCTCGCAGTTGTGCGCCCGCCTCTCTGCGCCTGCAGACTTCGTGCGCCAGTTGAATCCGGACACGATTCAACGGGTCTTGCGCGAGCGGCAGGCGCGGCGCGCGGGTGAGGAGAAGGAAGCGCCGATGGTGCGCGCTCTCATCACTGAACCGCCATTCGGCGGGCAGCCGGAAATCCGGGCGATCCTCACGCCCCGCTACGAGCGCGTGTGGGATATCGACTTGTTCTCCCGCGTGAAGCGCACGGTGGGAGACATTCTCAAGCCGGCCGGGACCATCGCTGGCCGCGGGAGTGCAGACGGCGGGGCCGGCCAGGGTGGGCAGTGGAGTGCGGGCGTGCGCGAGCGGAGTGGTATCTACTCATCCGATCGGAACACGTTCGCGTTTATGGTCAACCCCACCCCGCTTCCCGGCCCGGATGGCGGGGACCAACTTCTCTACCGAGGGACCATCATCGGGAACTCAGAGACGGGGGAGCGGAAGTGCTTCGCGTGGTTCTTCGCGTTCGATTCCATCTGTGCCAACCACATTATTTGGGGCGCAAGCGAGAAGATTCAAACCGTTGCATTCCGCCACATCGGAAAGAAGAGCGTCGACCGTGGCGTCCTGGAAATCGAGAGAATTCTTGAGACGTGGGCCGCAGTCCAGCCCGAAGAAGAACTCGACAAGATTCTCATGGCAAGCAAGACTCCGTTCTACGATCGGAACAAGCCCGACGAGCGGGAGCGGAAACTGCGGGCCAAGGGTTTCCCAGTCCACTTGATCGATGCATCGGACACCCACGCGGAGCAACGCGAGAAGACGCACGGGACCGACCGATCCACCTACTGGGGGGTTGTATGCGGGATCACCAGAGCAGCGCAAGAACTTCCGCACGCGGGCGAGCGGCTCGACATCGAATCGTGGGCGGGCGAGATGCTGCAGGAATGCAAGGTGTAGCCATGGGACTGATAGAAAGGTATTTCTACCGGGAGAACGAGAAGAACGAGACGTTTCCGCAATTGGTTCCACCGAACGTTCTGGACCTTGCAATCCAGGAGACTGAGAGAAGGAAGCAGCAGCAGCAGAAGCGAAATGCAGACTTCGCTACAATGTTCAAGCAGAAGATTGTGCAGGAAGTGGGCATTCCGGAAGCCATATTCAAGTCCATGATTATGGGCAATCCGGCACCGCGACCGGATGACAACCTGTGTCCAATTTGCCGCGATCCACGCTGCGGTTACTGGCGCTACAGTTCGAAGCTGAACCCACGAAGGAACTAGCGCCATGAACACCGTCCTTGATCTCCAATTCAAGCGCCTTGTTCGCCAAGCGCTGGTCTTGAAGGTGCTAGCCACGATGAAAGGAGAATCGGATTCTCATTCCTTGTGGTTCCAGGTGCAAGCAATCGATGGCTCATTCTATGGGCCAACGTTCTACGGAGTGATTGCGGCGCTTGTTCGGAAGAACTTGGTAGCGGTTTCCAAGAGCACAACGCGAAAGTCCTGGTCTGTATACCATCTGACGATGGACGGACGACGAGCGCTGAAGAGGTTGTAACGGACCGCGATTCCCCTACTTCGCCGTCGGGGGAGCGTGGTCCTGGGGATAGGCTAGGTGCATGTTGCGCCTAGCCTTTCTCTTTGTGGTGGTGCTGGGTGGCTGTCAGAGCCGCACCCGGCCCCCGGTCAATTCGCTTGCGGTCCTGATGGAAGCGCTGCCCCCGCTCGGGCGGGTGAGCGCGCGCGCGGTGGCCCAGGAGTGGGTGCCGTGCTCACCCTCGGTTCTGGTCGTCGAGCAAGACCGCGGGTGGTTCCGGTGGCGGATGGACCCGGGCGCCGGGCTCCAGCGCCCCCAGACTGAACCGATGATCTTGGTCCTTTCCCCCTGGGTGGACAACATCCCATCGCCCGACTTGGCGTGTGGAGTTCTTGAGGTTGGCGCACCGTTCCTCTTGCTAGAGACAGGGTTGCGCTCGTTCGGCAATCCTTGGAAACGTGTGGAGAACGTGCCAGAGGAACTGCGCGGTTTTGAGCTTCATGCGCAAGCGTTCTCGCCGATGTTGGTTGACTGGACGTTCCCGCTTGCGGTTTCGAACGTTGTTCTTTTCACGCCGTGAGGGAAAGCAAGGGGCGCAATCCTGTAGCGCTTGCGGTCTACTGCGCTAAAAGAGTGTGGCGTCCTAGCTGTCCATTCTCGTTCGAAGATTGCGTATCTATCGGGCTAACTGAATTGCTCATGCATCCCGATAGCAAGCGCCCTCTTGAGTATGTAATCATTGACGAGATACGCAAGTGGAATACAAGGAGCGCAACGCGGCCGGTATCGTTGCGGTGGGCCAATGGAGTTCATGGCCCGGACCGGGTGGGGGAAATGGATCGGTCGGAAGCGATCGCTGAATCTTTAGCGCGACTTAGCGAACGAGATAGGAAGATTTGGTGGTTAATCGCGCTAGGCTATGAGAAGCGCGAAATCGCCAAGATCATAAACCGGCATCCGTCCCTTGTGAGTATTCGCATCCGCAAGACGCGCAGTTTCCTGCGCGATTGCTTGCTGATGGCGCTAGGTTAGCCGCGCGTTCTGATTCGTTCCCAGCACGCAAGGCAGTAACCACGGTAAAGAATCCAGTGTAGTTCTCTACACGATGCGCATGGATTCATTCTTCACACCGCGGAAGCACAAACGCTTTCCATGCCGCATCGTGAACAAACGCGAATCGATTCTGTAGAATGGAATCCAGCAAAGCTCCCGGATCTATCATCCGCCGGATTGCGTCTTCCTTGATGACGACCCATCCCCCAGTCCTATAGGGATTATTTCCCAAGCTCTCTCCGTCTCGGCATGAAATAAGGATTATTCCTTGTTTCATGTATCCTGCGCATTCGTCACAAGGGCGCATGTCCCAAACAGTGTTACGTGGTGCCTCTTCATCGCCAGGAAGGCGCCCGGGAAGAACAATCTCGTTCTTCGGTTTGTTGCAGAAGAAGCAGAGCGGGATTGCAGGATTGACGCCGTGCTTCGGGCTAAGTGGAATGCTCATCTTTTTGTCCCTTGTCTATGATGTAGCTACCATCTTCCAGTGTTTCCACACTTGAACCATTCAACCAAAGTCTAAACTTCGGTATCCTATCGTTCTTGTGTTCGAATCTTTCTTCTAGGGAAGACGTTTCAACGTCAATCACAATAACCCCGTCTTCTCCTTCGTATATTTCGATATCTGCTCCTTTGAACGATACACGCATCTTTGTTTTCTTCATCGCAATGCTTCCAGAATGATGGCTCGCGTAGCTGGGTGGGTAGTGTGAGAGAGCAAGTCGCGCAATCCCTGGCGCCCGCGCGCCGTTCGCGCAAGGATCGTGGCAAGCTCCGAAAGAAGATGAATGGCTAGGTGTGTGTTCATGGCGTGTATCCAATGGCGTCGCTCAGGTTGGCGCCGTGCAGGTTGGCGTCGCGCAGGTCGGCGTCGCGCAGGTCGGCGCCGTGCAGGTTGGCGCCGTGCAGGTTGGCGTGGTACAGGTCGGCGTCGCGCAGGTCGGCGTCGCGCAGGTTGGCGCCGCGCAGGTCGGCGCCGCTCAGGTTGGCGCCGCGCAGGTTGGCGTGGTACAACGACGGCGTCGCGAAATTTTCACGCAACCACTCCCAGTAGACATGCCCACCGTTTCGGAGAACGTGCTCCGCGTTCTGGGTGGTTGACAGTTCAAGCTTACCGTCGATTGCTAGCTTATCGAAAAGCACAAGCCCTTCGATGCAGGCTTCCTTTTCTTTTAGTTCTTCTCTAGTGATGATGTTCATGCTTCACCCAAGAATGAGAAGTCACTATGTAGGATTCCGAATCTCTTTCCGTGCGTCTCAAGCAATCGGGCTTGAACGTAAACGTTAGTATCGTAAATTTCCTCACACGGCGAAGCGATGTAGACGTGTTCCGTTCCTTCCAGATACACGTAGACTCCAGAGCTACGGAGCGCTTCCGCTACTTCTTTAACCGTTGTTGGCCCAGTGTAGATCTTGAATTTGTAGTTCATACTTCACCTATCGGAATTCTTCCATTGAAACTTTAATTCTTGATCTCTCTTCCGTTCTGGTATCTGGCAATGATCCACTCCCAGTTGCGGCAGAATGCATCATTGTCCACACAGTAAGGAGCATCTGGATACTCAGGGCAGTGTGACTTGATGATGAACAGTTCTTCACTTCTCGCGCTCTCACGCTTTGCGTAATCACGCGCTTCGTTCTCTGTCTTGAAGCGCGGGAGTATGTCTGGGTTGGTCATGTGTCACACGATGGAATCCAGGAACTTGAAGAGCTTGCTGGCAAGCTCTGAGCGCATGTCCAGCATCGGGAAGTAGCAATGTCCGCCTTCCGTATCGGAATCGCAAGCTTCCTTGATTGCCCATGCTTCGTGCTCCGGAATGTCGTGTTCCCCTACTCCATGCTTGTAGAGAACGTTGGACCATCCGTAGCGAT
>Ga0137355_1000080_pt1 | contig 14896 bp, 12 predicted proteins | sample EasRivERMLT800_2_FD_104763 | JGI IMG/M metagenome (GOLD analysis project Ga0137355, IMG submission 104763) | Soil microbial communities from meander-bound floodplain in the East River, Colorado, USA - East River MetaG ERMLT800_2 | ecosystem: Environmental > Terrestrial > Soil > Floodplain ... | reverse complement strand
TCGCCAATTCTTGGTACAAAAACTCCAAATTTTCTTCTTTTACATGACGTATCAGGATGTCCTGTCTCAAAGTAAAACGCAATTCGTTCGCTGCATAATTTTTCACCAATTCGGCCAATAACCTGGCTTTATCTGTATAAAAATCCCCTAACGATACTTTGATCCCGATAGCCACATAACCTGCTTGTTTTTGTGGAATCACATTTGATTTTTTCCACGCTTCGAAAGCGGCAGTGTCTTCAATCATCACTTTTGGCGCTACCAATAAAGGTTTCTGAATTTCTTCCTCAAAAGCAGTCGTGTCAATTTCAACGGTTTGATGAGACAAGGCTTTTTTCTCTTCGTCAACCAATCGCAAAAACTCTTCTCTGCCAATGTCTTTGATTAAGAATTTCATACGTGCTTTCAAACGTTTGGCTCTTTCTCCAAAACGGTCAAATATTCTCAAAACCCCTTCGGTTGTTGGAATAATTTGATTTACCGGAATAAATTCAGATAACAATTCAGCGTGACTGGGTTGAGAACCTAATCCACCACCCAACATCACTTTAAATCCTCGTTCGCCATTCACGATTTTTGGAATAAATCCTAAATCATGCATATAACTCAAAGCGGTGTCTTTATCTGAAGATGAAAATGATATTTTAAATTTACGTCCCATTTCCTGACAAACCGGGTTTCTCAAGAAAAATTGAAACAACGCGTGCGCATAAGGCGATACGTCAAAAGGTTCGTCTACATCTATTCCCGCTGTTTCGCTGGCCGTAATATTTCTAACGGTGTTTCCACAGGCTTCTCTCAACGTAACATCATCTTTTTCCGATTCCGCCCACAATTCCGGTGTCTTGTCCAGACTCACATAGTGAATTTGGATATCCTGACGTGTCGTTATGTGCAAACGCCCTGTCGAATATTCATCGGAAACTTTTGTGATACGGATCAATTGTTCACTGGTCACTTTCCCGAATGGCAATTTGATACGAATCATCTGAACTCCTTCCTGACGTTGGCCGTAAACTCCTCTAGCCAAGCGAAGGCTTCGGAAACGTTCGTCGTCAATTTTCCCTTCCTTGAATAAGCGTATTTTTTTCTCTAGATCGATGATGTCTTTTTGGACAATCGGGTCTTCTATTTCGGTTCTAAAACTCTGCATAATATGTTATTTTTCCCCTCCCCAACCCTCCCCGAAGGGGAGGGAGACGTTGTGGAGTTTGATTCGTTTTTTGTCTGCTTCTCTTTATTTTTTTGCTTTCTGCCTTCGCCACAAATTCCCCCTTCGGGGGCTAGGGGGCTTTTAATTTATAAAACCAACTCCTGCGGTTGTATTGGTCGCTGTATCGATTAAAATAAAAGCACCGTTTGATTTGTTGTCATTATAAGCATCAAAATACAGGGGTTTGCTCAATTTAATGGTTACTTCCCCGATTTCATTAATAGCTAATTGAGTAACTGGTACCGAACCGGAATAATCGGTTGCGATTACATTTTTCACACTGTCAATTTTAGCCAAAACCCTATTGGTATTATGCTGTATCAAATATTTTGTTCCTGGAACTAACTTTTTGCTGTCCATCCAACAAATAGTGGTATTGATGTCTTTTTCAATTTTAGGAAGTTCATTCGATTTTACAATCATATCGCCTCTGGTCACATTAATATCATTATCCAATTCGATTGTGATCGAAGAACCTGCGGTAGCTTCATCATATTGTTTATCGAAAAAGTGAATATTAGTCACTTTAGATTCCGTCAAAGAAGGGAGCACTGTTACGGCATCGCCCACTTTAATATTGCTTCCGTATAATTTTCCTGCATATCCTCTAAAGTCATGGTATTCCTCTGTTTTTGGTCTGATCACCGTTTGAACCGGGAAACGCGCTTGTCCTTTTTCATATACATCTTTTGGCTCCAATGCTTCTAAATGTTCCAATACTGTTTGCCCCGAATACCAAGGCATATTTTCCGATTTATCCACTACATTCCCCCCATTGATCGCACTAAGCGGAATATAACTTACAGTTTGTTCCTTGAAAGTACTTTTTGCATTTAATGCCTGAAAATCGGCTTTGATTTTATTAAACACATCTTCGGAATAATCAACCAAATCCATTTTGTTTATGGCAACAATCACTTCTTTTACACGCAAAAGATTATTGATAAAAAAGTGACGGTAGGTTTGCTCAATAACCCCTTTTCTGGCATCAATCAAAATGATGGAAACCTGTGAAGTCGAAGCTCCGGTAACCATGTTACGCGTATATTCTACGTGTCCGGGAGTATCGGCAATGATGTAACTTTTCTTGGCAGTCGAAAAATAAATATGCGCCACATCAATCGTGATTCCTTGTTCTCTCTCGGCCACCAAACCATCGGTAGCCAAAGAAAAATCAAGATAATCGTATCCTTTTTGCTTGCTGCTTTTTTCTATTGCTTCTATTTTATCTGTAGTCAATGATTTGGTATCGTATAATAATCTCCCGATTAATGTACTTTTCCCATCATCTACACTTCCTGCTGTTGCTATTTTTAAAACTTCCATATCTTATTTTTTGTTTAAAGCTGAAAAGTTTAAGGTTTCAAGTTTCCCAAACCAACTATATCAACTTTTAAATTCTGTAACTAATTTTTTTTTATATTTTCAGTTTATGATAAATGCTGAATCTGATGATGTTTCTGTTGAAATAATCCACTCCACTGGCTCTTTCCTGAAAACTGTTTAAGAATCCTATTTCAGTTGCCAGAGACGGATTAATTCCCAACTGTAATCCGACATAGAATCTATTCTGATCGAATGTATTTTTAATTATTTTATCCCCTGCGTTGAACATTATCTCATCCGAAACTATCGCTTTCAAATACTGTTTTTCACTTTTCCATAGGTCATGATCTCCCTGAATTCGATATCTAAATCTTAAAAAGAAAGTAGTCCCATCAACCAATCCCTCTTTATCAAAATTATGTACAAACCTTTCTTCAATTTGATATCGGTGAGTCAGCATTATTTTTCCTAAACTTTGCTTTACTGAGACTTCTTGTTGACCTCTGTATTCCGGAACATTAAACCCTAAATCGACTTCCGGGTTTTGTGTGGCAACAGAAAAATAAGCAAAACCAGCACCCAACTCTATCTGTTCTTTGGCTTTATACCTGCCCTGAACTCTTGCAACAAACAAATTCTGTTCTATCGGATTTATAAAAACCCTATTGTCAAACTCCGAATGAACGGACCATTTATTGCTTATCGTCAATTGGTTGCAATATCGTGTCCAAAGCAAACTTTGATGATCAATATTCTTTTCCGTTTGAGCAACTAAAACTGGACTACTCAAAATCAATAAAAAAAATATCTTGAAAATTTTCCTTTTTCCCATTCTAGAAATACCCTTGTTGTTTTCGTTTTTCCATCGCGGCTTCCGAACGTTTGTCATCGATTCTGGCCCCTCTTTCGGAAATAGTTGAAGTCCTGATTTCGCCAACCACCTCCTGAATAGTTGCCGCATACGATTCAACCGCAGCAGTACAACTCATATCGCCGACGGTTCTAAAACGAACAATTCTTTCTTCGATTTGTTCGTCTTCTTCTTGGTACACAAACGGTGAATGTGACCAAATTAAACCGTCTCTCAAAAAAACTTTTCTTTTGTGTGAGAAATAAATCGATGGAATTTCGATTTTCTCCTGTTCGATATAACTCCAAACATCCAATTCGGTCCAGTTCGAAATTGGGAAAACACGTACGTTTTGACCATTTTCTATTTTTCCGTTTAGCAGATCAAACAATTCCGGGCGTTGGTTTTTCTCGTCCCACTGCCCAAAGTCATCACGAACGGAGAAAATACGTTCTTTGGCTCTTGCCTTTTCTTCATCTCTACGCGCACCGCCAATACAAGCATCAAATTTGAATTCCTCAATAGCATCCAAAAGTGTCGTGGTTTGTAAACTGTTTCTGCTGGAATATTTACCGGACTCTTCCACTACTTTACCTTCGTCAATCGCATCCTGAACATTTCGAACGATTAATTCCAATCCTAATTCCGCTACCAATTTGTCTCTAAACTCGATGGTCTCCGGGAAGTTATGTCCTGTATCCACATGCAATAATGGGAAAGGAATTTTTGCTGGAAAAAAAGCTTTCTGCGCCAAACGCACCAATGTGATTGAATCTTTTCCACCAGAGAAAAGCAAAACGGGTTTGTCAAATTGAGAGATTACTTCTCTAAATATATATATGGCTTCGCTTTCTAAAGCGTTTGTTTTTAATATTGTACTCATATTTTTAGTTTAAAAGATTTAAATGATTGAAAAAAAACTAACATTCAAGCAATCATTTATAATTTATAATTTATAATTCATAATTTAAAATCACTTTTGGTGCAAACCACATTCTTTATGACTCGATTCCCATGACCATCTTCCCGCTCTTATGTCTTCCCCAGGGGCGATTGCTCTGGTACATGGAGCACAACCTATGCTTATGAAACCTTGTTTATGCAAAACATTTTGTGGTACGTTATTATCATCAATATATTTTTGAACCTCGTCTAAAGTCCATTTCAATAATGGATTGAATTTTATGATAGCGAACTTTTCATCGTATTCAAAAAAGGCTAAATCATTTCTGTTTTCTGATTGTTCCGCCCGCAAACCGGTAATCCAAATTGCATTTCCTTTTAATGCTTGAGTCAACGGAGCCACTTTTCGAATAAAGCAACATTCTTTTCTGTTCTCCACCGATTCGTAAAAACTGTTTGGTCCTTTTTTATTTAATAATTCCTCCACTGCGGCAGCTTCCGGAAAATAGGTTTTGATTTCTTTTTTATACTTTTTCAACGTCTTATGAAAAACATCATACGTCTCCTGAAATAATCGTCCCGTGTCCAAAGTAAAAATGGTAATCGGCAAATCATTTCGACCGATTAAATCCGTAATCACTTGGTCTTCCTGTCCAAAAGAAGTAGAAAACACTACTTTTTCTTTGTATTCATTAGCTAAAAATGAAAGCGTTTCTTCGATAGTGAAAGCTGCTGTTTTTTCTAATAAAGATTTTATAATTGTTGTACTCATAATTTTGTTGTTTCAACCCTTTCAGGGTTTTGAACCCTAAAAGGGTTAATACTATACTAATTTCGATAAAGTTCTTATACACAAAATGATAATCAATATTCCAACGGCAATCATCATCGGTTTTCTTTTGATTTTATTGACCAAATAAGCCCCAAGTGGTGCCGCTATTACTCCACCTAAAATCAAACCTATAATTACCTGCCAACCGTGTATTCCTCCAAAAAGCATAAAAGTGATTCCACTTGCAAAAGAAACGGCAAACTCTGCCACATTTACAGACCCTATGATGTAACGAGGATTTCTACCGTGCCCTAATAAAGTGGACGTTACAATTGGCCCCCATCCGCCACCGCCAACAGCATCCATAAATCCACCGAATGAAGCTAAAAAGTCCAATCTTTTTGTTTTCTTTTTTACGATGTTCTTTACCAACGCTTTTTTTATAATGATACAAGCCAAAACAATCATATACACTGCAATAAAAGGCTTAATCACATCTCCATCAATCACATCCGACAATAAATAAGCCCCAGCAATAGAACCCAAAACACCCGGAATCAAAAGGTGTTTTACCAGTTTTTTGTTAACATTTCCAAATCGATGGTGTGATATTGCAGATACTCCCGTGGTAAACATTTCGGCAACGTGCACTCCCGTACTGCTAATTACCGGAGGAACCCCATAGGCTAATAAAAAAGAAGTTGATGTCGCTCCATACCCCATCCCTAAAGTTCCATCTACCAATTGAGCAAAAATTCCAATACAGAAAAAAATTAAAAACTCTTGATTGCATCCGGAAACAAATCCATTCCAGGTGAATTCATCATAGTGATTGTACACTAAAATTGAAATGAGTCCAACTAACAGAATCACTGGTATTATAATCCATAAACGTTTTTTGAGAGTGACGCCCTGTTTTATTCCCGTATTGCTTATTTCTAATTCTTTACTCATTCTAGTATCTTTTTTATTTTTTAAATCCACTACCCTATCGGGTTAGTGGATTATTAAGCAAAAGTAAAACTTTTTACTGAAATACAAAACTTTACATTAAAATAATTGTGTTAAAATGCGATGTCGGCAAGTGTATTGTTTTCCAAAATCATCAGGGTATTGTCACGAACTTCAGTCATTAATCTACGAACAGCACAAGTGGCCTCGTCTGAGCAATCCTCGCATTTTTCATAAAAATTATGACTGGCACAAGGCAACAAAGCTATGGGCCCTTCCAGAATACGGTAGACATGAGCCATGTTAATGTCTTTTGGATCTTTTATCAAATAATAACCGCCTCCTTTTCCTTTTTTGGCTCCCAAAAAACCGGAGTGGCGTAACAGCAGTAAGATGCTTTCCAAAAACTTAATCGAAATGTTTTCGCTTTTTGCTATTTCAGCAATTTGCACTGGGGCATTATCCTTTTGGCGAGCCAAAAAAGTCAAAGCCTTTATTCCGTATTTTGTTTTCTTTGAAAGCATGTTTTTGAAAGATAATAGATGATAGTCTTTTAGATAATAGACTCAAAAATAGAAAATAAGTGTCCGCTATTTTTGATGGATTATAAAACTTAAATAGAACTCTATTTCTCCACGAAACTACAAACTTTATCCCTTTATTACCTCATACTTTATGAAATTATTACAAAATTTCACTACATATTGATCTAATAAAATTCTTTTCTGTATAAAAGTGATGATCCTTATTTTTTAAAATTTCAAAATCAATTGAAAGTTTTTTAAACCAATCATCAGTTGGTTTATTGCCGTCATTTTCTCCAAAATAGAGTTTTATTACGCCATTTGGAATTTCATTTTCATATCGCAATCTTGTTGATGAAACGGCAAATAGACTTTCTACATTCAACCCTTTTAGACCTGCTTTCCAAGCTATTGTCCCACCAACACTAAACGCGAGAATATTTATTTTCTCTTTTTCAAGTGGCAATAAATTGGCAACTGCTTTTTCGATTCCGCCATTAACAAACTGCTCATGCAATTTAGCTTCCGAATAATTTGCGGTATCAATTTCTCCCAATTCGCAACAATCGTATACCACAATTTCGAAAATGGTTTCTAAAATTGTAACATACTCTTTCATCCAATCTCCATTTTTCAGACCCCACAAATCGGAAAGGATAATTAATTTTGGTTTCATTTAAAATTAGTTAATTGATTGACGAATAATGATGATTAACATTTTTTGAAAGCACTACAAATCTGAAACCAAAAATCGCTAATCATCATTCTAAAATCTTACGAAAGCGCCTGCTCCAAATCGGCAATAACGTCTTTCACGGTTTCCAAACCTACCGAAACGCGTACCAATCCATCGGTAATACTCACTGCCAAACGCTCCTCAACCGTTAATTTGCTGTGCGTTGTAGAGGCCGGATGCGTAACGATGGTTCGGGTATCTCCCAAATTGGCCGAAAGCGAACACAATTGTATTTTATTCAAAAATGCCCTTCCCGCTTCTATTCCGCCTTTGATTTCAAAAGCTATAACATTACCTCCTAATTTCATTTGCTTTTTGGCAATTTCATATTGTGGGTGCGATATCAGGAACGGATATTTTACGCTTTTTACATTCGGGTGTTTTTCTAGAAATTCTGCTACTTTCAATGCATTTTCGCAATGTTTCTCCACACGAACAGCCAATGTTTCCAAACTTTTGGATAAAATCCAAGCATTGAATGGTGACAACGCTGGACCCGTATTTCTTGAAAATAAATAAATTTGACGAATCAGTTCTTCGCTTCCAACAGCAACTCCTCCGAGCACTCTCCCTTGACCGTCGATCAATTTTGTAGCAGAATGCACCACTAAATGCGCTCCAAATTTAATTGGTTGTTGAATATAAGGCGTAGCAAAACAGTTATCGATAATCAATATCAAATTGTGCTTTTTGGCGATAGTACCCAACAATTCCAAATCGATAATATCTACCGCAGGATTTGTGGGTGATTCAGCGTAAAGAATTTTAGTATTCGGTTTAATAAAATTCTCAATCGTTTCCGGTTTATTGATATCGAAATACGAAGTTTCAATATTCCATTTCGGAAAAAAAGCAGTAAACAAAGCATGAGTAGATCCAAAAACACTACCTGAAGAAACGATATGATCTCCCGAATTTAATAAGGCTGCCAACGTAGAATAAACCGCCGCCATTCCCGTTGCAAAAGCATAACCAGCTTCGGCGCCTTCCATCTTGCTGATTTTCTCCACAAATTCGGTGGTGTTGGGATTGCTAAAACGGCTGTAAATGTTTCGTTCTTTTTCTTCTGTGAAGGAAGCGCGCATGTCTTCGGCGTCTTCAAATACAAAACTCGACGATAAATATAAAGGCACCGAATGCTCTAAATATTGTGATCTCTCTAATTGGGTGCGTATGGCTTGGGTTTCAAATCCAAAATCTTGTTCGTTCATTTTTTTTAGTTTAAAGTTGAAAAATGCTCGAATAGCGGATTGCTACTCGATTTGTTCAAACTATAATGGTTTATTATTCAAAACAACTTTATAATGTATCGTTGCTGTCGGCTCTAATGTTTTGGAAACCGAACAGTATTTTTCAAAAGAAAGTTGTGCTGCTCTTAAAGCTTTCTCTTCATTGATAGTCCCTTCTAAATAAAAAACGATGTGAATATCCTTGAACGGTTTTGCCTCTCCTACTTGTACGCGTTCGCCTTCGACCTCAGCCTTGAAAGAAGTGATTTCCTGACGTTGTTTTTTCAAGATTGAAATCATGTCAATGGCGCTGCATCCCGCAACACCCATCAATACCAATTCCATTGGGCTCGCACCCATATCGTTTCCTCCAAATTCGGGTCTGCTATCCACAGTTACCATATGGCCACGTTCGTTTTTTAATTCAAAGTGGAAGTTGTCGTTTACTCTGTTTAGTGTTACTTTCATTTTATGCTTTTTTTAATTTTTCAATCCTATATCTAAAATTACTTTGTCTATTTGCAATCGCTCGTATCAAAAATCTTAAATCATTTATCCTTTATCCGACAATCTCAAAATATCTCCAAAAACCCCTCTCGCCGTTACTGCAGATCCTGCGCCTGCGCCTTGAATTACGATTGGTCGGTCTCCATAAGATTCGGTGTAGATCTCAAAGAAAGAATCCGATCCTTTGAGTCCGCCCAAAGCGGTATCCGAAGGTACGGAAACTAATTTAACTTCCAGATTCCCCTTGTCATTTTGCAAATCACCTGACAATTCGCCTATGTATCGCAAAACGTGATTCGGTTTTTGTTCGCTCTTAATTTTGGCATAAATCGGGTCAAACTCCCTCAGTTTCGTCAAAAACTCAGAAGCACTTCCTTCGCGCAGATGCTCCGGAATCAAATTCTGAATTTCAATTTCCTCAAATTCATTTTGCAAATCCAATTCCCTAGCCAAGATCAATAATTTTCGACCCACATCATTTCCGCATAAATCTTCTCTTGGATCTGGTTCAGTATACCCGTTATCAATTGCCTCCTGCAATATTTCGCTAAACGGAACGTCTTTGGCAGAGAAATTATTAAACAAATAACTCAACGTCCCCGAGAAAACTCCCTTTATTTTCGTGATGTTTTCACCCGAAAGATGCAACAACTTTATCGTGTCAATCAGCGGCAATCCGGCTCCAACGTTGGTTTCGTACAAATAATTCTTTTGATTGTCGGCCAATGCTTTTCGTAGTTTTTTATAGAAACCATAGCTTAACGTATTGGCTACTTTATTGGATGAAATTAAATCGAAACTATTTTCCACTAATGGAATATAATTCTCCACAAAAGCAGCGCTTGCCGTATTGTCTATCGCTATCAAATTCTCCAGATGATGCTCATTTGCGTAAGCAATAACATCCGCAATGCTATAAGAAGTTCCATTGTTTTGAATTTCATTTTTCCAATTTGGAGAGACCCCATTTTTATTTAACAACACATTTCTCGAGTTGGCAATCGCAAAAACATTTAGCTTGATGTCTTTCCTTTTTTCGATAGCGGCTGCCGATTCCAATATTTGGTTAATCAAAGTACCTCCGACCAAACCATGTCCGAAAATGGCAATATTGATTTTTTTTGAAACTCCAAAAATCTCCCCATGAATCACATTCAATGCTTTGTGAAGTTGTTCTTTTTTAACCACCAAACTCACATTTTTCCCGGTCACCGTGTTGTTAAAAAGGATAGGTACAATTTTGTTTTTTATCAAGGCCGTATAGGGTTTATGAAAAGTGCTCAAATCCTGACCAATGATAGAAATCACCGAAACATCGTCGGTTACAGATATCTTATTGACATCCTTCGAATAAAAATCATTTTCGAACTCTTTTTCCAATTCAATCATCGCTTTGGTCGCTTTATCCGCAGCAACAACCAAACCGATTCCTCTTTCTGAAGAACCTTGCGATATAATACTCACGCTAATATCATTGTCCCCCATAACCTTAAAAATACGGGCATCGACACCGGTTTTCCCCAATAATCCTCTTCCTTCGAGATTTACCAAAGACACATTTTCGAGTACCGAAAGTGTTTTGATTCCCTCTTTACTTGAATTGGAAGTGATTAATGTTCCTTGATTTTCATGGTTGAACGTATTTAAAATACGAAGTGGAATGTTTTTTTCCAATAAAGGAATAATCGTTTTGGCATGCAAAATGGTGGCTCCAAAATTGGCCAATTCATTGGCTTCATTGAATGTCAGACGATCAATTTTTTTGGCGTCAGCAACTAAATCCGGATTGGCGGTATAAATTCCGTCGACATGCGTATAATTTTGAAGTTCTTCGGCATCGACGTAATTGGCAATCAAAGAAGCGGTATAATTACTCCCGTTTCTTCCTAAAGTCGTGGTGTCGTTATTATTATTGGAACCGATGAAACCCGTAACAATATTGACCGTTGTTCCATTATGCTCCTTAAAATAATTGACTACATTTTTCTTGGAAAGCTGCTCTAAAGGCTGGGCATCCCCAAATTTAGAATCGGTTTTAATCAATTCACGGGAATCTGAAAAACGGGCGTTTATTCCTTTTTCGATCAAAATCGCGGTTAGCAGTTTTGCCGACAACAATTCTCCTTTGGACAATACCTGATCTTTAATTTTGTTACTATAATCTCCAATTAAACTTACGCCTTCAAAGAGTTTTTCTAATATTTCGAATTCTTCCGATAAATCAACACCCTCATAGTCGGCCTGCTGGTATTTTTTAAAGTCCTCAAATAGTGACTTATAACTACCATTTTCAGATGCAACTTTCAGAATTTCTTCCAACTCATCTGTTGCATTTCCACGTGCCGATACTACAATTGCTATTTTTTCTCCATGGTTTACTTTATTGACTATAATAGCAACCACTTTATTTATTCCTTCTCCGTTGGATAATGATTTACCCCCAAATTTTAATATTTTCATTTTGTTCGTTTATGTTATGTTTGGCCTAAAAAATGTCGGCAAGCAAATTGTCTAATTGTTTATATTCGATTAAAAAGGCATCGTGCCCGTGTATGGATTCTATTTTTCCAAAAGTCACTTTCTTACCCATCTTTTTTAATTCCTGATAGGTTTCTAAATTTTCATTAATGGTAAAAAACAAGTCTGAATCGATTCCGATGATATGAATATCTGCTTCAATTTTCGAAGTTAAAGCTTCGAAAGAATCACTATTTCTGGTAATATCTATCGTTTTCAATAATTGATTCATCAGTTTATAAGAGGATAACTGAAATCGTTTTTGCAATTTCTCCCCATGATGACTCAACCAGCTTTCTATATTGAAAACCGCTAATGTATCATTAGTCGTTCGTTGAAATTTTTCTTTGAAAGATTCCGGAGTTCTATAACACATCATGGCATGAATCCGAGCATCTTCAATGGGTTTTGAAGAATTATTTAAGATTTGCTCTTGCAAAAAGCAATTAGCAATCAACCAATCTGTCGATTTCCAGTCGGTAGCAATAGGAATTAAATGTTGTGTAATTTGGGGGTATAAAGCAGCTATTTCCCAAGCAATTCCACCTCCCACGGAACCTCCAATAATGGCATATAATTGATTGATTTTAAGAAATTGAATTCCTAAAACGAAAAGTTTTGCCACATCTCTGGCATTAAAATCCGAATAACTCTCTATAATCGTATCATCATACCCATTTCCAGGGGCATTGAATGCCAAAATGGTGTATTTACGAGTATCAATAGTTTTATTTTCGCCTATTAAATCGTTCCACCAACCCGTTGAACCAACAACTTGGGAGTTTCCCGTCAAAGCATGGTTCACCAAAACAATTGGGGCAGAATGTAATGCAGGCCCAAAAACCTGAAAGCTCAAATTTAGGGTAGCGTAGAATGCACCATTTTCTGTGGTGAAATTTTGTAATGTAATCTGTGTGGGTATATTTTCCAATTTCAAATCTTTTATGATTTTTGATTTGTGCCTGGAAATATTAGAAAGAAAAGCTAGAAATAAAATAAACTACTAGTAGAATTCTTGTTGTTATCTTTCCACGCTGGACGTGGTAGAATGCAGCACCTTCTTCGATTTCTCGAAGGGTTGCTAAGGCTTCATTGGGTCTAATCCCTCTGCCTTTCTTTATAACATTTCAATACGTTTCTGAACTTAAAGGCACAAATTAACTACTAATTTCTTAAACAACCAAATTTTCATCGATATGATTTCTTTTACTTAATTAAGAAACAACACCGTGAAAATTTGTTTATCTTATTACCTGAATATAAATTCATTCGTATTTCCATACTAATTTATTCTATGGTTAATTAACTTTCTGTTTATGAAAAATGTGCTTCATTTTCTTTTGAATACATAAGATACAATAATGAGTTTGGCACTTTCTTTTGTGCTGAATTATTTGTTTTTATTTCGAATCGTGGATCAATCAATTCATTTGTTGATTCATCGTTTTTGTTTCTTTTGAATTTGTTTAGAAACAAAAAACCTTTTCTGAAAAATTTAGCTGTTTTCATGGTTTTTATTATTTGGAATTAGACATTTATTTGTTCTTTTTTAAAATATATTTTACTCTCAAAAGCTTATCGCTGATTAATAAAATTGGGTTAAGCAAAAAGCCCTTTCGGAAACGGTTCCAAAAGGGCTTTAAGTTGTATGACAAACTTATACTTTTGGAATCAGCAAACACGAATGCAAACACAAGCAATGTTACACTTCGCGATCTTCACTACGTTTTGATTCATTTTATTCATTTGTGGTATTTGTTGTTTTTCAGTCCTTTTATAAAAAAAGCATCATTATTTAGTATATTCAAAAAAAAAAGCCCCTCAAATAATTGAGAGGCTTTTGCTATATTTTTTTTAATTTAAAATTAAGCAATAGACAACCTCTCGGAACTTTCCGAAATGACCTGACACTTATTACATACATTAAATTTTACCATTTTTCTTTTGATTATTACAAATTTGCAACCTTTTTTTTTATTGACCAAATTTTATGGAGAATATTTTAAAATTAGTAACATCCTAAATTCAAATGTTTTAGATCAAAAAAGCTTTCACTATTTTAACTTCAAAAAAAAGTTCAGAATAATTTGCAATTCAAAATGGTTTCATACCTTTGCGCTCGAATATATAAGAGGAAAAATTTGAACTGATTGCAACCTCTTCACACTGAAACAAATTCATTGTGAGTGCTGAAACCATTTCAGTATAAAAAATGCTAAAGCAGAAACTCTCCTTTAGTCTTTTTCCAGCAATTATTTTTTCTCGCTTAATTTTAAAAATTTATAATAATTATGGCTTATTTATTTACGTCAGAATCTGTAAGTGAAGGACATCCAGACAAAATTGCAGATCAAATTTCGGATGCATTAATTGATAACTTTTTGGCATTTGATGCAGAATCAAAAGTTGCGTGTGAAACTTTAGTAACAACTGGACAAGTAATTTTGGCTGGCGAAGTAAAATCAAACACCTATCTTGATGTGCAACAAATTGCACGTGATGTAATCAGAAAAATTGGTTACACTAAAAGTGAATATATGTTTGAAGCCAATTCATGTGGAGTTCTTTCTGCTATTCATGAACAATCAGCCGATATTAATCAAGGTGTAGAAAGAGCCAAACCAGAAGAACAAGGCGCAGGTGATCAAGGAATGATGTTTGGTTATGCTACTAATGAAACAGAAAATTATATGCCATTGGCACTTGATTTATCCCATAAATTGTTGCAGGAATTAGCCATTTTAAGACGTGAGAATAACGAAATCACTTATTTGCGTCCTGATGCAAAATCACAAGTGACTTTAGAATATAGCGATGATAATAAACCAACACGTATTGACGCTATTGTAATTTCGACTCAACACGATGATTTTGATGAAGAAGCTGCGATGTTGGCTAAAATCAAAAAAGACATTATAGAGATATTAATTCCAAGAATCATTGCAAAAAATCCTAAACAAGCGCATTTATTCAATGATAAAATTCAATACCATATCAACCCAACCGGGAAATTCGTAATTGGAGGACCACACGGAGATACTGGTTTGACAGGAAGAAAAATCATTGTTGATACTTACGGAGGAAAAGGAGCTCACGGTGGTGGTGCATTCTCTGGAAAAGACCCAAGTAAAGTAGACAGAAGTGCGGCTTATGCTACACGTCACATTGCGAAAAACTTAGTAGCAGCCGGCGTTGCCGATGAGATTTTAGTTCAAGTATCTTATGCTATTGGAGTTGCAAAACCTATGGGTATTTTTATTGATACTTACGGGACTTCAAAAGTGAATTTGACTAATGGCGAAATCGCCAAAAAAGTAGAAGCTATTTTTGATATGCGTCCATATTTTATTGAACAACGTTTGAAATTA
>Ga0137355_1000078_pt1 | contig 15171 bp, 13 predicted proteins | sample EasRivERMLT800_2_FD_104763 | JGI IMG/M metagenome (GOLD analysis project Ga0137355, IMG submission 104763) | Soil microbial communities from meander-bound floodplain in the East River, Colorado, USA - East River MetaG ERMLT800_2 | ecosystem: Environmental > Terrestrial > Soil > Floodplain ... | reverse complement strand
CCGAACCACTAAACTTATTATACGAAATATTCATTTCTTTCAATGCTCTTAATTTTTCCAATTCTAAAGGAACCTGACCATCAAAATTATTTTCAAACAAACTGAGGCTTTCCAATAATTTTAAATTCCCAATTTCATGGCTTAACTTTCCTGAAAGTTTATTACTGTTTAAAAGCAACTTTTTTAATATTCTTAATTCATAAAGCGAGCTCGGTATCTGACCTTGAATTTCGTTATTATACAACGACAAGGTTTCCAACTGGCTAAGTTTACCTATATGCACAGGCAACTCTCCCGACAATTTATTCATATATAATTTTAGCTCTTGAAGATTTTCGATCTCACACATTGAAACAGGTATAGCACCTGAAAATGCATTAAATGATAAATCTATTTTCTTCAACCCTTTTGAATTTCCAATATTCAACGGAATGGCTCCTACAATCTTATTTTTATGAAGATTCAACTCCTGAAGGTTCACTAAATTAAAAATCTCTGTCGGCAATTTCCCCGCTAGGTTGTTATTGGGCAAACTTATAGCAACCACTTTATCATCCAGAAGTTTTACACCGTACCAAGTAGCTATTGGTGCGGATAAATTCCATTTTGTTTTCCATTGACTCCCATTGGTGGCATTGTATAATTTTAACAAAGCTTCTTTCTCCGTAACAGATACGTTACCAAGCATTGAAAACGAAATAAAAACAGTTAAATACAGAGTAGCTAATTTTTTCATGACATGAAATTTTACTGTGAACACTACTAAAAGTACGTACAAAACTCATTATCAACAAATAAAATCGATAAAATACATTATAACTTAAAATTACGAAATACAAATCCTACAAATAAAATATTAAAAAAATATTAAATAATTTCATACATTTGGAATACTAACCTTAACAATATTATTATGGAGATTAACTTTTTGGCACTTCTAGTAGCCGCTGTATCAACACTTTTAGTAGGATTCGTTTGGTACCATCCGAAAGTTTTTGGAACAATCTGGATGAAAGAAGCCGATATGACCGAAGAAAAAATGAAAGGTTCAAACATGGCTTTAATTTTTGGAATGGCTGTTTTTTATGCTTTTTTAATTTCAATGACACTCCAATTTCTTGTTATACACCAATGGGGAGCCATGAGTATGATGGGCGGAGATGTTGCCAATGCAAAACCAAGTTATGCTGCTTTCATGGCCGATTATGGAACCACCTTCCGAACTTTCAAACACGGAATGCTGCACGGGTTTCTTGCCGGTTTATTACTTGCACTGCCTATGATTGGCACTAATGCCCTTTTTGAAAAAAGAAGTTGGAAATACACTCTAATTGTTGGAGGATTCTGGATCGTTTGCTTTATGCTAATGGGCGGAATAATATGCGCTTGGGTATAATCTTAAATAATACTATTAAAAAAAACTCATCTCGTTTTTCATAAACAAGATGAGTTTTTTATTTTGGGCATTTCTTATTCATTCGTATTTCAAATTAACTCAACCAACTCTATTCATACTAATTCATACTAAAAAAGAAATTGGAGTTATAAATAGGAAATGAACCCGGAAAAACAACTAAAAACTGAACTAAACTGACAAAATATTATTGTTATAAATAAAAAGAATAACTTCATTAATCTTCTGAAGCAATACCTTTATTTTGATTTTGATCCATATCAAGAGTCAACAAAACGATGCTCCCTTTTTTGTTAAACATAGACATATTAAAAACATCCAAAGACGCCAATTTCTTAGAAACCGATCCTGTAAACATATTATGCGAAATATTCATTTCTTGTAAATTAATCAATTTCCCCAATTCTAGAGGAACCTGTCCTACCAAAGTATTATCAAACAAACTAAGATTTTCCAACCAAACTAAATTTGCAACTTCAGGTTTCAATTCTCCAGAAAGCTTATTGCTACTCAAAACTAAAATTCTCAAAGAATTCAATTCGTACAACGAGCCTGGTATTTGTCCATGAATTTCATTATTATATAATGACAATACTTCCAATTGCTTTAAGTTCCCAATTTGATCAGGTAACTCTCCAGAAAGTCTATTCATATAAAGCTCAATTACCTCCAGACTATTCATTTCGCAAATAGATTCAGGTATTGCCCCTGATAATTGATTAAAAGAAAGGTTTAATTTTTTTAAAGCTTTCAAATCCCCAATATTATAAGGAATTACTCCCGATATTTTATTTTTATGTAAATCTATTTCGCGAAGATTACTCAAATTAACAATCTCATTTGGGATTACTCCAACTAAATTATTGTTTGGCAAAAGTATCGAAATTACCTTGTCATTTTGGAGTTTCACACCATACCAGGTATCTATTGGGGCAGACAAATCCCACTTTGTTTTCCATTGACTCCCATTGGTCGCATTGTATAATTTTAACAATGCCTCTTTCTCAGTAATTGAGACGTTGGCCAACATTGAAAATGAAAACGATACCGTTAAAAATAATGCAGCTAAATTTTTCATAACTTGATATCTTTAATTTTTTTATAAGCTAAAGATAAGTCAAGTTTCGTTTAACGACAAATAAAATCGATGAAATACATTAAAAACGAAAATTAATAAGTAAAATACTTACAATTAAATTATCGAAACTAACTTTTTACCACTTCAAGTAGCCACTATATCAACGCTTTTATTAGAATTCATTTGTTAGCATCTAAAAATTCATCTAACAATCTGGATGAAAGAAGCCCATATAACCTAAGAAAAAATGAAAGGTTTCAACATGGCTTTAATTTTTTGGAATGGCTTTTATTTATGCATTCTTAATTTCAATGACACTTCAATTTCCTGTTATTCACCGATGGAGAGCGCTATGTATGATAAGTAGAAATGCTACTAATGCAAAACCAAGTTACGCAGCTTTCATGGCCGACTACGGAACTGCTGTCCGAACATTCAATCACGGCGAGCTGGATGGACTTCTTAGCGGCTTCTTGTTGGCTCTATCTAACATTGACACTAATGCCTTATTGATAAAAAAAGTGGGAGGAATTATTTGTACTTGATTCTACTTAAAAAAACATGTAAACTGCCACATCTCGCTACTAAAAAGCGAAACGATTTTTTTTTATAAAATCGTATCTATTGCAGATGCCAAATCAATATCTTTGGCCGTCACTCCATTTGAATCATGTGTACTCAGTCGAATCGTTACCCTATTATAAACATTGAATAATTCCGGATGATGATTTCTCTTTTCTGCCATCACCCCAACCTGGACTATAAACCCAAGGGCTTGAGTAAAATCTTTAAACTGAAATTTCTTTTCAATCCCGTTTGCCGCAAAATGCCAATCTTTTAGTTTTTTCAATTCCGGCTGTATCGTCTCTTCGTTAAAAGTTATCATAATTCCGTTTTTAAGTTCATATAAAGTTAGTAAATTTAGAACCAACCAGGTATACTTTAATCATTATTGGTTAAATTTGAAAAAAAACATCCGAATTGAACACTTCCTATTCTTATGAAATTTACGCTAATACCGCACAACTCCCGAAAAAGTGGAATGATTTAGCGATTAAAACCATTTTTTTATCTAAAGAGTATTTAGAAGTATTAGAAAAATCGGCTCCCAAAAACATGACTTGTCATTTTATTGGAATTTTTGAAAATCAGGAATTAATTGGAATAGCACTTTCACAATTTTTAGATTTAAACAAACTTACTTCCTTTGGAGAGCGCGATAAATGCATAAAAACATATGTAAGAAATTTTCTTTTAAAAAATTTCTCTTCCCATGTATTAATAATCGGCAATAATATGCTGACGGGACAGAATGCCTATTATTTTTCTAAAAAAAACAATGAAACAGAGGCTTTAAAAACATTACAATTGGCATCGGAGCAGTTAAAAAAAGATTTTAAATCGGCGGGAAAGAAAATTCACATCACCATTTTTAAAGATTTTTTCACTGATGATTTTAAAAAATTTAATATACCGGCCTTCAAAAACTATAATCAATTTTCCACTCAGCCCAATATGGTTTTTGAAATAAAAGAAAATTGGAAATCCGAACAAGATTATATTGATAATTTATCCAAAAAATACAGAGACCAATACAAGCGGGCACGAAAAAAATCAAATGACATTCATAAACAAAAAATGCATCTTGATGACATCATAAAGCATGAAGAAGAAATCAATAAGATGTACCATCATGTAGCTAAAAATGCACCTTTCAACACATTCTTTCTTTCAAAAAACCATTTCCGCATTTTTAAAGCCATCTTAAAAGATAAATTCCTTTTTTACGGCTATTTTTTGGACGAAAAATTAATTGGTTTCAATACTTTAATCAAAAATGGAGAAGTGCTGGATACTTATTTTTTGGGGTACGATGATAAAGTTCAACGCGATAAGATGCTGTATTTAAATATGCTATATGACATGGTAGCCTATTCAATAAATAAAAACTTTAAAGAAATAATTTTTTCCAGAACAGCCTTAGAAATTAAAAGTTCCATTGGAGCAAAACCAGAGAAAATGTTTGGATTACTAGCACATACCAATCCTCTCATTAATAAGTTCTTCATCAAAATATTTCATTCTTTGGAGCCAGAAACGATTTGGCATGAACGAAATCCTTTTAAAGAATAATCTATTGGCAGATTTCAGAAATTATTTCTAATTACGAAATCTGCCGACCAACATTTACAAATTATCTATTTCCTCTTGTACCAATTCCCAATCTAAAAGAAGTTTGTCTAAATCGGCTTTTTTCTTATTATAGGCAACGAAAAAGGCTGCATCTTCAACGTGTTTATCGTAGTTAGAGGCAAGCATTTTATCATCGCTTTGAATATCTTTCTCCAATTGCTTGATCTGACTCTCCACTTTACTCAATCTATTTTGCAAAGCCTTACCCTTTTTTTGCTCATCGTAGGAAACTTTATTGCTTTCTTTTGGAGCTGCAGCTTTTTGGATATCTTTTTTCTCGACTTCACGCATATTTTCCAAATTACGTTGTTCCAAGAAATAATTGATGTCACCTAAATATTCTTTTATTTTCTGGTCTTTGAATTCGTAAACCAAATTCGACATTCCTTGCAAAAAATCTCTATCGTGGGAAACCAACAATAATGTTCCGCCAAATTTTTGCAAAGCGGCTTTCAACACATTCTTAGACTTAATATCTAAGTGATTCGTTGGCTCATCCATTAATAAAACATTGATAGGCTGCAGTAGTAATTTACACAACGCCAAACGGTTTCTTTCGCCCCCAGAAAGCACTTTTACTTTTTTCTCGACGTCATCACCACGAAACAGAAAAGAACCCAACATATCACGCACTTTCATACGGTTCGTGTCTGCCGCGGCATCTTCCATGGTTTGCAGCAAGGTGATCTCACCATCAAGATATTCGGCCTGATTTTGGGCAAAATAACCCAATTGTACATTATGCCCTAATTTTATCGTTCCCTGATATTCGAATTCATCAACAATTGCTTTTATAAAAGTCGATTTCCCTTGGCCATTTTGACCAACAAAAGCAATTTTACTTCCGCGTTCTACTAACAGATTAATATCTTTTAAAATGGTCTTATCACCGTAACTTTTAGTCACATTTTCGGCTTCCACCACTACCCTACCCGGCTCTTTAGAAACAGGAAATGAAATATTCATAACCGAATTATCATCTTCATCAACTTCAATACGCTCCACTTTATCCAATTTTTTGATAAGTGATTGCGCCATAGATGCTTTAGATGCTTTGGCACGGAATTTCTCGATTAATTTTTCGGTTTCTTCAATTTTCTTGGCCTGGTTCTTTTGGGTAGCCAACTGTTTTTCACGAATTTCATGACGCAATTCCAAATATTGAGAGTAAGGCTTGTTGAAATCGTAAGCTTTACCAAGAGAAATTTCGATAGTCCTATTAGTTACATTATCCAAAAACATTTTATCGTGAGAAACAATCACAACAACACCAGGATAATTGCGCAAAAAACTCTCCAGCCAAATGATACTCTCAATGTCCAAGTGATTCGTAGGCTCATCTAGAAGCAAAACATCATTTGACTGAAGTAATAATTTGGCTAACTCGATACGCATTCTCCATCCTCCTGAAAAAGTTTCAGTTTGGTTATCGAAAACCTCTCTTTTAAAACCTAAGCCCAAAAGAATTTTTTCGGTATCGCCAACATAATTATAACCTCCCAATAATTCGAAACGATGCGTGTAATCGGACAAATCTTCGATGATCTGGCTATACTCTTCACTTTCATAGTCCGTTCTCGTAACCAATTGATGGTTGATTTCTTCTAGTTTTTTCTCAACTATCTTAATATCCACAAAAGCTTCGTAAGCTTCCTCAAGTACTGTTCTTCCTTGTTCAAAATCAATATCCTGACGCAAAAAACCCATTCGAACATCCTTCTCTTGAGAAATTACCCCCGAATCCGGGGCAAAATCTCTTGCCAACATTTTCAGCATTGTCGATTTTCCCGCACCGTTTTTACCTACAAGACCAACCCGGTCCCCGGCTCCCAATCGAAAAGTAACTTCTTCAAATAAATAAGTCCCCCCAAATGAAACAGATAAATTGTGTATATTTAGCATGTATTGTTATTTTATTCCTTTTTGAATTTGTAAATTTACACCTCGAAATAACGAGAGTAAAAACGAAAAAATTAATTTTTTGCAAATGTTAAAAAAAGGATCCAAATTAAATAGCATTTTAACAGGAACTTGTCCTAGATGTCAGAAAGAGAGTATGTATTTAGACCCAAACCCCTTACATTTGGGCAAAGTTTTGAAAATGCATGAAAATTGCAGTAATTGTGGCTTGAAATATCAAATCGAACCATCCTTCTTTTATGGTTCAATGTATGTAAGTTACGGATTGAATGTAGCTATCGGAATTGCGGCATTTATAATTTCTTATATAATTTTTAATTCTGATATAAAAATTGCTTTTATTTCTATAATTGCCTCTCTTATTGTATTATTCCCGTTTGTTTTACGGTGGTCAAGAAACATATACATCAACATGTTTGTTTCTTATGATCCTAAATACAAATAGAATTTCTTCTTCTTTTATTTACTAGCGTATCGCTTTATATCAACAACTTTATCTAGCGGAATATTATTTTCTATAGAGTCAAACAAAGCTTTAGCCATTGCTGGCCCAATCATCACACCACGTGTACCCAATCCGTTAAGAATATGAATTCTATTGCTATGACGGTGTGTACCCACTAATGGTCTTCTGTCTTTTACAGTAGGACGCACCCCCGCAAAATGTTCAATAACCTCAAATTCACAATTTAAAATTTCCATTATCCTAATAAGTAACTCGGCTTTTCCTTCTTTGGTTGGCAAATCAGTTTTATCCTTCCAATTATACGTTGCCCCTACTTTAAACAAATCGTCACCAAGAGGTAAAATAAAAACACTTGTATTTATTATTACATCCAGATCTAATTTAGGAGCCTTAATAATGAACAATTCACCTTTTGTCCCATCTAAAGGTAGGTCATTAAAATAAGGGTTGGCATGTATACCAAATCCTTCCGCGAAAACAATATGTTTTGCTTCTATATCTTTGTATCGAATATATTCATCTTGTATTTGAAGAGCACTATAATCAAACGATTCATTTCTAAAACTATGATTAACTGAAAGATATTCTTGGTATTTACTCATCAATAATGAGGTATTGACGTATCCTGTTTGTAAAACTTCGCCATAACCAAATGGAGAATCAATTCCTGAAAACGTTTTAGAAATCAAAGTCGTAGATAAAAAGGGAGCCAAAGAAGGTTTATCAGAAGCCAAAAACCAGTTATTTTGTTCTTCAACAGAAAAAAACTTTCTTAAGATTGGAATAGAAAAATTCACTTTACAATTAATTTTTTTTTCTATTGCACTATAAAAATGAGACATCAACAGAAGCTGCTCCCGTGCTTGCCAAACTTCACTAAACCGTTTCAAAATGACCGGATTATAAAAGCCTCCTGCTATTCTAGAAGAATTTTGAGAATTATTATCTAAAACTAAAATAGTCTTATTATTTTCTAATGCAATTTCAGAAAATGAAATGCCTGCTAAACCAGAACCCACAATTAAATAATCAACCATTTGATTTAAAAACTTTTAAATAAATACAAAGAAAGAATATTAAATACAATATTCTGCCAAAATGGATTCAATTTATTATAAAAAAAAACTCCTACCATTACGGTAAGAGTTTTTAAACTTATTAAAGTGAACTAGTAATTCCACATATCATGTTCGAAATTACGAATCTTTTCTTTTATTCTTTCAGATTCAAGTAATTGTTTTTGTGAATTTTCTTTCATGTAATCAGAAATTGCTCTGTCTCCATAAACATTTTCTTCTTTGTAAACTACACTGTTAAATCTTCTTGAATTCAAAATTTGGTCATACGAAATTGGCATCGCAGAGTTTTTGTCATTAAATGCTTTCGATTCATGCAAAATATCCCTAACTGCTGGATAATAAATCCAAAACAAATCAATATAATCAGGGTTTTCAGCACCTACGTCTCTAGCTTCCGGAGCAACAGGACAAATACCCAATAAACGATATTTTAATTCGCTTTGACGTTTGTCAAAATACCAAAATCCTTTTATTCTATAACCTGAAATATCTTGAGCGGTAAGCTCTCTTCTATTGATGAACTGAGGATCTAACACTCTAGCTATGGCAGGAGCAGAAACCACTTCAACTTTTTTCCCTTTTACCTTTTTATAGGTTACCTTAGGAGTAGTTGGCGGAAAATATTGATCGCGATAATTATTCACTTCTTCTCTTCCTGCATCAGTAGTATCTATATAAGTAAAAGAAGAAGTCATATCTTTGAAAGTCTTCTTAGTATTAAAATAATCATCAGCATAAACTTCAGTTATCGTACCTTTTTTAATTTCTTTCACCAATACATCAAAAAGTGATCTTCTATCTTTACCAATATTTGCAGTATCAATAGGGAAATAAAGAGGAAAGTTAATTCTCTCATCTAAATCAATAATTTCCCATGTTGTCTTCCCCATCAAAACATCTCTGTCATGAACATATCCATATGGCAATGGTTTATCATTATCAGAAATTAACTGTGCGCTATTTTTCTTCCCTATTTGGTCTGGCGTTTTTGCATTTAGCAAATTCGATTGAGCAAAAGAGGAAAAAGATCCTACTAATAAAGTAACAACCACTAAAAGATTTTTCATTTTCATCTTACTATTTATAAATTATTAAAACAGGTAAACACCGCGTTAAAATATTATTGTATTTCGTATATAACAGGTGCAGTTCTAGGCATCATAATATCAGAACCAACTAATTTAGTTTTAATATCAGTAATCGTTACCTGATCACCTCTAGTAGCTCTAGCCAAAGCCGTTTTACATTGAGCATTCACTCTATCACCAGAAACAACCACAGCAGCTTGACCTGCAACTTTTAATGTAAATCCAACAACATTTAATTTTACATCGAAATCAAAATCAACTAATTTAGCTGTAATTTGAGACACTTCTAAACGAGATTTAGCACCTTTAACAGTTCCCATCTCTCCACCAATTGCTCCTACAGGACCAGGAATACCTTTGATTCTAAATGCTTTTCTATCTGAAACTTTAGATCCATTAGGAAGTGTTCCAGTTACATTAATAACTACTTCAGTCCCTTGACCTGGGCTCAGTTTGTATGCACCTGGCTTACCTGCTGGACTTAATCCAGGGGCACTTGCAGTAACTTTATTCGAAGGAACTCCTGCAAAAGAGACCGTAATAGGATTCACAACTCCTCTATAAACTACATTCATTTTATCAGCAGAAATAGTAGCCGAATTTGGTTTAGGAACTACAACATAGTTACCTGCAAATTTAAGTGGCACATTTTTACCGTCTTCAAGAAATGTAAATTGACCATTAATACTTTGCTCACCAACACCACCAGCTGTCATAGAAATAACGGCTTGTCCATTAACGATTTTTCCAGGACCTGAAAATGAAGTAGGTTTTGTGTTTTCATCGTATCGACCTAAAACTACTTTACCAGTAACTTTTTCGCCTTGAAAATAAGCATTTTTATCAAGAACAACAATTGCTTGATAATTACTGTAAGATGCAGCTGCAACCGCAGCTTTACCTAAAGCAGCACTGTAAACATCAGATTCCGCTTTTTTTACATCGTTTTGCCATGCAGAAAGTTTTGCAACTGAAGCAACTGCTGGAAAACCTTTAAAGTGATAAGTTAAATACTTATCTTTTAAACCTTCTTTGTTTTTCACATCAGAAACATCAAATTTAGTTTCAACTTCGGCCAAAATCGAAGCATATTTCTTTTCTGTTCCTAATGCAGCTTTCATATCAGCCTTATACTTAGTTATTTTTGCAATAACATCATTACCTTTAGCGGTGTAACCTTCTCCTGTAAACCAGTTATCAATATTATCACCTTTATCCATAGATTCGTAAGGCAATTTTCCTGTTTCACCATCAACCTCAAACCCTTTCAAAACATCGGTCTTTAATGTACCTATGTAATTATAAAAATCTTTAGATATAGACTCAACTTTGTGAGCTGTGACAGAAGCCACTGCAAACTCTCCTTTAGCTTCAGCAGCTTTTGTGTCTAATGAGGACAACATTTGTGCATTACTTTCAACCGATGAAGCATTTGCACCTTCAAATTTTTCATTCATCAAGCCAAAAGCAGACAATACTTCTTTTGACATATTCATTGCTAACATTGCGATAAAAACCAGATACATCAGGTTTATCATCTTCTGTCTAGGGGTTAATTTTCCTCCTGCCATTTTCTTTTAATTAGTTTTGTTAATAATAATATATAGTTAAAAACTAATTATCCTTTGTTGTTCATTGCAGAAAGCATACCACCATAAACATTGTTCAACGAAGCAATGTTTGCTGTCATTGATTGCATTTGTTCTTTTAATTTGCTTGCATTATCAGCAATTTCTTTATTAGCTTCTGCATTTCTAGATGCACTTTCTAATTGAACTTTGTACAAACTGTTTAATGATTCCATTTGCGCAGCTGCCATTGACAACTCTTCGCTATATTTTTTAGTAGAAGCAATAGAATCTACTGTAGGAGAAATTGCTTTTGCAGCACCTTCAAAGTTTTTAATACTGTTTCCTAGGCTAGACATTAATTCACCATCAATTTTAGCTTCTTTCAACATTGCATCCAATTTTTGAGATAAAATACCTTGTGCCTCCACTGGACTTTCTTTCTTTGCGTTTTGTTTTCCACCAGTTAATTCTGGATAAACTAAAGACCAATCTAACTCATCATCAACAGGCTCAAAAGCTGAAAGAGCAAAGATTAATGCCTCTGTCAACAATCCTATCGAAAGCATCAACGTACCTGTCAAAGGTCCTATTTCAAAGTGGGTGATTTTGAATAATGCTCCCACAATTACCACTGCCGCTCCCATTCCGTATGCGAAATTCATCGTTTTTTTGCTTAATAATGCCATAATACTCTTAGTTTAATTTATTTATTTAATTTGGTTAAGTTAATCTATTTGCTTTTTTTCCCTGTCGCTTTTGTCCCCATATAATCTTGCACGGTTCTAAAACCAATATAACTTCTTGAAGTATCAGCATACTCAAAATCTCTTGTACTTACTTGTAAATAATAAGCAACGTCTTTCCATGATCCTCCACGTACTACTTTACGTTGATTGCTTTTGTCAGTAACGTTTGGATTCATTGTTGAAACATATTCATATGCATTTGAATCATAAGCCGAATCTGTCCATTCAGAAACATTTCCTGCCATATTATACAAATTGTATCCATTAGGATCATAAGACTTGGCCTCTACAGTGTATAAAGATTTGTCCGCGGCATAATCTCCCCTATTCGGTTTGAAATTAGCCATAAAGCATCCTCTGTCACTTTTTGTATATGGACCACCCCAAGGGTAAGTTGCAGATTCTAAACCACCTCTTGCTGCATATTCCCATTCAGCCTCAGTAGGCAATCTGAATGCGTTTACATTATCTTGGTGTTTCTTTTTAGATCGAACGTAAATATTTTTATTTAAAGTTCTCCATTCACAAAAAGCTTTTGCCTGACCCCAATTCACACCTACTACTGGGTAATCACCGTAAGCTTGATGCCAAAAATAATCATTATGCATTGGCTCATTATAAGAGTATGCAAAATCTTTAATCCAAGCTGTAGTATCTGGATAAATCTTTACTTCCTCGGTTCTAATGAAATCTTTTCTTTTCCCTTTTTTGGCTTTTGCAGCTGCTTCGATATCCATCCATGAATAATGAAATTTCAATTTATCAACATCCATTGTACGTATTCCATTATAAGAATTCTCCAAAGGCAAGTACATAGAATCCATCACCTCAACATAATACTCATCTGGATATTGTTTGGTTTCCTTTGCCAATTTTACTTTTTTATTAAGCTTTCTAAAAGCATTTGGATCTTTATCTGTACCAACACTATAATAGTTGTCGTACATATATTTATCATAGGCTGTCATTTTTTCAGGATTCGCTTCATTAAAAGCATAATCACCAATACTACCGGCATTTTTTCCTTTAGCATTTGAATCTCCTCCTTTTTGACCGCTCTCTTCAGCCATGATGGCTAATCGCACTCTAATAGTTGAATCTTTCACCCATTCCACAAATTGACGATACTCGCTATTTGTAATTTCGGTTTCATCCATATAAAAGGATCTCACAGTAACTGTTTTTGTAGGCGCATCTTGAACGTCAGCCAAATCACCATCTGACTTACCCATTATATATGCACCACCAGGAACTAATGCCATTCCATAAGGCTTTTCAGGATGCCACTTAGCTCCCTTTACACCAACTAATTCCCCTTTGTCGCTTGATCGACCACAGCTAATCAATAGCGATAAAATTGCTGAAAACGCAATGAACTTCTTCATATAAATTTGAGTTAACTATTCATTATTCTTTTGAGTCCGTAAACCTATTTATTATTTATCTAAAAAACAACTTATTTGTTTTTAGATCTTTTTAACGGGGTAAAAATAAAATTAAATAAACTAAGAAAAAAATATTTTATCGATAAAATGCAACAAAAAGCGTTAATATACTAAAAAAAACTTAAAACTGTAATCCTTGACTTACTTAATTTAGATTCTTATTTTAACAAAACAAATCGATACTTATATTTACTCCAATAACCAATTACATACTATTCTTCCTTTGTGCCTTCCACCATCTTTCTGGTAATTCTTGATTACAAGCACCCAAATACTCTTCATAAGAACAAGGTAATAACGTGTTTTTCTTTAACTTATTATTAGTATTAGAAATATATGGTATCTCTATCCACCATCGATCTGTTTTATCACTTTTGTAAAATACAAGATCTTCTTCTTCTAGTGGCACTATATACTTCAAATAATTATCTCTGCTCCCAAAAGGATACTCATTGGAACGATAATGAAATCCTTCTATGAAATACCATAATATTTGTCCAATCAAAACGGATTCTTGTTTTGTATTATTGTGATTAAATATCCCAAACAAGGAAACTTTATCACTAATTCCGGCATATCTGGATAACGAACAAATTTCCTTTCCATTAAAACCATTAGGATTGAACGGTGCTATATTTCCCGAATCTGCGGATTTTATTGAATTCAAATCCAAACTCACCAAATCTGCATCTCTAAAAACGGGCTCAGAAATGGATATATTATTTGAAACCTCCCCCAGCCTATATGCATCAAAAAACAATTTTTCGATCAAATCAATTTCTTCCTGCGAATTATAATAGGTTTGATATCCAATATTACAGTAATTAAAGAGATTATTTGGTTCGTCAATAATTATTTTTGTCAAATATGAGGAGGCAGAAACCTCTTCACTTTCTTTTCCAAAATCAAATTTACTATCAATTGACACCAAATTGACCATTTGCTCCAAATCATCATATGCTCTATATAATGAGTAAGTCAAATCTTGGGATCCTCCTATTACAATTGGAATAATGTTCTTCTTGATCAAACTCGAAACCACTTTCCTTAATGCAAAATAAGTGTCATCAGCAGAATTACCTTCAAGTATATCCCCTAAATCGGCAATTGACACATTCCAATTACCAGGAAACAGGCCATATATTTCTTTTCGAACATTAATTAAATCAACATCCGAAATCGCTTTTTTATTACCGCGGTTTTCTAAAACACCTACTATGGCAATTTTAATCTTGTTTAAATCCGGAAATTGTTTATCCGTGTGCAAAACCATTTTATTTCCCAAATGCTGAGAAGACAATTCTCCTAAATAGTCTAAGATTTCATCATCTAAAGGGGCTAGAAAATCAAACTCCATTTCTTACATTTTTTTAATCACCTGAACACCTTCATAGACAAGGTAAAAGGAGAAAGTGGATTTAAATAATTATTTCTTTTTTGCAACAGTCTTTTTAGCGACGGTTTTTTTTGTTGTTGCCGCTTTTTTGGCAGGCGTTTTCTTAGCAGGTGTTTTCTTGGCGATCATTTCTTTCACCTCGTCCAAAGTTAACTTTGCTGCATCTACATCCTTACTTAATTCTATTTTAATCTTACCTTTAGTAATAACTGAGCGTCCCCAGCGGGCTTTTTCCACCAAAATACCTTCTTCTTCCCAATTATGTAAAACCTTATCAATATTTTTTTGCAATTTATCTTCAATTAATGCTTCCACATCTGCTTGTGACAAGTTATCAAAATTATATTTCTTGCTTACATTGATAAATATTCCGTTCCATTTGATAAAAGGACCAAAACGACCTACGCCTTTCTGAACACCCTCTCCTTTATAAATAGCTATTGGCGCATCGGCTATAGCTTTTTCGTCGATTAATTCTTGCGCTCTTTCCATAGAAACATCCAGCGGATCTTCTCCTTTTGGCAAAGAAATAAAAACACTGCCATGACGAACGTATGGTCCAAAACGGCCATTACTTACCTCAACCTCATCTCCTTTATATACACCAAGATTTTTTGGAAGCAAAAACAAATTCAATGCATCTTCCAAGGTGATACTACCTATATTTTGTTCGTTTCTTAAACTGGCAAATTTCTTCTCTTCATCATCTGCCTCTCCAATTTGAGCCATCGGTCCAAATTTCCCTAAACGCACCGAAACCTGCTTTCCAGTTTTT
>Ga0137355_1000077_pt1 | contig 15215 bp, 14 predicted proteins | sample EasRivERMLT800_2_FD_104763 | JGI IMG/M metagenome (GOLD analysis project Ga0137355, IMG submission 104763) | Soil microbial communities from meander-bound floodplain in the East River, Colorado, USA - East River MetaG ERMLT800_2 | ecosystem: Environmental > Terrestrial > Soil > Floodplain ... | reverse complement strand
TGCATCCGTTTTATTAACTAAACAAATATTTTTTAAAACAACATAAGTAAATAATTATGAGTACCACTCAAACCAACACAATAGAAATAATAAAAGCAACTACTACCAAAATAAATGAAGTTGATTTTGAAAATTTAAGTTTTGGCTCTGTTTTTACAGATCATTTATTGGAGTGCGACTATACTAATGGCCAATGGCAAAAGCCTGTCATTAAACCTTATCAGCCTTTTTTGCTAGATCCGTCTGCAAAAGTATTTCATTACGGGCAAGCCATTTTTGAAGGTATGAAAGCTTACAAAGATGATAATAATCACGTTTGGCTTTTTAGACCTGACGAAAATTATAAGCGTTTCAATCATTCGGCTGTAAGGATGGCCATGCCTGAAGTTCCAGAAGAAGTATTTATGAACGGTCTTAATCAATTGTTGGAGGTAGATCAGGAATGGGTAAAAAAAGGAAAAGGAAACACTTTATACATTAGACCTTTTATGATTGCAACCGGTACCGGAGTGGTAGCAAATCCATCTAATGATTATAAATTTATGATTATTCTCTCTCCTGCAAAAGCCTATTATTCAGGTGAGGTAAAAGTACTAATTGCGGAGCATTACAGTAGAGCTGCCAATGGCGGTATTGGAGCTGCAAAAGCAGCAGGAAATTACGCTGCTCAATTTTACCCAACAACTTTAGCCAATAAGGAAGGGTTTCAACAGGTAATTTGGACTGATGATGCTACGCATACCAAACTAGAAGAAGCAGGTACGATGAATGTGTTTTTTAGAATAAATGACACTTTATATACTGCTCCAACCAGCGAAAGAATTCTTGATGGTATCACTAGAAAAAGCCTTATTGAATTGGCCAAAAATGAAGGTATAGATGTTGTTGTTCGCCCAGTTTTGGTTTCTGAATTGGTGGAAGCTTCAAAAAACGGTACTCTAAAAGAAATATTTGGCGCAGGTACTGCCGCAGTAGTTAATCCAATTGTCGGATTTTCGTACCAAGGTATTTATCATGAGTTGCCAAAAATTGAAGATTCAATGGCTTTACAATTGAAAAACAAATTGGAAAACATTCAAAACAAACTCGCTGAAGATACTTTTGGCTGGACTGTAAAAATTTAATTTCTGATTACAGTAAAAATTTCAAGCCTATAACAAAAAGCAGTTTAGAGATGATTAATTTCATCTTTAAACTGCTTTTATTTTTACAAAATAATTAAAGACTCTTTATAAGCTTTTTTATTTAGAATCTGCCTTTTATCTTTCTTCAAATATTATTTTTGAAAAATCCGGTTTGAAATACTTAGGCCCTTTCATCACTTTGCCGTCTTCCCGATAAATTGGCATTCCATCTTCTCCCAACTTACTCATATTGCTCCGTTGAATTTCATCAAATATGGCTTCAATTTTATGCTGTAAACCATGTTCTATAATAGTTCCGCAAAGGATATACATCATATCTCCCAATGCATCCGCAATTTCGGTTAAATCATTATTCTGCACCGCTTCGAGATATTCTTCGTTCTCTTCTTTCATCAAATGATACCGAAGTGTGTTTTTACTTTCTCCTAAATCGGCAATTGGGGTTTCACTATGACCAATCTTGAAAGCGGCGTGAAATTCCTTAACGGCGTTGATTTGTTTTTGCATACTTTTTTATTTGATTAAATGAGCCGACAAATTAGTAACTATTCTTAAACAAATAACTAAATTTGCCGCAAATAATTTAACTATGTTTAGTCAAGGACAATTGATTTTTGCAGCATGCTTTTTTGTTGCTTTTGTAATCGCAATAATTTATGCTTATCGAAAAGATGTACTGTTACATCGACGATTTTATAAAGGAAACTATAAGATTTTGATTGGTTTTCTGCTTTTTATCGGCATATTATTTTTGATAAAGATATTCCTCAAACATTAATGCTTTCTAAAACAAAAAACGCCCACTTTTCAGTAGGCGTTTTTTTGTTTTAATCTGTTTTTTTTAGTTTTCTGAAGGCAAAAAGCTAAAGTTTTTAGAATAATTCAACATTTGTTCCGCAAATGATTTTGGCTGTTGTACTTCTATCGAAATAATCTTTCCTTTGGCATCCTTCTTAGGCGCCAAAACAGGATTCACAAAACCACTGTAAGGAGCTGTAGCAAATTGTTTGTTGCGTTCCAAAACTTCGGCATGTAGCTTTTGATCGACTTTTACCCCATAATTCTCAACTAATACTTTCCCCGCATTGTAATCTCCCTCGGATTTTATACGTTGTACTTCACGTAACAACTGTCCGAATAAATCATGTAATTTGTCATAATCCGTAATATTAAAATACGTTTTACCATCACGAGTTATCATCTCGATAACATTATCCTTTTTCCCTTTTTCAAAAACCCACGCACTTATCCACTGACGGTTTCTCATGTGGGATTCTTCAATATTGGCACCCAATTCCAAACGAACTAACTGTGTCATCAATCCATTACGAATATAACTGTCATACGATTCCATTCCCAGTTTTTTCCAATCATCCACCAATCCTAATTCTTGTAATTTTGGGTTGTATAAATAATATAATCCAACCAAATCCGCTCTTCCTTCTTCAAGAGTAGAAGCATAACTTTTCAATGTTTCTTTTGGAGTACCAACACCTGGATTTATTTGTCCAGAAGCATGACCCACCACCTCGTGTAAAGCTGTATGCAATTTATCTCCTAATTCACCATATTTAAGAGCCATCGCAATTTCTTCCTCATCATTGGCAAATTCTTGTAACTTTCCTTTTCCTGCAGATTTGGTATAAGAATCAGTAATATTTCCCAAAGACACCGATTTTGAACCATGTTCTGCACGGATCCAATCGGCATTTGGTAGATTTACCCCAATTGGCGTACTTGGCGATGCATCCCCAGATTCACCGGCAACAATAACTGTCTTATAAGAAACACCCACAACATTTTTCTTTTTATGCTCCGTCATCAAAGGGGAATTATCCTCAAACCATTGCGCATTTTTTGAAACTACTTCCATTTTTTTTGACATATCAAAATCTTTGATTTGCACAATTCCTTCATATGATCCTCTATATCCTAATGGATCATTGTATACTTCAATAAAACCGTTGATGTAATCAATATTCCCTTCGGTTGCATCTAACCAGGCAATATTATAATCATCCCAAGTTTTTAGACTGCCTGTCTTGTAGAAACTTATTAGTAGTTCAATTGCATCTGCCTGCTTTTTGTTTTCGGCTACACTCTTTGCTTTTTCCAACCAATAAATGATCTTATCGATAGCAGCGCCATACATTCCTTTGCTTTTCCAAACTTTTTCTTCTAATTGTCCTTTTGAATTTCGGATCAATTTAGAATTCAAACCATTTGAATACGGTTTTTTAGGATCTGGACTGATTTTTTTGGCATAAAATGCTTCCACTTCTTGGGCTGTAATTCCCTTATCATAAAAATTAATGGCTGAACCTTCCAATAATCCTTTTGACTCATCCAGGTTAACTTTTTTCGAATCAACATCATTAAAAAGTATCGCCACAATAGCTGGAGACAATGAAGTTTTTGTTGCTTTGAGTAAGCCATTGAAATATTCGTTAGAGAAAGCCGGTTTTATTTTATCACTAGAATAATGATGGTGGATTCCATTTGAGAACCAAACTCTTTTAAGATATATTTCAAAATTTTTCCAATCTTGGGTGGTTGTATCACCTTTATAATTTTGATAAATATGCTCTAAAGCCTTTCTGATTTTTAGATTATGCTTGTAATTTTGATCCCACATTATATCGCGGCCTGCAGTTCCCGATTGTGTAAGATAATAAACCAACTCCTGTTCTTTTAGTGTCAGATTTTCCCAACCTGGAATTTGATACCGTAATACTTTAATATCTGCAAATTGCTCTACGGTATATTCAAAAGAATCTTTTTCATTGGTTTTAACCTCGTCTGTTTTTTTTATTTGGGCATTACAAATGACTGAAAATCCGACAGCCATAAATATCCCTACAATTTTATGTATTTTCATTATTAATACTATTTAGTTGATGAAATAAATTATTACAAAACAAATATACGCCTACTTTAAACAATTCTTCAAAAAAAATCCAACCTAAATAATGAAAAATCTTACTCTTAAAATACACTCAATTGGTAATAAATTAAATTCAAAAAAAGAAAAATCCAATGGTTGACATTATCTTTATTGTCATCAATTGCCGTTAAATATTAATTATATTTTTAACTTTACAACTGAAAAACAATTTACATATCATGAGAATCCTAAAATACCTCTTTCTTCTGTTACTCCTTAGTTTAGTTGCATCGTCAATTTTTGTCGCGACCCAAAAAGGAGAATTCATAGTAGAAAAAAGCAAGATCATAAATTCCCCAAAATCAACCGTATTTAATTATGTAAATGATTATAAAAATTGGGAGAACTTTGCTTCTTGGATGGTAGAGGATCCCCAAATAAAAACCTTTTATCCCAAAAACACTGTTGGAAAAGGAGGCTCCTATTCTTGGGAAGACAAAGAAGGCAGTGGTGATTTGAAAACATTATTTGTGAAAGAAAACGAAAATATTTCTCAACAGATGAATTATAAAGGCACTACTTCTGATGTTTTTTGGAGTTTTAAAGACACTTTGGGAGGTACAAAAGTAACATGGCGAACAAAAGGAAAAATGAGTTTTCTATTGAAAATCTCTGCAGCATTTAGCGGTGGAGCCGAGACAATTATTAGCAAAACTTATGAAAAAAGCTTAGATGCTTTGGACAAAATATTGGATTTTGAAACAAATACCTATACCGTAAAAGTAAATGGTCTGGTAAGGAAAACCGAAACCTTTTATTTGAAACAGACATTTACAAGTAAAATTTCGGATATTACCAGAAATACTCGCGTCGTTTTTCCAAAAATAATAACTTTTTGCAAACAAAATAACATTGTAATGAATGGGAAACCATTTCTGATATATCATACCTATGACACTACCAAAGGCATCGCTAAATTATCATTTTGTATCCCTATAAAAGAAGCGATTTATACCAGCGAGGGAAGTGATATTTTATCAGGAAAACTGAAATCTTTTACGGCTATAAAAACAACTTTAACTGGTGACTATTCCCATAGTCAGAAAGCATTAGATAAAACCCTTGATTATTTCACCACCAACCATCTTGTGCCTGATCCTGCATTTTCACATTTGGAAATTTATTCTATTGGTAAATCAGAAGGACAAAATCCTTCAAAATGGGTTACGATAATTTACTACCCATTAAAACCAAAAACTGTAGCTGCTAAACCTAGAATAATTGCTGCAGATTCCATATATGAACCTCCCACAAGCGATGAAGAGAAATAATCTGATTTTTTTCGGTTTGATTAAACCTTTTTGATAAATTCCATTCTTATTAGATAAATAACAGCTTTGCAAGAAGAGAAGGATTTCATTCAAACTTTATTAGATCCAAAAACGCAAAACCAGGCGTTTCAACAACTCCTACTTGAATATCAAAAACCTTTATACAATCATATTCGCAATATCGTCTTGAATCACGAAGACGCCGATGATGTTTTGCAAAACACTTTTATAAAGGTATTTCAATATTTAAATACTTTTAAAGGGGAAAGCAAGCTATTTTCATGGGTGTATCGTATTGCTACCAATGAGGCATTGACTTTTTTGAAGCAAAAGGCAAAAAAAAGTGGAATCTCATCAGAAACTTTACAGAATAACACCATCGATAATTTAAAAGCCGATGTGTATTTTGATGGAAACGAAATCCAAATAAAATTGCAAAGAGCAATCGCGACCTTACCGCAAAAGCAACAATTAGTTTTCAGAATGAAATATTTTGAAGAACTAAAATATGAAGAAATATCCGAGATATTAGGCACTACCGTTGGCGCTTTGAAAGCTTCGTATCATCATGCCGTAAAAAAAATAGAGGCTTTTGTAACGGTCAATTAAACCATTCAATCGCAATTAAGTCTAAGGAATATTATGAAAGCATTTAAATTAGAAAACGAACCAAAAATCGAATCTGGACTTAAGACTCCAGAACATTACTTTGAGGATTTTTCGTCCAAAGTAATGCAACGATTGCCCAAGCAGAAGCCGAAAGTAATTCCTATTTTTCAAAAGAGAAAAATCACAATTATGATGGTTGCTGCGGTTTTGGTCATCACATTAATGGTTCCGTTTTTAATTAATTTAGCCACAAAATCAAAAGAATTGGATGAAAACACTTTAGAAAATTATTTGGCTTACCAATCCAATATGAACCAATACGATTTGATTAGTGAATTAGACTCGGATGATATTAATAAAATAAAAACACCTATTGAACTAGAAGACGAAACCATCGAAGATTTTTTGACAACCAATCCAAATTTGGAACATCTTATCTCTGAATAAATACTTTTTTCATATTAAAATTGAATATAAAAAAACACAACAATGAACACTAAAACCTTTTTTTCAATACTTCTGCTATTTGTTTCTTGTACATTTTATGCTCAGGGTGAGAGAATGAAAGAAAAAAGAGAGCAGGTAAAAGCCCTGAAAGTTGCTTTTTTGACCACCGAATTGAATTTAACCCCAGGCGAAGCAGAAAAGTTTTGGCCGATCTACAATACTTTTGACGACAAGCAATTCGAATTAAGACATCAAAAAATAAAAGCCTATATGAAAAGAATGAACGATGAATCTTTCGATACTATGTCCGAAAAAGAAGCGAAAACTCTTCTGGACCAAATAGAAAATACCGAAGAAGAATTGTTTTTATTACGTAAAAAATTTATTGCTAACCTAAGAGGCATTCTTCCGGCTGTAAAAATCATTAAACTAAAAAAATCGGAAGAAGATTTCAATAGAAAACTATTGCATCAATACAGAGATAAAGGCTCTAAAAAATAGAGCCTTTATCGTTTTTTAAAACTGTTTTTATTTTTTGAATGTAATTCGGATCATTTTATTTTTTCCAGCGGCAATTGCAGTATGATTATCTATAAAACGAAGGGAAAACAGACTTGGATCGGCCGCCAATTGCTTCCAGGAATTACCACTATCCGAAGAATAATACAAACCCGAAGCGCCCACAGAAACCAGCCCTTTTCCACCACTCTCAGGAACATATTGCACACAGGAAGCGTATCCAAAGCCCTGATTTTCCGCTTTAAGATTCCAAGTTTTCCCACCATCAGTAGAACTGGCTTTATTTCCGAAATTTTGATTAGGCACTTCATAATTCCCTCCGGCTATAAATCCGTTTTTTGCATCATAAAAATCGGCAGTGAAAATCCCAGTCATAGTCTTTCCTTGCACAATTGGTGTATTATAGCTATTCCAAGTTTTCCCTTTATCTGGGGAATTAAAAACGCTGGCTTTTTTACCACCGGAAACAATCCAAGTTGAATTCCCTTTTATAACAATATTGGTGTTACTTGCAGCAAAAGCGGCTTCCCCATCGATCACTTTAGGCAAAACCGCTGAAGGAATTTTGCTCCAAGAATTTCCTCCATCCCGAGTAACCAGTATCGAAAGACAATCTTCTATAGGGTCACCAATCGCTATTCCTTCGGAATCATTCCAAAATTGCATACTATCATAAAATACTTTTTCGTGATTTTCCTGATACACTAATTTCGGCTGTGCCTCTTCTTTAGAAATTTGATAAAGTAATGCCGGATTAGAAACACTCAAAATAAAAATATACTTAGAAGTTTTGGCCATACTTCTAAACTCCAACTTTAGAGAATCTTTACTAATATGATTTTCTGTTTTTTTATTTTGGTTCAAATCATAAAAACCAAATCTAGAATTATTACCTGCATACCAAACTTTATTTCCATCGACAACAATAGCTCTGATACTTATTTTATCTTTAAATAATGTATCTATTTGAACAGAGTTAAAACTAATTTTCGAATGATCATCATTCCTGCAACATATAGATTTACAAGAAATTAAAACACTAACAACTGCAGCTGCAAAAATAAAATTCTTCATTTTTTATATTTATTTGGGAGCAATTTACAACTAAAAAAAATACAAATAATTAGGTTTTAAATTTATTGGCACAGTAATTGGATAAATCCTATTGTTAAATTTAAAACCACAAGGTCATGAAAACAAAACTACTTTTATTAAACTTATTGCTTTCTTTATTTGCAATACAAATGCATGCGCAGGATAGAACAAACATATATACCAGTAACTCCGAAATTAGTGACAATTTAGATTTAAGAGCTGTCGCTTCTATTTTTGGAGATTCGAAAAATCTTCAGGATTTTGAAAGGAGACTGAACGATCCTAAATTTCAACTCTCAAATTTAGATTTAAACAATGATAATGAGGTAGATTATCTAAGAGTCATCGAATCTGTCGAAAATCGAACTCACGTTATCATCATACAAGCCATTCTTGATCGTGACTTATATCAAGACGTTGCAACTATAGATGTAGAAAAGGACCGATACAATAAAATACATGTTCAAGTTGTAGGAGATGTTTATATGTATGGACAAAACTATATATATGAACCTGTATACCATACAACTCCTTCTATATACGTTTCCTTTTGGGCTTCAAATTATCGTCCGTATTGTTCATCTTGGTATTGGAATTATTATCCTTCTTACTATTATGCTTGGAATCCATATCCTGTGTACCGATATAGAACGAATGTATATGGCTGTATAAACACATACAACAATTACAACTACGTAAATTATAGAAGAAGCCAAAACGCAATTGTATTATATAATTCAAGATACAGTAATGGCTATGCAAAAAGATATCCTGAAAATTCTTTTTACAGAAGAAACAGCAACGTAAGAAACCATTACGAACTCGACCAAAGAAGATTTTCTAAAAATGAAATGGGTTATTCCCAAAACAGAAACTATTCTCCTAGAGATTCTTATCAGAGAAAAAATGAATACAAAAGAGAGTATTCTTATTCCAATTCAAACGATTCAAGAAAAAATATGTCTCAAAAAGTAGAGTCGCAAAGAGACTATTCTCAAAGAAATAATTCACAAAAAAGAGAGAATTACCCAAATGAAAATATACCACAAAGAACTGAATCACAAGGTAATCATTCTCAAAACAGAGGTAATTCTACCCGAGAAAGAATATCTGAAAGTCATGAATCGCAAAGAGACAATTCCGATAGAAAAAATTCGGATTCCAGAGGTAATTCAGGATCGTCAAGGGGTAATAATAGAAGAATTTAAAGGTTAAAAAAAAGAAAAAAGCACGGTTTAAAAACCGTGCTTTTTTTTTATCTTTTTTCTTATAATCTACATTAATATATTTTAAAACAGTAAATTTGACGAGTTTTTTAAAAAATATACATGAACGCATCGCACAAAGACCTGCATAGTAAGTTAACATTAGGGGGGTTATTAATTTCGTTAGGAATAATTTATGGTGATATTGGAACTTCTCCTTTATATGTAATGAAAGCCATAATAGGATCACATGTCATAAATGCTGATGTTATTTTAGGAGGAATTTCATGTGTTTTTTGGACGCTTACCCTTCAAACAACAATAAAATATGTACTCATTACTTTGAGTGCTGACAACCATGGTGAAGGTGGAATTTTCGCTTTATATGCCTTGGTAAAAAAAACAAAAATCAAGTGGCTCATTGTTCCGGCCATTATTGGAGGTAGTGCACTGCTTGCGGACGGTATTATCACCCCTCCCATTTCAGTATCTTCTGCCGTCGAAGGAATCAGAACCTATTACCCTGAGATAGATACTGTCCCGATTGTAATTGGTATCTTATTAGTACTATTTACCATTCAACAATTTGGTTCTAAATTAGTCGGGAAGTTTTTCGCTCCTATGATGCTTATTTGGTTTGGTATGTTAGGTATTTTAGGTTTAATCCAAATTATAAAACACATTGAAGTCGTAAAAGCCCTTAATCCTTATTATGCATACCATTTATTGAGTATTCATCCCGAAGGATTTTTCGTATTGGGCTTTGTGTTTTTATGTACCACTGGTGCAGAAGCCCTCTATTCGGATATGGGACATTGCGGACGAAAAAACATTCGAATCAGTTGGATTTTTGTAAAAACCGCCTTGGTTCTAAATTATTTCGGACAGGCTGCTTTTTTAATTCATCACGAAGGAGAGACATTACAGAGTATGGGAGGGAATGGAAATCCATTTTATTTTATTATGGCTCCTTGGTTCCAGCCAATTGGAATTGTAGTCGCAACACTTGCCACTGTAATCGCCTCTCAAGCTCTTATTAGCGGATCATTTACCTTAATAAATGAAGCCATGAGATTGAATTTTTGGCCAAAAGTAAAAATAAAATACCCAACAGAATTGAAAGGGCAAATGTATATTCCATCGATAAACTGGTTGTTATTCTTTGGCTGTGTTGGAATTGTTTTGCATTTCGAAGAATCCAGCAATATGGAACATGCATATGGATTGGCCATTATACTCTGTATGATTATGACAACTGTTCTACTTAATTATTATTTAATTATGAAAAGAGTCAAGTTGTATTTTTTAATCCCTGTTATCGCCATATATATTCTAATCGAATTCAGCTTTTTGATTGCCAATGTTACAAAATTTGCAGAAGGCGGGTATGTAACCTTAATTATTGCAACAATACTTATAACTGTTATGACAATATGGTTTAAGGCAAAACAAATTAGCAAAAGCTACACTAATTTCGTAAAAGTCGATGATTACACAAAAGTAATGAAAGAATTAAGTGTTGACTTATCCATACCAAAATACGCCACGCATTTGGTATATATGACCAATGCAAATCGTGTCGATGAAATCGAAGAAAAAGTAATGTTTTCTATTTTACAAAAAAGACCAAAAAGAGCCGATATCTATTGGTTTGTCCATGTGAACATATTAAATGAACCTTATAAAACAGAATATAAAGTTACAGAAATCATTAAAGATGATTTATTTAGAATAGATTTTAATTTAGGCTTTAGAGAGCCTACAAAAATCAACTTGATGTTCAAAGAAGTATTAAAAGATATGGTAAAGAAAGGCGAAGTCGACGTTACCAGTCGTTATGAATCATTGAACAAAAATAATATCCTTGGTGATTTCAAATTTGTTTTATCCGAAAAATTTCTTTCAAATGACAGCGATTTATTGTGGCATGAAAAATTAATTATGAACTCCTATTTCTTTATCAAAAAACTAAGTTTATCCGAAGAAAGTGCTTTCGGATTAGACAGCAGTTCAGTAAAAGTAGAGAAATTCCCCATGGTACTTCATCCCCCAGAAATGATAGGTTTAACAAGAGTCTAATAAAATTATCCTATTTGCACAAAAAACACTGCGTCAAAAACAGTGTTTTTTTTGTTTAAAAATTTTAAAATCAACATTCACCAATTAATAGTACCTTTGCACCTCAATTATTTAAAATGAGATTACACAGAAATTTAGTTTATACTACCATCGATGCCTTAAACGCCATTTTCAATGAAGGCGAATATGCCGATAAAGTGGTAGCAAGATCCTTAAAAAAAGACAAACGTTGGGGAAGTTCCGATAGAAAATTTGTTGCTGAAACCATCTACGAAATTGTACGTTGGAAAAGATTATATGCCGAAATAGCCGAAGTAAAGGAACCTGTTGACAGAGATAATCTTTGGAGAATGTTCTCTGTATGGGCAGTTTTAAGGGGCTATCCTATCCCCGATTGGAGACAACTGGAAGGAACTCCGGAACGAAAAATAAAAGGTCGTTTTGACGAACTTTCAAAAGTTAGAGCATTAAAAGAATCTATTCCTGATTGGATGGATGAATTGGGCGTAAAAGAATTAGGCGAAAAAGTTTGGGCTACAGAAATAGCTGCTCAAAACCAACCTGCAAAAGTAGTCCTAAGGGTAAATACCCTAAAAACAACTAAGGAAAAATTAAGAGCCCTCTTGATGGACCTGAACATTGAAACTGAATTCTTGAAGAATCAACCTGATGCTTTGGTATTAAAAGAAAGAGCCAACGTATTCTTGACCGATGCATTCAAACAAGGTTTCTTTGAAGTTCAAGATGCAAATTCCCAATTAGTTGCTCATTTTCTTGATGTAAAACCAGGAATGCGTGTGGTAGATACTTGTGCCGGAGCAGGTGGGAAAACATTACATATTGCTTCCTTAATGGAAAACAAAGGACAATTGATTGCCATGGATTTATATGAAAGTAAATTGAAGCAATTAAAAATAAGAGCCAAGAGAGATGGCGCTTTCAATATCGAATATCGCATTATTGATACTACAAAAGTCATCAAAAAATTACATGAGAAAGCAGATCGTGTTTTGATTGATGCGCCTTGTAGTGGTTTGGGAGTTCTGAAGAGAAATCCGGATGCCAAATGGAAACTCAAACCTGAATTCATCGATAATATTCGTAAAGTACAGGCCGAAGTTTTAGAAAATTATTCTAAAATTGTGAAACCAGGCGGAAAATTAGTTTACGCAACCTGTTCTATTTTACCATCCGAAAATCAAGAACAAGTAGCCCGTTTCTTGACAACTGACATTGGCAAACAATTTAACTTTATAAAAGACCAAAAAATCTTGGCTTCAGAATCTGGATTTGATGGATTCTATATGGCATTGTTAGAACGAAAAGAAGAAATCAAAAAAGTTTAAGATTTAAAGTTGACTAACTAATACAGTTAAGTTTAAAGTTTAAAATCTCACTATTCACAAAAAAGTCCTCGAAATTCGAGGACTTTTTTTATGGGTTTATTTTTCTAGTTTACTCTATTTCTAACTTTAAACCTTAAACTAGAAAAACTCTAAACTTTTAATTAATCATTCATCGAGATTAAAAACTCTTCATTATTTCTAGTTTTCTTAAAACGATCGTTTATAAAATCCATAGCTTCTACCGGGTTCATATCCGAAAGGTATTTTCTCATAATCCACATGCGTTGCAGCGTTTTTTGATCTAATAATAAATCATCACGTCTTGTACTTGAAGAGGTTAAATCAATAGCCGGAAAAATACGTTTGTTGGCAATTTTCCTATCCAATTGCAATTCCATATTACCTGTTCCTTTGAATTCTTCAAAAATTACTTCATCCATTTTGGAACCGGTTTCGGTCAATGCTGTAGCAATGATACTCAAAGAACCGCCGTTTTCAACATTTCTTGCCGCACCAAAGAAACGTTTTGGTTTTTGCAAGGCGTTGGCATCCACACCTCCACTCAACACTTTCCCTGAAGCGGGTTGCACTGTATTGTAAGCTCTTGCCAAACGAGTAATCGAATCCAAAAGAATCACCACATCATGACCACATTCTACCAAACGTTTTGCTTTTTCGAGAACGATATTGGCAATTTTCACGTGCTCTTGAGGCTCTCTGTCAAAAGTTGAAGCAATAACCTCACCTCTAACACTTCGAATCATGTCGGTCACCTCTTCGGGACGTTCATCAATCAGTAAAACGATCAAATAAACCTCAGGATGATTTGCCGCTATAGCATTTGCAATATCTTTCAACAACATTGTTTTACCCGTTTTTGGTTGGGCAACAATCATCCCACGTTGTCCTTTTCCTATTGGAGAGAACAAATCGATAATTCGGGTTGAAATGGTGCTTTGTTTTTCGGCTAATTTGAATTTTTCCGAAGGAAAAACTGGCGTCAAATGTTCGAAAGAAACTCTATCGCGGACTACTTGAGGATCATGTCCGTTTATTTTTAAAACTCGTACTAATGGAAAAAATTTCTCTCCTTCTTTTGGCGGACGAACTACCCCTTTTACTGTATCTCCGGTCTTAAGTCCAAACAATCTAATTTGGGATGTCGATAAATAAATATCATCAGGAGAAGCTAGATAATTATAATCCGACGAACGTAGAAACCCATATCCATCAGGCATCATTTCTAAAACACCTTCGCTTTCAATTATACCATCAAATTCAAAATCAGAATCCCTAAAATTACTTTTCTTATTTTTGAAATTCGGATTTTGATTTCCGCCGCCAGCTTGGTTTGCTTTTTGCTTATTTAATTGGTTTGGATTAATTTTTTTGGCCGGAACTTCTACTTCTGGGGCTTCGGCAGTACTATTACTTTCCGTTGTAACCAGATTCTCTTTTATTTCTTCCTTTCCTTCCTCTTTATCTTTTTTTAATGCAATTTTCTTTTCGTAAGCAGATTTATTGAATTTAATAACCTTTCCCGGTTTTTTCTCTATAATTTCACTACCGGAAACTTCAGCAACTGTTTCAGTCTTGACAGGCTCTTCCGTTTTCACAACTTCTTCTCTTTTGACAACTTCTGCAGGAGTGTCAGAACTAGCTATGATGGTCGTATCTTCATTTGAAAAAAGGGAATCAGTGGCTGCTTTTGGATTAATTCCTTTCTTTACCGGAACAATTCGAACTCTTTTAGACTTTTCTTCTTCCTTTTTATTCTCTTCATTTTTATCCAACGCCGAATTATTACTTGCCGACTGATGTTCTAAAATCTGACTAATTAACGTCTCTTTTTTTACACCGTTGAACTTTATTGTTTTAGCTGATTTAGCTATTTCTTGAAGCTCAGAAAGCTTCATTTCTTTTAATGCAGAAATATCAAACATGAATGTTCTATGAATTTAATTAATTTGGAAAAATGTAAAAGATAGGTAGTGAACTTTAAATTTTGAATGGACCGCAGTATGAAGTGCTTACGGTATTGTTATGCAATAATACGAATAAAATTTATCATACAATAGTATTTATTAAAAAGAAAATATATTTTTGTAGAACAAATTAAGAAACATGATACAAAGAATTCAGACAATTTATTTACTTCTTGCTTTTGTGGTAACGGGAGCCTTACCATTCGTTTTTCCGTTATGGACAATGAATGATGGTAAAGTCTATTTCTTTATGCAAAATCAATTGTACGTTATTCTATTTGGATTAAGTACTACCCTTTCGTTATTAAGCATCATTTCTTATAAAAAAAGACAAAATCAATTTGTTCTAGGCAGATTGAATATCATATTAAATTTAATTTTATTAGGATTATTTGTATATCGTTCACTAAATTTATCTGGAGAAACACCTGCTGTTTCTGAGAAGGGTATTGGGATGTTTCTACCTATCGTTGCTATCGTATTATTAGTCTTGGCTAATAAGGCCATCAAGAAGGATGAAGATCTTGTAAAATCTGTGGACAGATTGAGGTAAACCTATAAACTTAGTTT
>Ga0137355_1000076_pt1 | contig 15297 bp, 13 predicted proteins | sample EasRivERMLT800_2_FD_104763 | JGI IMG/M metagenome (GOLD analysis project Ga0137355, IMG submission 104763) | Soil microbial communities from meander-bound floodplain in the East River, Colorado, USA - East River MetaG ERMLT800_2 | ecosystem: Environmental > Terrestrial > Soil > Floodplain ... | reverse complement strand
CGGCAGGTGGTTTTCAGGCAAAGTTTGGAGATAAACTGTCATCTGTATTGGATATTACCTATAGAAAACCAACAAAATTTGGTGCAGCTCTTGAAGCCAGTTTTCTTGGTGGAAGTCTTGCGGTTGATGCCGTTTCTAAAAATAAAAAATGGTCCGGAATTGCAGGAATTAGGTATCGTAATAACAGTCTTTTGGTCGATAGCCAGGAAACGAACACGAATTATACCCCTACTTTTGCCGATGTTCAAGCAAACATTAACTTCGAAGCATCCTCAAAATGGCAATGGAGTTTTCTGGGAAATATTTCCCAAAACAAATACCTATACCAACCCTTGACCCGCCAAACTAATTTTGGAACCATTGATAATCCCATGGCGCTTTCTATTTATTACGAAGGGAAGGAAAAAGATGGGTACGATACTTATTTGGGAGCCATAAAGACTACATTCAATGCTTCGAGTAATTTTACTTTAAAGTTTATAGGGTCAGTGTTTCATACTCAGGAACAAGAATATTTTGATATTTTGGCGCAATATCGTTTGGGGGAAGTGGACACCAATATAGCTTCCGAAACGTATGGAGATGTCTCATTTTCAAAAGGGATTGGGGCACAACTCAATCATGCAAGAAATAATTTGGATGCATTAATAGTAAATACGGAAGTTAAAGGATTTCATAGTTGGAATAATGACGAAGTGGAGTGGGGAGCCAAATACACGATGGAGTCTATCAGAGATCGGGTAGTTGAGTGGGAAGTAATCGATTCTACTGGTTTCTCAATAAATCCACCCCTTGTTGTTTTGCCAAAAAACAACCAGCCTTATATTTCATATACTGGGCCGCTGGTTCCTTATCAAAATGTGAGAGCTACTAATTATACCAATATTGATCGATTTTCGGGTTATGGACAATGGAGCAGCAAAAGTTTTTTTGGAGCAAACGAGATTTGGTACAATGCAGGGATAAGAATGCAAAGTTGGGTAGTTTCAGGCGATAACCGTGAAACGAATGCTCAAGTTGTTTTTAGTCCAAGAGCACAATTTGCCATAAAACCGAATTGGAAAAAGGATATGGTTTTTAGGATTTCCGGAGGACTATATCATCAGCCGCCTTTTTATAGGGAACTAAGGGCGGCCGATGGGGTAGTGCAGGCCCATACCAAAGCGCAGCAATCGGTGCATTTTGTCTTGAGCAACGATTATAATTTTAAAATGTGGAACCGGCCTTTCAAACTGGTTTCCGAATTGTATTATAAAACATTGACCGATGTAAATACCTATACCATCGACAATGTCCGGATACGCTATGCCGCCAATAACAATGCTAAAGCGTATGCCCAAGGGTTGGATTTCAGACTGAATGGAGAATTTGTGACCGGAACCGAATCCTGGTTTAGTTTTGGCTATCTCAAAACCGAAGAAAATAGCGATAATCGAGGATATATAGCAAGGCCTACCGATCAAAGATTGAAATTTGGGCTTTTGTTTCAAGACTATATGCCTAAAATTCCAAGTGTAAAATTATATTTAAATTTGGTTTACAATACAGGACTTCCGGGCGGATCTCCAGCCTATGCTGACCCTTATTTGTACCAAAACAGATTAAGAGATTATCGTCGTGCCGATATCGGTTTTTCTAAAGTTTTTACCGAAAATAATAAAAACAGACCTGAAGGGCATTGGTTGAAAAGCTTCAAGGAATTATCATTAGGATTTGAAATTTACAATCTTTTTGATAATCAAAATGCCATTACCAATACTTGGGTTCGCGATGTGTATTCCAAGAATCAATACGCCATTCCCAATTATATGACTGCAAGGGTCTTTAATATAAAATTGAATGCGAGGTTGTAATTTTGGAATATGCGATTTTTAAGAATAAGTAGAAAATATTTCTGTTTAATAAATCAAGAGTTTTGGAATTCATACTATTTTTTAAAATGATTACATTTGAATATATTTTTAATAGCGTAACATCATGAGAAATTTTCATATAACAGTAATAGGGGTTTTAGTTTTGCTTTTAGCAAGCTGCAAGGATGAAGCTGAAAAGCCAAAAGTGATTTACGATGCTACTAGTAGCAGAAAAGAAATTAGCAAAACTGATTCAACACAAATTAAGATTGCGGATTTGCCGATACAAATGAGCGGAACGAATTATTTGATTCATCCTGTGGGAGATTTGAGCGTTTATGAAAAGGGGAAAAAGAGGAGGTACGGTTCCTCTAGTGTAAGTGATGTAAGTTTTACAATTTCGAATATGGGAGATTATGAAATTACAGGATACCTGGAGAATTTAAAATTTCAAAGAATTGATTCGGACTCTATAAAAGCATTAACAGACCAACCAATAGTAATTCTAACGGCGACCTATTTAAAATCGATTGCTGATAAAACAAAAAAGCAGCTGATGGCCTATATGTTGGTTGATAAGGATACCAATAAAGATGGTAAACTCGATACAAGCGATATCAAAACATTGTATCTAAGCGAAATCAGCGGGGATAAATTCACAAAAATTTCTGTTGATTTTCAGGAATTAATTGATTGGAATATAATTGAATCCAAAAACCGATTGTATTTCAGAACAGTGGAAGATACCAATAAAAACGGAAAGTTCGACAACAAAGATGTCCTGCACTACAATTATGTCGATTTGTCGAATAGCGAATGGAAAATTTTTAATTACCAACCGATTTAGTGATGTTATTTGTAAATGAAATACAAAATATTAGATCAATATATCGCTTTCTAAATCGGATTTTTCTATAGTAAAATCGAATCCCAATTGCTTTACTAATTGAATGACAAGGTTTTTATACCAATTTTCAGACTTTGGATGAATGTAGATTTTTTCAATCAATTGGCCAATATCGATATTGATTTTTAATCCATCGTTTAAGGTGATGTTGTTTTTATCAACATCTGTGATGATACGTACTTCACGCTCATATTGAAAACTTTTTCGTTTGAACAAAAAAGGGAAAAACATATCATCAAAAGGAATGTACTCTTTTTTGTAATCGATATAATTAACTTCCCCAATGTATTGTTTGTAGTTTTGTTCCGGTAAAAGTGCATTTTGTAATCGACCAATAGTAGATTGAATAGCCAACCCTTCACTATTTTGAGTGAAAATTTGCCACATGGCAAACGATTCATATTCATTGATGTGCCAGCTGCTGATAGCTACTTTTTCACGATGCGTTTTGTAATAATCTAAAAAATCAGGATTATCTGTAGAGAGTTTTCGGATTTCTTCAAAAGTAGGTTCGCTAAAAGTACCTTCATATTGATCCTCGAACTTATCAGATCGGGACATGAATAATTTTTTAGATAACAATAAATCAAGAAACTTTGACAAGTCCAAGTATTTCCAAACAATAGTGTCTGGATCTTCAGGAAGTTTAATGTTTGGATTGTTGTGGTACATTTTTTTTAGATTGAAAGATTTTAAAAATAGAATTATTTAAAGATTTTTCCTCACCACCAAAGTCTGAAATCTGAACGCACTCTTTTCATGCGAGTACCCATATTTATAGGTACTCGCACGGTGAAAGATTATTCAAATGACTGCATTGTCACTAATTTGTTGTAAGTGCCGTCTAAAGCTATCAGTTCATCGTGTTTTCCTTGTTCTACAATTTTTCCTTTTTTCATTACCACAATAGTGTCGGCTTTTTGAATAGTCGAAAGACGGTGTGCAATAACGATTGAGGTTCTGTTTTGCATCATATTTTCTAGCGCGACTTGTACAAATTTTTCGCTTTCGGTATCCAATGCCGATGTGGCTTCATCCAGGATCATAATTGGAGGGTTTTTTAAAACCGCTCTTGCGATACTCAAACGTTGTTTTTGACCGCCGGAAAGTTTGTTTCCGCTGTCGCCAATGTTAGTGTAAATTCCTTTGGGTAATTCCTTTACAAATTCGTAAGCATTCGCAATTTTTAAGGCCTCTATGATTTCCTCATCCGTTGCGTTCAATTTGCCCAAGGAAATATTGGCTTTTATGGTGTCATTAAACAAGATACTGTCTTGCGTAACTAATCCCATTAAGCCACGAAGTGATTGTAAATTCATGTCTTTTATATCAACTCCATCAATGGCTATTTTTCCGTCATTAACATCGTAAAAACGAGTCAGCAAATTGGCAATTGTACTTTTTCCACTTCCTGATTGGCCAACAAGCGCAATAGTTTGTCCTTTTTTTACCTCAAGAGAAAAATGTTTTAAAACCGTTTCTTCTTCGTATTTGAAATTAATATTCTGAATCGTTATACTGGTGTCAAAGGATGTTTTTTTCAATGCATCTTTTTTGCTGGTAATGGTATTTTTTTGATCCAAAATTTCCAACACTCGTTCTGCTGCCGCATTTCCTCTTTTGATACTATATGAAGCTTTCGAAATTGATTTTGCAGGAGTAAGGATATTATAAGCCAATCCCATATAAGCAATAAATGAGGCACCATTCAATGTTTTTTCTATCAAAACCATGTGGCCACCGTACCATAACAAAATGGCGATAACCATAATCCCCATAAATTCGCTTGCTGGAGAAGCTAGGTTTTGTCTGTTCCCAATGCTATTGGATAAGTTGAAAAAACGCTGTGTTGATTCTTGAAAAATACGGTTGAAATATTTTTCGGAGTTGTATCCTTTTACGACTTTCAATCCGCCAAGCGTTTCTTCGATGGTAGATAAAAATAAACCTTGTTCCTGTTGCGCCTTGGTTGATTGTTTTTTTAATTGTTTTCCGATTAACGAAATTACATAACCCGATAAAGGAATAAAAATAAACACGAAAAGAGTCAGTTTTGCACTTATTGTGAACATAGTTACAATGGTGAAAATAATGGTAAGCGGTTCCTTTACAATTAATTCTAAGATAGATAAAAATGAAGTTTGCACTTCGTTTACGTCTCCTGAAATTCGTGAAATCACATCACCCTTTCTTTTCTCGGAATAAAAGGCAAGCGGTAACTCGATGGTTTTTTTGTACATCGCATTTCTCATGTCTCTTAAAATCCCATTTCGAAGAAAGTTGACAAAAAACATCGCCATATAATCGCATAAATTTTTCAGCAGAAAAATTGAAATGATTATAATCACCATAACGGTTAGCGTTTTCCCTACCCCATAAGTGTCAGTAGTAGTTGTGATGTAGTAACTTAAATAATTTTCCAGAAATTGTTTTAATTCAAATATTCCTTTATATACAGGTATTTCTGTATTTCTTTTTGCCTGGTCGAACAATACCTGCATCATAGGAATTAATGCCACAAAGGAAAGAGTGCTAAAAAGTGCGTACAAAACATTAAAAAGTATGTTCATATAAGCATACTTTTTATATGGAATTATAAAAGGAAATATTTTTTTGAAATTGTTCATTAAATGATGTTTAAATCCTGTAGAATATTTTTGATTTTATCGTCTAAATAGGTTTCCGTTTCTGCGAAATGGGCAACACCATCCAATTGGGAGTTTACACTAATATAGAATTTGATTTTAGGTTCAGTTCCGCTTGGTCTTGCTGCTATTTTTGCCCCATCTTCCGTATAATAAATCAATACATCCGATTTTGGCATATTCATGATCTCTTCTTCTCCAGTGAATAAGTTTTTGGCTATAGAAGTTTTGTAATCTTCGACTACAACCACACGTTCGCCGTTTATTTCTTTCAAAGGATTTTCGCGTAAATCGACCATCATCTGGTTAATTTCCTTTAAACCTTCGATTCCTTTTTTGGTCATCGAAACCAAATGTTCTTTGTAAAATCCGTAATCGACATATAATTGCAATAATTCCTGATATACCGAGCTTCCTTTGGCTTTTGCTTGTGCTGCAATTTCACAGATTAATAAGGTAGCCGCAACGGCATCCTTATCGCGTACCGCGTCACCTACCATAAAACCAAAACTTTCTTCGCCACCACCAATAAATTCCAGTTCTGGGAAGTCTTTGATCATTTTGGCAATCCATTTAAAACCGGTCAAACCAACTTTACATTCCACTTGATAAGCCGTTGCCAGTTCCATCATCATTGGAGTGGAAACGATAGTAGAACCCACAAATTGTTTTCCGTTGATTTTGCCTTGTTTTCTCCATTGTTCCAATAAAAAAGCGGTCATCAAAACCATAGTCTGATTTCCGTTTAGCAAAATCATTTTGCCTTCGTTATTTCTAACTGCAACGCCTAAACGGTCGCAATCGGGATCGGTTCCCACAACAATGTCAGCATTCAGTTTATCGGCCAAAGCTAATGCCATTGTCAATGCTTCCGGTTCTTCCGGGTTTGGAGATTTTACCGTTGGGAAATCGCCGTTGGGTTCAGCTTGTTCCGCAACTATATTTACATTAGTATAACCGGCTTTCGCCAAAGTATCAGGTATAGATTTTATAGAGGTACCATGTAGCGAAGTGAATACAATGTTTAGGTTTTCTTTCGCTTCCGTCGGGGTATTAAAGCTTGCATTTTCGATAGATGATTTTATAAAGGCCTCATCTATTTCGGTGTCTATATAATGTATTAAATCTTCATTTGCATCAAACTTAATCTCTTCGTAATTCAATTGTTCGATAACATCGATAATGGCTTTATCTTCTGGAGGTACAATTTGTCCTCAGTCTTCCCAGTATACTTTGTATCTATTATATTTATGAGGATTTTGCGATGCCGTAAGCACGATTCCGCATTGACAACCTAAATATTTGAGGGCAAAAGATAACTCGGGAGTTGGACGTAAATCCGAAAATAGATACACCTGAATGCCATTTGCTGAAAATATATCGGCAACCACTTTGGCCAATGTGTTACTGTTATGACGACAATCGTACGCAATGGCCACTTTCAGGGATTGATTAGGGAATACGGAATGCATGTAATTGGAAATTCCCTGGGTGTTTTTTCCAAGTGTGTATTTATTGATGCGGTTACTCCCAACTCCCATAACGCCGCGCATTCCGCCAGTTCCAAATTCAAGATTTTTATAAAAACTCTCTTCCAGCTCTTTTGGAGATTCGGTTAGCATTGTTCTGACAGCCTCTTGGGTTTCCTTGTCAAATGTTGGCGTGAGCCATTCGTTTACGGTGTCTAATATGTTTTGTGCTATGTGCATTTTGTTAAATGTTTAAAGTACCTGTGACTCTATATGTTAAATGATTTTCTTTAGGAGCTATTTCCTGCTATTCGCTCTATCCACGCCGAAAAAAGCGTGGGATGCCGCTGCTATCAGGGCTAGTCCCGTTTATATTAGGAATTAGTTTTTATAACCAATTTTATTTCTTTCATTATTGTTATTAGTGATTTTGTCTTTGTCTACCAAATAATTTAAAGCTTTATAAATGTCAGGAAATTGGCTTTCGATTTCTACAATTCTATCTTTTAGTTCGCTATAGCTCAAGCTAAATTGTCGTATCGTAACAAAAGCTCTGATGATGGATATGTTGACTTCTATTGCCTTTTCGCTATTCAATACACTCGAAAGCATTGCGATACCTTGTTCTGTAAAGGCAAAAGGGGAAGCACCACCAAGATTGCTTTTTGAGGGTATCACAGATTGTGATACCAGCTGATTTATCTCAGTTTCTGAGAGCATAAACATAAAATCTTCGGGGAATCGGTTGCTATTTCTTCTTACAGCTTGTTTTAAAACCCTTGTTTCAACATTATACAGTAAAGCCAAATCAAAATCAAGCATTATTTTTTGAGCTCGTATCTCAAATATTTTATTTTTTATAACTTCTATTTCCATTATTTAAAATGTTTGAGGACACAATCTACGTCCTTAAAAGAATATTTGTTTTACTTTGAGGTCATAATTTGAGATCTCAAACCATTGAACTCGATTTTGGTAAGACAAAAAGTATTGGTATCATATTTTGTGAGACCAACATAAAATATTAAAAATTCACCTCGCTTGATACTTTATAACGTTCTTCATTATTTTTTGAGCGTAGAATAATCTCGCCAAGGAATCCTGCCAAAAACAGCTGTGTTCCCAATACCATAGTAGTGAGTGCTATAAAAAACCAAGGGTTGTTTGTTACCAAGGTATAGGGCAAATGATTGTAAAGATGATATAATTTAGAAATTCCGATATAACCGGCCAGTAAAAAACCAAGAACAAACATAAGTGACCCCAATGCGCCAAATAAGTGCATTGGTCTTTTTCCGAATCGGGAAAGAAACCAAATGGTTATTAAATCCAAGAAACCATTGATGAAACGTTCCATACCAAATTTGGTTTCCCCATATTTTCTGGCTTGGTGCTGAACTATTTTTTCTCCTATTTTATTAAAGCCAGCATTTTTTGCCAATACAGGAATATAACGATGCATTTCACCCGAAACTTCAATGTTTTTCACCACTACATTTTTGTAGGCTTTCAGTCCGCAATTGAAATCATTTAATTCGACACCCGATGTTTTTCTGGCCGCCCAATTGAATAGTTTTGATGGAAGATTTTTGGCTACCACAGAATCGTATCGTTTCTTTTTCCAACCGGAAACCAAATCGTATTTTTCTTTGGTAATCATTTCGTACAAACCTGGAATCTCGTCCGGACTGTCTTGCAAATCGGCATCCATGGTGATAATCACGTCTCCTTTTGCCTTAGCAAAACCAGCATGCAAAGCTTGGGATTTACCAAAGTTTTTCATGAAACGAACTCCTTTTACATTTGGATTCTCAGCGGCAAAACCTTCTATGATATTCCAAGATTCATCCGTGCTTCCATCATCCAGAAAGATGATTTCGTACGAATAATTGTTCGACTGCATCACCTTAATAATCCAAGTATAAAGTTCTTTGAGAGATTCCTCTTCGTTAAGAAGCGGTATAAGTATAGATAAATTCATGACTGTTTATTCTTGTAATGAAGGTTTGCTTTTAAAGAAAGCAGCCATAATTAATCCTAATATTGCACAAAAAAAGATGACGAAAATAGATCCTTTTAATTGTTCCGTTATAGAATAAGGGTCCGTTTGTCTTAGTTTTGTAATGGTTTCATTTAAGGTAGACGCAGGTACTCCATATTTTTCGGAAGTACTAAGCATATATTTTATGGTTATATCCAGAAGGTTATCCTTTATGGATGGATCAATGAAATTGAATAAAATAATTTTAAAAAAAACAGAGATCAGGACTCCAATGGTTGCAGAAATAAAATAGGTAGTAAACGCCTCCTTAAAAGGGAATACGCCATTTAATTCTTTTTTTGTTTTAGAAAGCAATACAATAGGAACAATGATAAAAACTGAAAAGCTTAAAAAAGTGGTCCACCAAGCGATAAATAATTGTAGGTCTATTGCATACATTAAAGCAGTAATTAGAGACAATATTACTCCTAAGATTACTCCGTAGTTTATTCCGTTTCTTTTTATAATTTCATTAATCATTTTGCGAATTTTATTAAATAATCCACAAATATAGCAATTCCCAATTTATTCGAGTGTAAAAAATGTTTTTTACGTGATATAAAAAAAGTAATGCAAAGGTTTGTATATTGGAAAATAAGTGTAAATTTGCAATCTCAAAATAATATTGTAAAAACAAAAAGTTATAGCCTGTTTATACCTTTTCTGTTAGAAGAAAAGCTTCAAGACAAGTTATAATTAACAAATAAAAAAGATTCAAGATGAAAAAAGGTGTACACCCAGAAAATTACAGATTAGTTGCTTTTAAAGACATGTCAAACGAAGATGTTTTTATCACTAAATCTACTGCTGATACTAAAGAAACAATCATTCACGAAGGTGTTGAATATCCAGTTGTAAAAATGGAGATTTCTAGAACTTCTCACCCTTTTTACACAGGTAAATCTAAACTTATCGATACTGCAGGACGTATTGATAAATTCAAAACTAAATACGCGAAACACGTTAAATAATTTTAACTTGTTTTTGAAAATAACTAAGCCTCGCAATTTGCGAGGCTTTTTTTATAGAATAAACGGGAATCTGTCATACGGCGAATCTATTTCAAAAAAGAAATAGTTGTAACTTTGAGCCTGATAACCAAATCAACAATTTAACAAATAAATAGAGGTATGAACTATATACTTTTTGACGGGCCTGCCCGAAATGCATTATTGCCTTTTACTTTCACACGTCCCGTTGCCGATATTCTTGTCGGGATAATGACTATTCGTCAGAAATGGGAAATGCGTTTGGGCTCTACAACAACTACGATTACGGAGGAATATTTGTCGGATAAGTTTCCGATGGTGGAAATGGAAGAAAATGTGATGATAAATGCTTCCTATCTTCCCACTGCAGTTTTGGCCGAAATGGTCAGTGATCTTAAGCCAAATCAGGCTATTTTTAAAGGAGACGAAGTGATTGCATTTTATACCCAGGATACCCAGGAAGAAATTGATTTTGATACTTATGATATTATAGAATACAATGACGATTGCTTAACAATCGAGCATACTTGGGATATTTTCTCTAATAATGATGCTGCTATCCGTGAAGATTTTGAATTTTTGACCGAAGACAGAAAATCACAACCGATTCCAAAAAGTGTTAATGTTATTTCACCTGAAAATATTTTCATCGAAGAAGGAGCCAAGTTAGAGTTCGTTACTTTAAATGCGTCTACAGGGCCTATTTATATTGGTAAGGATTCAGAAATAATGGAGGGTTCCGTAATTCGTGGACCATTTGCATTATGCGAAAATGCTCAAGTTAAGATGGCTTCCAAAGTATATGGAGCCACAACTGTTGGCCCTCATTCCAGAGTTGGAGGTGAAGTGAAAAACGTGGTGATTTTTGCGTATTCAAATAAAGGACATGATGGATTTTTGGGAGATTCTGTTCTTGGCGAATGGTGTAATATTGGTGCCGACAGTAACAATTCGAACCTGAAAAATAATTACGAGGAAGTGAAATTGTGGAGCTATGAAACCGAGGGGTTTGCCAAAACTGGATTGCAGTTTTGCGGTTTGATGATGGGAGATCATAGTAAATGCGGTATCAACACGATGTTCAATACTGGAACTGTAGTAGGAGTGAGTGCCAATATTTTTGGCAGTGGATTTCCTCGCAATTTTGTTCCTAGTTTCTCTTGGGGAGGCGCTTCAGGATTTACGACTTATATTACTAAAAAGGCTTTTGAAACGGCCAGATTGGTGATGAGCCGCAGAAATGTAGAATTTGATGAAAAAGAAGCCGCCATTTTAGAACATGTTTTTGAAGAAACCAAAAAGTGGAGAAAAGAGTAATTTAAAACACATGACTCTCTTTTTGACAAAAGAGATTTAAATAAATAAAAGGGACGAACAGTTATTCGAAAGAATAATTTCTGTTTGTCCCTTTTTCAAATTGCCTAATTCCTTATTTAGCTTATCTTTGCACCTTCAAAAAAAATGTTCAATGACTAAAGCTTCGACTTTAAAGGCTTGAACATTAAACTTTAAATAAAAATAATGATTACAGTAAATGATATCTCCGTTCAATTTGGAGGAACTACTTTATTTAGCGATATTTCTTTTGCGATAAATGAAAATGACAAAATTGCCCTTATGGGTAAAAATGGAGCGGGGAAATCGACGCTTCTAAAAATAATCGCAGGGCAAAGCAAACCTTCAACGGGAAATATTTCGGCGCCAAAAGAGGCGATTGTGGCTTATTTGCCTCAGCATTTATTAACAACTGACGGTGCTACGGTGATGGAAGAGACATCTAAAGCCTTTGGTGAGATTTTTAGCATGAAAGCCGAAATCGACGAAATCAATGAACAATTGACTATCCGTACCGATTATGAAAGTGATGAATACATGAAGTTAATCGAAAGAGTTTCTGACCTGAGTGAGAAATACTATGCGATTGAAGAAGTAAATTATGAAGCGGAAGTGGAGAAAATCCTAATTGGTTTAGGTTTTGTTCGTGAAGATTTTACCCGTCAAACTTCTGAATTCTCAGGAGGATGGAGAATGCGAATCGAATTGGCCAAAATCCTTTTGCAAAAACCGGATCTGATTTTACTGGATGAGCCTACCAACCACATGGATATCGAAAGTATACAATGGTTGGAAGATTTCTTAATTAATTCAGCAAAAGCAGTAGTGGTTATTTCACACGATAGAGCCTTTGTTGATAATATTACCAATCGTACGATTGAAGTAACGATGGGAAGAATCTACGATTATAAGGCTAAATATTCTCATTATTTAGAACTTAGAAAAGATCGTCGTATGCACCAGCAAAAAGCATACGATGAGCAGCAACGTATGATTGCAGATAATAGGACTTTTATTGATCGTTTTAAAGGGACGTTTTCTAAAACAGATGCCGTTCAGTCTCGAGTTAAGATGTTAGAGAAACTGGTTATAGTACAGGTGGATGAAGTTGATACTTCGGCATTAAAATTAAAATTTCCGCCAGCTGCTCGTTCCGGTCAATATCCTGTAATTGTCAAAGATTTATCGAAGGCCTATGGAGATCATGTGGTTTTCAAAGATGCAAATATCGTAATCGAAAGAGGTCAAAAAGTGGCTTTTGTTGGTAAGAATGGTGAAGGTAAATCGACGATGATTAAAGCCATCATGAAACAAATTGAAATTGATGGTGGAAGTCTTGAAATTGGACATAATGCACAAATTGGGTATTTTGCTCAAAATCAGGCGGCTTTATTAGATGAAAATGCCACTATTTTTGAAACCATTGATGATATTGCAGTAGGTGATGTTAGAACTAAGATTAAAGATATTTTGGGTGCCTTCATGTTTCATGGCGATGATGTTACTAAAAAAGTAAAAGTGCTTTCCGGAGGTGAGAAAACGCGTTTGGCGATGATAAAATTATTATTGGAGCCGGTGAATTTATTGATTCTCGATGAACCTTCAAATCACTTGGATATGAAGACTAAAGACATTATAAAAGATGCACTTCGTGATTTTGACGGAACTTTAATTCTTGTTTCTCACGATCGTGATTTCTTGGATGGATTGGCGACGAAGGTATTTGAATTTGGGAACAAACGTGTGAAAGAACATTTTGAAGATATTACTGGTTTCTTGGCACACAAGAAAATGGAAAATTTGAGTGAGATAGAAAAGTAGTAATTGTTTTGTAATTTAAAAATAAGTCAAAAGAGACGGTCTTTAATAATTAAAAGACCGTCTCTTTGTTTTAGGATTTTATACTATTGTTAGTTGGGTGGCGGAGAATCAGGAGTGCTCATGTCTCTAATACATTGGTATTTGCCATCTCTTTTTTCAAATAAACTGATGTAATTTCCACTCTCTATTTTTGTATCAGTAGAATCGGTGAATTTGTATCCTCCAATTTCAACTACATTATTGCCATCATTTGAAACATAAACTTCATTGGTTACAAATGAAATTTTCATTCCTTTTCGAAAACCCGCTAAACTTTCTTTAAAGGCTTGTAATATGGCGGCTTTACCAACTAAAGGCATTCTTCCGTTAAAAAAACTCGTAGCATCATCTGCATAATACGAAAATTTAGTTGAGTCCCTTGCATTGTACTTTGCTGCAAAAGCATTTTCAATTGCTTGAATTTCGGCTTTTATTTGTTCTTTATCAACTGTTGGCGCAGCGGTTGTTTCTTCCTTTTTTTGATTACAGGCTATCGATAAAGTAACGATAACTATTAATAATCCTCCCTTTAAAATCTTGTTTTTCATATGTAGATATTTATTGATTTTTTATCGGTCATATGTAATTCGCATATCATCATTGGTGTTTGCGACCCAATTACGGTCATGCTCATTTCATAATTATATATAGTTTAAAATCACCTAATAATACGTTGTCAAAGATTGAATAAAACAAATTTAATCTAATATTATGAAATAATTTGAATATTTTTTAACTTTCTGAAATAGAATGTTTTAAAGTAGAAATTTTAAGTAGAATTGAGAAGTAAGAAAGGTATTTCTTTGTAAATTAGCATAAATGTTGGCCCAAATTGTTTAATTATAAATTAAGAATATGAAAAATAGTTTATTAGCATTGGTAGTACTAGTTTCAGGTTTATGGAGCGTACCCGTGTTTTCGCAAACCGACCAGGAAACCGGAACATTAGGTTTGCCGGGTGATAATCTTGATCTCTACGCCGTGTTGGATCTTTTTCAAAAATCAAAAACAATTGAAGACTTTGAAAAATCGTTAAATGCAGAAAAAACAAAAATCAATAATCTCGACTTAGATAATGATAAGAAAGTTGATTTTATTAAAGTAACAACAAAGAAAGATGGCGATAATTTTACCTTTATACTCCAGGATGCGGTAAGTAAAACTGAAACGCAAGATGTTGCAGTCATTTTGGTGTCAAAAGATAAAGATAAAAAAGTTACCTTACAAATTGTAGGAGATAAAGACTTATATGGTGAAAATTATATAGTCGAACCAAAAGGAACTCCTGGAGTTACCGCTAATCCTGCGTATACAGGTGAGAATCCCGTTACTAAGAATGTTCCGGCAACTACTACCGTTGTAGTTGAATCTGCCCCAATTATACAGTATGTATATTCGCCTGCGTATGTACCTTATTATCCACCCTATTATTATGGATATTATCCCCCTTATTTTGCTGCATTCACGGTATTGGCCGTTGGTATTTATCGTCATAACAATTATTATTACCACGGCGGTGGTTATGGTTATCATAATACAACTGTAATTCACAATTCAAATAACTTTAATAATTATAATAATAATTATAGAAATAGTTCTGATAGAGTGGCGCATAATAAGGCTAGCGGTAATTATAAAAATGTAGGGAGTAGACCATCCACCGGTAGCGGCAATAGACCATCCACTGGTAGTGGCAATAGAGCATCGACAAGACCTTCGACTTCGCCATCAACGCGAGATGCAAGGCCGTCTGCGTCAACACGTGAATCAAGTTCGCGATCAACGCGGACTACAAGTCCATCGGCATCAACACGTCAATCATCATCTAGCTCATTTGGTGGTGGTCGCAGTGGTGGAGGTTATAGTGGCGGCGGTTTTAGCGGTGGCGGTCGTGGTGGTGGGGGTATGCGTGGCGGTGGCGGAAGAAGATAATAAAAAAAAATAGTTTTTTTTAATTCAGGAGGCTGTTCTTTGGTGAAACAGCCTTTTTTATAGTGTTATTACTGATGGGAGTAATTCTTTATAGATTGGATTTAAAGAATAAACAACTATTTTAGGAAGGATTGGAACAACTTTCAATTTTTTTTCAATGGCAATTTCCATGATACTTTTGAGAAAATTTGAAATAATTTCTTCGTATTCAAATAGGTAGGGCACATTAATTTTTGTCAGAAATAAATTCAGACATGAAGCAGTTT
>Ga0137355_1000075_pt1 | contig 15477 bp, 10 predicted proteins | sample EasRivERMLT800_2_FD_104763 | JGI IMG/M metagenome (GOLD analysis project Ga0137355, IMG submission 104763) | Soil microbial communities from meander-bound floodplain in the East River, Colorado, USA - East River MetaG ERMLT800_2 | ecosystem: Environmental > Terrestrial > Soil > Floodplain ... | reverse complement strand
TTTGCAGCGAAAGCCAATTTCAATTTCATGAGAGCAACCGAATGGATTGCTGATGATCAAAGAAGTATGACCGGCGGTTCTATAGGTCATGAGCACAATCAGAATTATGATGGTTTGAATTTATATGGAGATGAGGTGACTACTTTTATTACCAATGTTGGTCAGGTTAGTAGAACGGGGTACCATGAAAAAGATTTGAATGACAACAAAGTGCATAGCGTTAAAGCTGATTTCTCTTTACATTTTAAACCATGGGAAAATGATACCGAAATTATTTTGCAATATAAACTTGGTTTAGGGAGTACAATTTATCAAGGGGCAAATAGATATGCTTTAGATGACTTTTTTATGAGTCAAACTAAATTAGAAGTTAAAGGGAAAAACTTCTTTGCAAGAGCGTATCAATCTGCTGAAGATGCAGGAGATTCATATGATATGCGTTTTGCAGGCTGGAATGTAAACAGAGCTGCCAAATCGGACACAGAATGGTTCACCAATTATGCTACGGCTTATCAGTTATCCGGTGCGGTCTTGGGAACCAATGCAGACCAATCTGCAGCTAATGCCAGAAATTATGCTGATTATAATGTTAAGCCTGCCGGATTGCCATTTTTGCCAACTCCAACAGGGAGCCCAAGATTTGAACCGGGTTCTGCAGAATTTATAAGTGCATTAGAGGCTATAAAACAGAATCCCGACTTTACTCAAGGGGCTAAATTTATAGATCATTCAAAAATATACCATTCAGAAGCAAACTATAATTTTAAGGATATGGTAAAATTTGCAGAAATCCAAGTTGGGGGTTCTGCTAGACAATATAAAATGGACTCTGAAGGGACTATTTTTACTGATTATGATGCTCCGATTACCTATAACGAGTATGGGATTTATACCCAATTGACTAAAAAATTCATGGATGACAGGTTGAAGTTTACGGGATCTGTTCGTTATGACAAAAGTCAAAATTTTGATGGAAATGTATCTCCAAGGATTTCGTTTGTATATTCCGCTGGAGCATCCAAAATACATAATTTTAGAGCTTCTTATCAAACCGGTTTTAGAAATCCAACCACACAAGATCAATACATCGGTCTTGATTTAGGGCCATTCGCTCTGATTGGTTCTGCACCTGAAAATTTAGACCGTTACTCTGAAATTAGAAACGTAAGTGCAGGCGGGCAGGCATTGGGTGCTCCGGCTACAGTTACTATGACTGGTCAAAATGCATATCATAATGCATATACTTTACCTTCAGTTCAGGCTTTTGCTGCCGCTATTGCAGCAAATCCTTTGGATGTTCCGGGGGCAGCGGCACTTTTGCAGGTAGCGAATGTTGGTTTGGTAAAACCAGAAGAGGTTCATGCGTTTGAGCTTGGATATCGCTCTGTTATAGCCAAAGATTTTTCTATAGACATCAATGGATATTATAATTTTTATAATGATTTCTCAAACACTTCTAGAGTAGTTGGCCCATATTATGGAACTGTTGGTACAGATTTTACAAATCCTGAAACGACTAAAACATTGGCTGCTCTTTCAAATAATGATAGAAGGGTTTATCAGGTCTATACTAATACTAAGGCAGACGTTTCTTCACTAGGTTTTGGTGTTGGTTTATCCAGGAAAGTGTACAAAGATTTTGAAGTGGGTGTAAATTATAACTTTGCGGAATTTGAATTTAATCAAGAGGAAGATCCAGGATTTGTAACAGGTTTTAATACTCCAAAACACAAAGTAAAAGGATCTATTGGTAATGCGAAACTGTTCAAGGATTTCGGATTCAACTGTAATGTGAGATGGAATAGTGAATACTTGTGGCAAGCCTCTTTTGCTGACGGGATGATTCCTTCAACAACTGTTTTTGATGCACAAATAAATTATGGTATCCCTAAATTGAAATCGGTTATTAAAGTGGGTGCGACTAATATAGGAGGAGACGATTATCTTCAAGTGATTGGGGCAGGATATATTGGGCAACAATGGTTTGCTTCTTGGACAATCAATCCTTAAAAAATAGTAAATAACAAATAGTTTTGACCTCGCATCCCATTCTTTTGATCGTTATTTGAAGATGGAAGTAGAGGTGGGATAATTTAAAAAGATACAAAATGATAAAAAATTTCAAATGGCTGCTGTTAGTTTCTTTAAGCTTTGTGGCATGTAATAATGATGATGATTCGGCACCAGCCGAGACACCGATAACGTCAGGCTCGGCGAATTTCGGCAAATATGTTGCATTAGGAGATTCTTTTGCGGCCGGATACAGTGATGGAGCTCTGTTTGTAAAAGGACAAGAGGGGTCTTATGTAAATGTATTGTCTCAACAGTTCGCTGCTGCAGGTGGAGGAGCTTTTACTACTCCTTTAACTTCGGATAATGTTGGAGGTCTGTTGTTTGGAGGTGTTTCAAATCCAGATTTTGGGCCAAGAGTTGCAATATTAGGATTTAATCCAGATGGTACTCCAAAGATTGCGCCTGTGCCATTTGCATCTACAACTGAGGTTATGGCGCATATAACGGGGCCTTTTAATAATTTAGGTATTCCAGGGGCCAAGAGTTATCATTTAATAGCGCCTGGATATGGAAGTGCGGCTGGGTTGTCTTTGGGTACTGCGAATCCTTATTTTGTTCGTTTTGCTACCGTGCCAGGAACAACAGTTTTGAAGGATGCTACAGATCAAAACCCAACTTTCTTTTCTTTGTGGATTGGGGGTAATGATGTTTTGGGTTATGCTACAACTGGTGGAGACGGAACAAATCCAATCACTCCTGCAGTTGGTGCTGCGGGTGTAGGTTTTGATGGAACTTATGAATATATAATTTCTAAATTGATTTCTGGTGGAGCTAAAGGAGTAGTGGCTAATATCCCTTATGTAAGTTCATTGCCTTATTTCACTACTGTTCCTAGCAGCCCCCTAACAACTAGTGTGCTTGGTGGTGGAAGTGTTTCGGTTGGTGAGGCGACCGTTGCGGCTTTAAATGCACAATTGTATGGTCCATTGAAACAGGCTTTAACAGCTTTTGGAGCTGGTGATAGAATAAATCTTTTATCTACAACGGCGGCAAATCCATTATTGATTAAAGATGAATCACTTCAGGATTTATCTGCAGAATTAACATTGGCTTTTACTCCTTCTTTAGGAGCTGCAACCGCTACTTTTTATGGCAATGTATTTGGAAAAGCCAGACAGGCAAAATCTACTGACTTGGTGTTATTGACGACTAAATCAGCTATTGGTACTGCTCCTACAGCTAGTGATTCTGGTATCGGAATGGCGCCGCCATCTCCGTTGAATAAATTTGGGATTACTTATCCACTTCAGGACAAACATATTTTGATACCTTCTGAGATCGTAGAAATTAAAACGGCAACGGATGCATATAATGTTACTATTAAATCAGTGGCTGATGCTAAAGGTTTGGCCTTTGTGGATTCAAAAGCGGTTATGACGCAATTGTCCAATAGCGGTGTTCGTTTTGGAAATTATCATATGACGGCAAGTTATGTGACAGGAGGTGCATTTTCTTTAGATGGAATACATCCAAGTGCGAGAGGATATGGATTAATAGCAAATATGTTTGCAGACGCTATTAATGCTAAGTATGCAGCAACGTTAAGACATGTTGATCTGGGGCTTTACGGAATTCAATACCCAGCTACAATTCAATAATTTTTATTTTTTTTATAAATTAAACCACCCGTTTGTAGACGTGGTGGTTTTTTTATTATAGCGAAAAGATGGCTTTTTGTCTGTTTTGAAGCCATTTCTAAACAATCCTTTAAAATTTACCTGTTTTTTATAAAAAAAATATTGATTTTATATTTTAAAAAATTATCTTTGCACTCTGAAAAAAGCATCCAGTCGATACATTTCGATAGGATCTATTTCATAAACCTAAATAGCTATTTAATAAATACATAAGTAATGTCTAAAGTAATAGGAAAAGTTGCCCAAATCATTGGCCCAGTAGTTGACGTTGTTTTCAACGGTAAGGATGTTGAACTTCCAAAAATTTATGATTCATTAGAAATCACAAAAAAAGATGGTACTTTATTGGTACTTGAAGTACAATCTCACATTGGTGAAAATACAGTTCGTACCATTTCGATGGACTCAACAGATGGTTTGAGTAGGGGTTATGAAGTAGTTGGAACAGGAAATCCTATTCAAATGCCAATCGGTGCTGATGTTTACGGTCGTTTATTCAACGTAATCGGAGATGCAATCGATGGTTTAGGAAACTTGCCAAAAACAGGAGAAAACGGAATGTCTATACACCGTCAAGCACCTAAATTTGAGGATTTGTCAACTTCATCAGAAGTTTTATTTACAGGTATCAAAGTAATCGATTTGATTGAGCCTTATGCAAAAGGAGGAAAAATTGGATTGTTCGGTGGTGCTGGAGTTGGTAAAACAGTATTGATTCAAGAGTTGATTAACAATATTGCAAAAGGTCACGGTGGACTTTCAGTATTCGCAGGAGTAGGAGAAAGAACACGTGAAGGAAATGACTTACTTCGTGAGATGTTGGAGTCAGGAATTATTAAATACGGTGAGGAATTCATGCACTCTATGGAAAATGGAGGATGGGATTTATCAAAAGTTGATATGCCAGGAATGAGAGAGTCTAAAGCTACTTTCGTTTTCGGTCAAATGAATGAGCCACCAGGAGCTCGTGCACGTGTGGCACTTTCTGGATTATCTATTGCGGAATATTTCCGTGACGGAGCTGGATCTGATCAAGGAAAAGACGTATTGTTCTTCGTTGATAATATCTTCCGTTTTACACAAGCAGGTTCTGAGGTTTCGGCACTTTTAGGTCGTATGCCATCTGCAGTAGGTTACCAACCAACATTGGCTACTGAAATGGGTGCGATGCAAGAGCGTATTACATCTACAAACAAAGGATCTATTACATCTGTACAAGCGGTTTACGTTCCTGCGGATGATTTAACTGACCCGGCGCCGGCAACAACGTTTGCTCACTTAGATGCAACAACTGTATTGTCTCGTAAAATTGCTGAGTTAGGTATTTATCCAGCGGTTGACCCGTTAGATTCTACTTCAAGAATTTTGACTCCACATATTTTGGGTGATGAGCATTATGACTGTGCACAAAGAGTAAAAGAAATTCTGCAAAAATACAAACAATTACAAGATATCATCGCGATCCTTGGTATGGAAGAATTATCAGAAGATGATAAATTGGCCGTTTCTAGAGCTCGTCGTGTTCAACGTTTCTTATCTCAACCATTCCACGTAGCAGAACAATTTACAGGTTTGAAAGGAGTTTTAGTTGATATCAAAGATACTATCAAAGGATTTAACATGATTATTGACGGTGAATTAGATCATTTGCCAGAATCAGCTTTCAACCTTAAAGGGACTATCGAAGAAGCTATCGAAGCTGGTGAAAAAATGTTGGCAGAAGCTTAATAATAATTATAAGTTATAAGTTATGAGTTGTTTCGAAATCTGAAACACTCATAGCTCATAATTCAAAACTCATAACTATGTTATTAGAAATAGTATCACCAGAAGCAAAATTATTTTCGGGCGAAATCACTTCAATCTCACTTCCGGGTGTTGATGGATCGTTTCAAATCTTGAATAATCACGCGCCAATTGTTTCATTGTTAAAAAAAGGCATTGTTAAAATCGAGGCTTCGGCTTTCAATTTTCCAAAAGAAGCAGAACATAAATTTTTGAAAGTTAATGATCAAAATTTCACCCTTGAAATTGAATCAGGAGCAATCGAAATGAAAGACAATAAAGTAATTGTTTTAGCTGACTAATACAATTGATTATAAAATGAAAGCCTAACATAATTGTTAGGCTTTTTTTATTCCCTTTCTTTATTGGAGTGCCCATAAGACAGGGTGGTTTTTTTGCATTGTTTATTAAATTTACAGAATTTTATTATTTTTGCTAACTATGAAACGATTTCCATTTGCTTTGTCCCATAAGTTAGAGCAACGCATTCAATCGAATTCGTTGCGAAAATTAACGAAACAAAATGCATTGATTGATTTTTCGTCCAATGATTATCTTGGTTTTTCCCAATCGGAAGAAATTTTCAATAGTACGCATCAATTTTTGATTGATAATAAAGTCATTCAAAACGGAGCCACAGGTTCCCGATTGTTATCCGGGAATCATAAAGTTTATCAAGAAGCAGAATCGTTTATATCTCAATTCCATCAATCGGAAAGCGCATTGATTTTTAATTCGGGTTACGATGCCAATGTTGGCTTTTTTAGTGCCGTTCCGCAACGTGGCGATCTGATTTTGTACGATGAATTAAGTCATGCTTCCATTCGTGACGGAATCCAACTCTCAAATGCAAAATCATTTAAATTCCAACATAATAATTTCGAAGATTTAGAAAAAAGACTACAACAATCACAATTTGATGCAGTAGCAGAAATCTATATTGTCACCGAATCTGTTTTCTCCATGGATGGCGATTGCCCAAACCTTGAGGAGCTGGTGATCATTTCTGAAAAATATAATTGTCATTTGGTTATTGACGAAGCGCATGCTTTAGGTGTTTTCGGAGATAAAGGGGAAGGGCTAGTTCAATATTTAAATTTGCACGATAAAATCTTTGCCCGCATCATGACTTTTGGGAAAGGACTGGGTTGTCACGGAGCCGCAATTTTGGGGTCATCAATATTGAAAGAATATTTGGTAAATTTCGCCCGTAGTTTTATTTATACCACGGGACTTTCACCGCATTCGGTCGCGACGATTTTAATCGCCTATCAATATTTAGAACATGAAAACGAGGCTATTCAAAAGCTTCGGGAAAACATTGTTCATTTCAATCAGGAAAAGAATTTATTGGGTTTAAAACAGATGTTTGTCCGAAGTAAATCGGCCATCCAATGCGCCATTATTCCCGGTAATGAAAAAGTTAAATTTATTGCCAAGCAAATTCAGGAAAGAGGATTTGATGTCAAGGCTATTTTGTCACCGACTGTTCCCGAAGGTCAGGAAAGATTGCGTTTTTGTTTGCATAGGTTTAATTCGAAAGAGGAAATCTCGGAAGTATTACAATTCTTAAGTACTTTTGTCTTTATATAAAAATATATATTCTTTCAGAGTTTTTTCGGTTGGTACCGAAATTGAAGGGTTTAATTAAAAAAACATGAAGATATTTATCACGGGGATCGGAACCGATGTTGGGAAAACAGTTGTTTCGGCAATTATTACCGAAGCATTAGAAGCTGATTACTGGAAGCCGATCCAGGCAGGCGATTTAAATATTTCGGATTGCAGTACTGTCAAATCATTTATTTCAAATGAGAAAACAGTTATTCATCCAAACAGTTATCAGTTGCAAACAGCTGTTAGTCCCCATCTGGCAGCCGAATTGGATGGAATCACAATTGATCTAAAGAAGATTAAAGAACCGATTACTCAAAACCATCTTATAATCGAAGGCGCTGGAGGTGTTTTTGTCCCGTTGAATGATACTGACTGTGTGATCGATTTGATACAACCCGATTATAAAGTGATTGTGGTTTCTCGTCATTATTTAGGAAGTATCAATCACACGTTGTTGACCATCGAGGCTTTTAAAAACAGAAAAATTGATATTGCCGGGATTATATTTAATGGGGAATCGAACAAATCAACTGAAGCAATTATTTTGAATAAAACAGGAATCAAAATGATAGGAAGAATCGACGAAGAACCGTATTTTGATCGAAGTGTCATCAAAGAATACGCCGATTTGTTTCGAGAGGAATTATTGAGAATTTAAAGAGTACTTTTTTACGACTATTTTGTCATTTCGACGAAGGAGAAAACATACCAAGAAAATAACGTCAAATGAGATTTCTCCTTCGTCGAAATGACAATGTTTTGTCGAGTTCTCTGTGTATCTTTGCCATTCAATTCAAAAATCATCATTCAAATGAATTTAACCAATAGAGATCAAGAATATCTTTGGCATCCATATACGCAACATAAAACCGCTGCACCTCCTATTGCAATTACAAGAGGACAAGGAGCCTTGCTTTGGGATGATAACAATAAGGAATATATTGATGCCATCGCTTCTTGGTGGGTCAATCCTTACGGTCATTCCAACAAGTTTATAGCCGACGCGATTTACAAACAGCTCACGACATTAGAACACGTGCTTTTTGGCGGATTCACACATGAACCTGCTATTTTGGTAGCAGAGAAGTTGATGGCCATTTTACCAGACAATCAAAAAAAGATATTCTTTTCAGACAATGGTTCAACCGCTGTAGAAGTAGCAATAAAAGTTGCTTTGCAATATTTTTTTAATAAAGGAGAAAAAAAAACTACAATCATTGCTTTCGAAAATGCTTTTCATGGCGATACTTTCGCAGCAATGGCCGCGAGTGGCATTTCGTTTTATACCCAAGCATTTCAAGGAATGTTTATCGATGTGGTTCGGATTCCGATGCCTGTAAAAGGACAGGAACAGGTGAGTTTTGATACCTTGAACGAAGTAATAAAAAACAATCATTGCGCTGGTTTTATATTTGAACCCTTGGTGCAAGGTGCGGCTGGAATGGTGATGTATGAACCCGAAGCTCTCGATCAACTAATTCAGATTTGTCAAGAGAATAAGGTAATCACCATCGCCGATGAAGTGATGACGGGTTTCGGGAAGACAGGAAAAACGTTTGCCTGCGATTATTTGCAAACCCAACCTGACATTATGTGCTTGTCGAAAGCGCTTACCGGAGGAACTATTCCGATGGCGATTACCACTTTTACTCAAGAAATTTTCGATGCCTTTTATGATGAGGATATCAATAAGGCGTTGTTTCACGGGCATACCTTTACTGCAAATCCAACGGGTTGTGCCGCGGCATTGGCGAGTTTGGAATTGTTGCAAACCCAGGAAATCAAAGACAGTATTGTTCGGATAAATAATAGCCATTTGGCCTTTCAAAAACATATCGGGAGTCATCCAAAAGTGACCGCAACCCGAGTACTTGGGGTTATTTTTGCATTAGAAATAAAAACAGAAAGTTCGGCCAGTTATTATGGAACCTTACGGAATAAATTATACGATTTTTTTATCGAAAACGGAATAATTTTGCGTCCTGTGGGCAATATTGTCTATATTTTGCCACCCTATATCATTACGGATGAACAGTTGCAAAAAGTGTATGAAGTTGTTGAAAAGGCGTTGGAAATAGCTTAGGTTTATAACAATATGCTTATTTTTGCAGCTATAAATTGTAATCCTTTGCAATCTTTGCAAATCCCGATAGATATTGGGATTACAACCTTTGTGATTAAAAAATAATATTTTGCCACAGACAATTTCCATAACTGCAATCGCTTCCGTTTCACCATTAGGAAATACACCACTAGAGATTTGGGATAATTACCTGAATGATCTGCATTGTTTTACAGAAAGTGATTTAGACCATCAAAAGGTTTTCGTTGCTAAGCTGAGCAATGATTCAAAATCATTTGTAGAAGCTGTGCGGAAATCGGATAACAAATATAAATTTTTAGACGATTCGGTTTTGTATGGCATTGCTGCCGCACGTAAAGCGATTCAAAATTCGGGTTGGACAAAAAACGATGTTTTTGGTATAAACATTGGTTCTTCTCGAGGCGCCACCGATTTATTCGAAAAACACCATCAGGAATACCTTGAAACGGGGAAAGCGCAAACTTTGGCTTCACCCACTACTACTTTGGGAAATATTTCTTCCTGGGTGGCTCATGATTTACAAAGTTCGGGACCGGAAATTTCTCATTCGATAACCTGTTCTACCGCTTTACATGCCTTGCTGAACGGTGTGGCGTGGCTTCGATCTGGTATGGCCGATAAATTTTTGGTTGGTGGAAGCGAGGCGCCATTAACCGATTTTACGATTGCACAAATGCGCTCTTTGAAGATTTATTCTAATAGCGCAGAAGCCTATCCTAATCGCGCACTGGATTTGGACAAAAAGCAAAACACAATGATTCTCGGTGAAGGTGCCGCAGTATGTTGTTTGGAAATTGGAAAGAAGGAAAATGCACTGGCTTACATTGAAGGAATTGGGTACGCCACTGAAATTTTGGAACACAATATTTCTATTTCGGCAGAAGCCATCTGTTTTCAGAAATCAATGAAAATGGCATTGCAAAACACTGATTTATCGGAGGTAGATATTGTTGTGATGCATGCCCCGGGGACTATAAAAGGAGATTTGACCGAATATAAAGCCATCCAAAAAGTTTTTGGAAAAGATCTTCCTTTATTGACTACGAATAAGTGGAAAGTCGGTCATACTTTTGGTGCTTCAGGGATATTGAGTTTAGAGATGGCTATTTTGATGATGCGACATGATAAGTTCATTGGAGTTCCTTTTGCGAGGGCGCAAACACAAAGCAAACCAATTAGAAAAGTATTGGTTAACGCAGTGGGTTTTGGCGGAAATGCCGTGAGTGTTTTAGTGTCTTTGTAAAACACGCTTAGTAGGAAAGTAGTATTATAAGTTTTCTAATTCTTTTACTTTCTCAAAAATTAAATTGCTCTCGAATCCTTTTCGAAGCATATAATCGCAAAATTTCTTTCTCTTTTTTAGTATGTTGGTTTCCTGAATGGATAACCAATGTCTTTGTGCTAAATTGTCGAATGTTTCCGCGTATTCTTCAGGAGTAAATTCTTTAAGTGCTAAATTTATAAGGGTTTGCGTTATTTTTTTAGCTTTTAATTCGTTTGTGATTCTGATTTTTCCCCAATGCTTAATACGGTGTTTTCCTCTGGCGAAGCTACAGGCAAAACGGGCTTCATTAAGAAAGTTTGAATTGATGAGATGAACCACCATTTCGTCAATTTCATCTGAAGTGAGTTTCATTTCTCTCAATTTCAAAACGACTTCTTCATGACAGCGTTCCTGATACGTGCAGTAATGTTCTATTTTTTTTGTGACTTCTTTTATGGAAAAAACGTCTTTCATATATTGGATTTATTGCTGAAAATTGTAATGTAAGTTTTTTTATTTAAAAGAGAAAAATTTATTTCATAATAGAAGGATCTTCACCGCCATGGTTTTATTTAAGCATACATTTCTTTACTTTTTTTAATCATAACTTATTGATATACAAAGTAAATGTTGTTGGGCGGATATAAAAGTGTTTTGACGATTTAATTATTAATTTTTAATGGTATCATGTAATTTTAACATGATACCATTGTTCTGTTATTGGAAAAATTGTGCTATTTAACATAAATCTGCCGTTATGAAAACACTTTTACTTAAATCGAAGTTTATTTTTGTTGTTTCTTTTCTATTTCTGATTTCTGGAAAAGTAAATGCGCAATGTACAATTACTGGACCAGTATTATCAAGTTCACGTACTTGTAGCTCTTTTGCTTCTTGTCCAATAATAACTATTGGAGATGGTGTTATTTCAACTAGTTTGATATTGGATAATAATCTTGATTTAACAGTCTGTTCTTTAGGACCAATTCAATTAATTGTTAATAGTAATGCAAATATTGATTTTTCAGATCAAAATTATGATTTAAGACTTCCTGCAGGTTCTTCAATTACGTTTAATGGAACTGGAACATTGTTAGGTCCTGAATCTCAAGATTGCAGTAACTCCGATCGTATATTTATTGGAGGTATTGTAATATCTACGTGTAAAGGTGCAGGGGATCCTTTGACTTTTCCGGAATTAGTAGCTTTTGGAGGGACAGGAAGTGCCACCTCAAACTCACCAGTTTGTGTAGGTTCATCGATTAATTTAAGCGCGACACCACCTCCAAATGGAGGCCCTTTTACATACACTTGGTATGAGCCCGCAGTTTCGACAAGTTCTTCAATTGGCACAGAGCAGAACATATCAATTACTTCAGCGACGGCTGGTTCGCATATTTATCAAGTAAAAATGTATTCCGAATCGTTAAATAAAACAATGTCGGTTAGTACAACAGTCGTAGTTAATGGATCGTCAGTTGCAGCTACACTTGGTTCAAACGGACCGATTTGTTCGGGATCAGATGCGGTTTTTACCATAACAGGAGCCGCAGGGGATACGGTTACATACACAGGTGCTGCCTCAGGGACTGCTACAATAGGAGTTGGAGGAACAGTAAATGTTACGGTACCAGGAGTAACTGCAAATACAACTTTAAATATTACAAATGTAAATAACGGCATATGTAATAGTTCGTTAACCGGTACGTCAACAGTAACTGTACGTTCATTGGTAAACAATATAGGAGACGGATTTAGCAGTAGTTCGTTTTGTGAAGGCAGCCAAGCCACAATAACGTTTGATGCAAATAATGGTTCTGGAGTATTTCCTTACACTTTGATATATAAAAATGATACCACTAATGCAACTGCTTCAGTGACTATTGCAAATGACGATTCTACACCTTTTAACATAATTCCAAATCCCATAACGACAACTCATTATACATTGCTATCCATTACCGATGCAAATAATTGTGTAAATTCATCTCCAAATGATGCCACGGCCGAAGCGACAATTCTTCTGCTGCCATCTACACCAACAGTAGGAATCATTACTCAACCTACTTGTAGTGTTCCGACAGGAAGTGTAGTTTTAAGTGGATTGCCTTCTGGAAATTGGACTATAAATCCAGGCGGGATTACAGGAAGCACAACCAGCACAACAGTTTCGGGATTGGCAGGAGGTGCCTATAATTTCACGGTTACAAATGCCTCAGGTTGCATATCAGATTCGGCCGGTGTTTCAATAACGGCATTAGTTACCAATACTTATACAGGGACTTGGTCTGCAGGATCAGCTCCTCCGGCCACAGGGGGAACACAAAATATTGTTTTTGATGCGGGTTTCACGGCTACCACTGATTTGTCGGGTTGTTCTTGTCAAATCAATTCAGGTGTTGTAATTATAAATTCGGGTAAAACAATGACGATTACGAATGCGGTAACAGTTTCGGTAGGAGGGTCATTGACATTTGAAAACAACGCCAGTCTAGTGCAAATAAATGATGCTGCTGTAAATACAGGGGATATAACTTATAGACGTATCACTACCCCAATTCGTAGATATGATTATACGTACTGGTCTTCTCCGGTTGCGGGATTTACGCTAGGAGGTGTTTCTCCAAATACACTTTGGGATAAATTTTATTCTTTTGATCCTGATTTAGACGATTGGAAGCTAGAATCATCAGGAACTGTTATGAAAAAAGGGATGGGTTATATCATTCGTGGACCTCAAACGTATTCGATTACAGAGGTAGTGCCTTATCCGGCTTCATTTGTTGGCGTGCCAAATAACGGGGTGGTTTCTATCACTGGTATTGTTGCAGATGAATCGTATTTATTAGGAAATCCATATCCTTCTGCTTTGGATGCAGATGCATTTTTAGAGAAGAATGATGCGGTGTTGGATGGGACTCTTTATTTTTGGACGCATAATACGGCCATTCAGCCGGCTATAGATATCACTAATGGTTCGGCCGGTTCTGGAATTTACGCCTACACTTCGGATGATTATGCTTCTTACAACAGAGTTGGAGGAGTAGCCGCTTCGGCTATAAGTGATCCAGATCATAATGATGATCCATCATTAGACGCAGGAAAAAAACCAACAGGTAAAATTGCTTCTGGGCAGGGATTTTTTGCGTCGAGTAAAGTTGCGCCTATTTTAGGTAGTGTGGTTTTGTTTAATAATGGTATGCGTGTTGGTGTAGGGGATATAACTGGGGTTAATTCGCAGTTTTTTAAAGGAACAAAAAGTTCGAACACTGCAAAAGTGATTGAAAAGAACCGTATATGGCTTAATCTGACTAATACACAAGGGGCTTTCAAGCAGACGCTAATTGGTTATGTTACCAATGCCACTAATGGGTATGATAATGGTTTTGATGGGGAAAGTTTCGATGGAAATCAATACATCGATTTTTATAGTGTCAATCAAGATATGAATTTAGTAATTCAAGGGAGAGCTTTACCTTTTGATATATCAGATAAGGTGCCTTTGGGCTATAAAACCACAATTGCGGGAACTTTTTCGATAAGCATTGATCAAGCAGATGGGCTGTTGGTTAACCAAGCGGTTTTTATCAAGGATAAAGACACAGGGCTTATTCATAATTTAAAAGAGGGAGCCTATAGCTTTATAACCGCAGTTGGTGTTTTTAATGACCGGTTTGAGTTGATTTATAGCAATAATACCGCAAAAAGTGATATAGAACCTATTGATGATAATAATTTGGTTTTGGTATCTGCTAAAGAAAAAGAAATAGCCATCAGTTCTTTTTCTGAAAGCATACAAAAGGTATTGATTTATGATTTGTCAGGAAGATTGATCTATCAAAAAAATAATCTGAATAGCAAAGAACATGTTGTGTCTAATTTGGGTTCGGGTCAACATCTTTTTATTGTAAAAATTTCATTGAGTAGCGGAAAAACCGTTTCTAAAGAGATCATTTATTGAATTGGTATAAAAGTTATATAATACCCATCTAAAGAATCAAATCCCGTCTTTTTTAAGGTGGGATTTTTTATTTAAAAAATTACAAAAAAATACATTTCATCGTTGAAATATGTATTTGGTCGATAAAATTTAATTATCAAAAAAGATAAATGATTATTTGCCAGTTATTTTAGATTTTGAAATTATTGACTACAAAATAGAATGATAAGAATAAGTGAGCAGAGATGAACTGCCCTTGTTTTCCTGTGCTATTAGTAGTGTTAATTTTGTTTTGTGAAAAAATGAGGGATTTGAAATTTCAAAATTATTGATAAAAAATAAACAGAATTTTTATGAGAAAAACTTTACTTACTATTATTGATTTATGGTTTTTGCAAAAAAATGACAAGGAGAAAATTAAACCTCCTTTTTTGGTATTGCCTTTCGTTTTCTTATTGTTCTCGTTTTCGTTTGCTAATGCGGCTACTATTACTAGTACAGGGACTGGAGGGGATTGGTCATCACCATCAACATGGGTAGGGGGTATAGTGCCTACTTCGTCTGATGACGTGGTGATTGCATCTGGAACAACTGTGACGATTTCAACAAATGTAGTGGCTAAAAGTATAACTGTTTCGGGGACTATGAGTATAGTTGCCGATCTTAATGTTAACATAAATTCAGAATTAATTGTTGTCAAATCTCCTTCAGGGAATATTTATTTTAATAAAAAATCTATAATTGCTTTACCTCTAAATGTTGCTCTATATCTTCAAAATGGCTCAGGTAGTTTAACTGAGGATAATGGAGGCTGTAGTAATAATACTGCAATATATGTAGGTACGACGATGTACGCTGTTTGTACAGGAGGTGGTGCTTCATATACATTTGATACACTTGAGACCGCCGGAGGTATTAATAACACACGACCAACTTCAGTAATCAGTGGTGCGCAAACGATATGTAACGGAGGAACAACAACCAATATCAGTGTTACTTTAACCGGAAGCCAACCTTGGAGTTTGACATACAGTGATGGAACAACACCAGTAACAGT
>Ga0137355_1000072_pt1 | contig 15671 bp, 13 predicted proteins | sample EasRivERMLT800_2_FD_104763 | JGI IMG/M metagenome (GOLD analysis project Ga0137355, IMG submission 104763) | Soil microbial communities from meander-bound floodplain in the East River, Colorado, USA - East River MetaG ERMLT800_2 | ecosystem: Environmental > Terrestrial > Soil > Floodplain ... | reverse complement strand
GATTTAAATAGAGTTCCCAAAGAATCAAAAAAACACAACGAACGTTTAACACGATCTTATTATATCGTTACGAAGAAGTAATTATTACTCTTCGTAACGTTGTATTTCACGGTCATAAAACTCATTGGCAAGAACAATTAAGCCTTCCATTTCGGCATTTAGTTCCGCTTCATCAAGATCTTCGGCTTCTTCCATGAATTCTACCTCATCATCCTTTAGATTGATGATAAACCTCGGGTAATCCAAGTGAATGATAAAAATATCCTCCGGAAAATCGGTATTGTCGCCTAGTAAAAATTTTGGTAATTCCATTTTGTGATTTTAGATTTAAGAATTTAGATTTCAGATTCCCAATTGGAATTTGAATTTCATTTTTATTTATCCGAAAGAATAACCGGTGCACTGCCTTTCCCCATAAAAATAATCTTAGTATTGGGAGAAGCCGCCAATTCTTTTTGTGCTTTTATTTGTTCGTATTGCAATTGTTTGTCTGATAATCCGGTCGAAATAATTCGTTGATAATCGGCAATACCTTGTGCTTCCACTCTTTTACGTTCTGCTTCCTGTTTTTCTTTTTGAAGCACGAAAGTCATTTTTTGGGCATCTTGTTCTGCATTAATTTTAGATTCAATCGTAGCTTTTACAGAAGCCGGAAGATTGATATTTCTAATTAACAATTGCTCCAAAACCAAACCTCTGTTTTTAAAATCAGCTTCTATATTTTTAAAAATACGTTGCTGAAATTCGTTTCTCTTGGTAGAATATAAGGCCACGGCATCATAATAAACAGCATTATCGCGAATACGGGTTCGGGTTACCGGACGGACAATCTTGTCTGAGTAATTCACCCCAATCTGTTTGAAAATTTTTGGTGCAGATTCTGGTAACACACGATATAAAACGGTTAAATCGATGATTACTTCAAGACCATCATTTGACAATACACGAATGGCATCATCTCCTTCCATAGTGCCTTCGCCATGGATAGCAGACATCGTATAATTTTGAGTTTGAATATCAAAATCGGTCACGTCCAAAAGTGGATTTATTACATGTAAACCACTTGCGAGCACATCGGAATAAACACTTCCGTAAAGAGATTGCACACCCACTTTACCGGCGTCTATTTGTCTGAACATAGTTGAAAAAATCCCCAATAGAATTGCAATTACACCTATGTTTCTAAGAAAACTGGAAAATTTTGAAAACGGATTTACATTACTTTTTAAAGCAAAACTTACAATTAATAAGATTATTCCAAGAATAATAAATAGTATCATATTTTATGATTTAGGTTGTTTGGTTAGACGGCTAACTTTCTTGTTAATCTCGCAAAGCGAATATACAAAAATAAAGCCGCAGCTGTTAGCCCTGCTAAAAGTCCAATCCAAATTCCAACAGCTCCCAATTCGGTATATTTTCCTAAATAAAAAGAAACCGGAAAACCGACCACCCAATAGGCTACAAAAGTGATATACATAGGGATTTTCACATCTTGTAATCCTCTTAAAGCTCCCAAAACCACGACCTGAATTCCATCTGAAATCTGAAAAATAGCAGCCACCAATAATAACTTTGAGGTAATTATAATAATTTCAGCATTATCTACAGTTTGCGCCGGATCAGTCATATTCAAAAATAAATGAGGTAAATAGTTATGAAAAATCACAAAAACCAACGCAAAAACGGATTCTATAATCACCGCAAGGATAAAAATTGACCTCGCAACGACTATCAATTTTTTAAAATCATTTACTCCTTTAGAGTGACTCACCCTTATCATCGCAGTAACATTCAATCCCATGGCCACCATAAAAGTAGATGAGGCTAAGATCAGCGCAATTTGATTGGCTGCCTGACTGTTTTTCCCCAAAGAACCCGAAAGCCATATCGCCGCGGTAAACAAAGTCACTTCGAAAAGCATTTGCATGGCAGAAGGAAAACCAAGATTGATAATTTTTTTCAATATCGATTTTCTGATTTCTTTAAAAGTAAAATTTGTAAAATAACGGGTCAATTCGGCATTTCTTTTCATAATGTAATGCATAAAAAACACCATCATAATTCTAGAAATCACTGTGCCCAATGCTGCTCCAAGGATTCCTAGCTTTGGAAAAAACCAAATCCCATAAATCAATACATAATTAAAAAAAACATGCACCACATTAGCCATTAAAATAGCATACATCGAGTATTTTGTTTTAGACAAGCCATCAGAAAATTGTTTGTACCCCTGATACATGATAACCGGAATCAAAGAAAAAGCAACCCAGTCAATATAAGGCGAGGCCAATGCTACCACAGCTTCTGGCTGGTGCATCATATACATGAGTTGTTTTGATAGAACAGTCAAAACAAATAATACCACTCCCAAAACAGTACACAATAATAATCCGTGATGAAAAGTAGTGCGGATTTTCTTGTCATTTTTTTCGGCGTCGGCCTCAGCGGTCAAAGGCGTAATGGCGGTTGAAAAACCAATTCCAATTGACAAGGCGATGAAAATAAAACTATTCCCTAAGGAAACGGCGGCCAACTCGGTAGAACCAAGACCTCCAACCATATAATTATCTACAATTCCGATTAGTGTATGTCCAAGCATCCCGAGAACCACGGGATAAGCCAACTTTATATTATAAGTAAACTCTTTTGTGTATTGAGAAATATTCAATTTATTATTTTTTTTAAGTCTGCAAAGGTAAGTAGAACCTTTACAACTTATGGAATGATTGCTGAATTTTAATTCTGTGAATATTTTCTATCGGTCAGTGTTTTCATAAAAACAATAAGTTGCTTCTTTTCGACTGCGGTTAAATTCAATTTATCCTCGGGCAATGTTTGGTTAGGAAGTTTGAAACCCAAACCATTTCCACCACCATCGTTATAAAAATCGACCACTTCTTCCAGGGTTCCATAAACTCCATTATGCATGTAAGGAGCCGACAATGCAATGTTCCGAATAGTTGGCGTTTTAAAAGAGTGACGGTGTATTTCTGCTTTTGTCAATTCAAATTTCCCCAAATCATTGTCGAGTATTTTATTTTTATTTGGAACACCAAGCACTTCGCTTTCTGATTTTTCAAAATGAGGAGGGACAGTTCCATTGGTCAACGGAATAAAATGACAAGTGGCGCATTTTCCTTTTCCAGCAAAAAGATTGAATCCTGCTTTTTCATCTTTAGTAAACTTTTGTCGCCCTCTCATATATTCATCAAACTTTGAATCGTAATCGCTCAGCGACCTGATATAAGAGGCCAAAGCATTTTTGATGGTAAATTCATCTATCTCCCTATTTGGAAAGGCACTTTTGAATTGATTAACATAAATTGGGTTCTTATTTAACAACAAAACCGATTGCTTTAATGAACCGTGCATTTCGTTTTTATTGGCAATCACAGCCAAAGCTTGGTCCTCGAGATAATTCACCCTGGAGTCGGCAAAGAAAACCCGCTGAAAGGCAATATTAGAGAGAGTTGGCGTATTTCTTTTGACCAAAGATTTTCCGTCAAATGTTGTTGCTTTTTTCAAACCATCACTAAAAGCACTTTCGGAATGGTGGCAAGAAGCACAGGAACGGCTATTGTTACCGGATAAGACCGGGTCATTGAACAGCAATTTTCCAAGGACTATTTTCTGGGGAGTAGTTTCATAATCCGGAAATGCCGAAAAAGCTTCTGCATCAAATGCATTCTCATCAAATAACGTTTGAGCCGTCGTTCTTAATCCTCTGCTTTCGTTTATAATGGGAATGTTTAGTGTGTTTTGTGTTTTGCAGATGTTTCTGCTTAACGGATTTCCAATTTTAGAAATAAAAAAAGCGCGATCAAAGGCGTTAAAGTCACGGTTCTTTTTCAGAAATTCTTTGCCTTCTTTTATTGTTTTCAAAACTAAATCAAAAGTAACATCGTCCGAATCTTCAGCATAGATTTTATAATATTTTTCGATACATTCTAATGAAGCCCGTGTTTCCGGAATCGAATTTTGGGCAATCGGAGAATCGAATCCGGTAATGCCTAAAGTAATGATTCTGAAAACTTCCAAACGCATCGCATCAAAAACATGTGAATCTGTTAATTCATTGGTTTGCGAAACCTTGTCTAATCGTTTTAAATTGGCCGAAAGAATTCCGATTTCTTTCAAAAGTTCGGCTTTGCCCTGCTTATTATACGTTGGAAAAACAAATTCCTCAATCACCTGAAATCCTTCGGGCGGAACAGTTTTTCCTTCGTCTTCTTCAAACTCATCCAAAGCGGGACCGTTAATCGCTTTTGAAACAACAGGAAAATAATATTCGCTAATCATTTCGACTTGTTTGTAACTCTCATGGGCTTCTAAGAACTGTTTTTGGATTTGCACCGATGTTGAATTGGATTGTACCAAATATTCTAGTTGAGAGACTTTTTCAATTAAAACCTGAATATCCGATTGATACAAATCATTTATCATTTTGTGTTTCGGCTGGTTTTGACAAGAGAAAAGAGTAATTAGCAGTAAAAATAGATAACAATTTTTCATAATGAAATTCAAGTAATGTAAGAATAATAAAAAAGAGAAACCACGATTTCAAAAAAGAAACCGTGGACTCTAATCAGTATTTAATTTAGGGAATAAATTATCTGGCTAATCCTTTGATTAATACAATTTGACTGGCTTGATCTTCCTTAGGTCGACCAGATCCGCCATCAACACCTTTATATTTTTCACCTTTCCAAGAATGGGGCTGAACACTTAACAAGAACGTGTCATCAATGCCTAATTGTTCCGAAACGTCAATTAAACCACCGTACTCCCAGTCACCAAATTTACTGGTTCCACCCACATTATACTTTGCAGCATCTGTAGCTGTACGACGGTGGTCCAACTCAACAACTATTTTCAATTGTTTTGTGGCTATATTATATTGATAGATGTACGCATCATGGGTTTCGTCCCCATAACCGTTGGCATCTTCTTCAACATATACATAGTTTTTAGTCACACAAATGTTATCCGGATTTTGGAATTTTCCGGCAATTCCAGTTCGATCATCTCCGTCAAGAATCACCTCTAAAGTCCCTTTTAAAGGATTAGCAGCGTCTAAATTCAATTTGTAAACTCTTCCGTATTTAGTTCTTGAACCATCCGCATTAGTCCCGCTGATGTTTTGCCCTGTAACATTAAAGTAAATTTCACGATCAGCAGTTTGCCCGCCTTTTCTATAATCCAAATCTTCAACTCTACCAAATTTTATGGCTTTCAGCGTATTTACTGATGCGTTGATTTGAGCACCAGTCATCGTAGTGTGATTGTCAATTTTTACAAAAGAGACATCATACGTTTGGCTCACAGCCATGTCTTTCTCTCTTTGGTTGTCATCGTTTCTTTTCATCATGTATAAAGAACCGTTTGCCAAGTCGCCCACAGTGTTAGACACGTACATAAAAACCTGTCCTCCATAGGTTCCAGAATCATCATCACCAATAACTACAACTGTTTTTCCTGCAAATGCCGTCGCTTTTAGCGGCAACGCATTTTCGGCGCTAATTCTCCCCAAAGCAGGTAACTCTTTAGAAACACTGGCAGCACCCGCGTCTCCATAAGGGTTTAGACCATGCGTGCGGGATTCTTCACCAGATTCCCCACAAGTCAAATAAAGTGGCCCAAAACCATGTTCGGCAGGAGTTGCCATAGTAGCTCCACACAATCTCCAAGTTCCACCATTAGAATTCAACAAATATTCTCCTATGGTAGGTTTAAATGTTTTGTCTAATGTAATTCTTGAAACGGCAAAGTTGTCTTCGTGGTTCACCCAAAAGGTAAATGTCCCGTCCGCATTTTTCAACAAGTCCGAACCATCGGCCGAACCCCCGAAAACGAAATTCGGGCTTCCCGCCAAAACATCATCAGATCCAATTAGCGAAAAAAGCTCCAAGTCCTCAAAACCTGCTTGCTTTTTCAGCAACACTGGCGTTGCCGATTGATTAGCCGCTAGAACGGTACTGTTAATAGGATTGTCAATCGAATTATTTGCAGAATCATCCACAGTAGTTTTATCATCATTACATGATATTAAAGTCGCTAAAAATAGCACTGGCAAAATAATTTTTTTCATCTTAATAAATAGTTTTTAATTCAAGACAAAGAAATAGCCTGAATCTTAACTATAAATGAATGAAACATTACTAAACTGTGAATAATTTATATGTTTTTTCATTCAAAAAAATCAATGACTTAACATTCTACCTTCATTGTTATGGAATCATAAATTGAAGTTGCTTTTATTTTTAAAAATTAAAAAATCAGAAAAAAATGCTACTTTTAAAGTACAAATCAGAAAATTCAATCTACATTTCAAGCTTCAAAATAGCCTTTGAGACATTTTAGCCTGAACTGGTTTTAATACATTATAAAAAATAATGATGCAGAAACTCACTTTAGAATTATTATTTCAAATCATCGGAATTGGTTCAGTTTCGGGGTTGGTTTACAAAGACGATTCCCTATTTCTTATCAGCGACAATAGCGGATTCCTTTATGAATACGATATCACGACAACCGATTTAAAAAAATATCATTTAATCGAAAATCCATCCCAAAACATTCCAAAAAAAGACAAACCCGATTTTGAAGCAATAGCCCATTTCGGAGAAAATTTGTACATTTTTGGTTCTGGATCTACTGAAAAAAGGAATAAAATGATACAAATCGATACAAAAACAAAACAAATAGCCACCGTAACCGATCTAACCGATTTGTATTTGGTCATTCAAAGTTTTGGCGAAATCAAATCAGAAGATTTTAATATAGAGGGCGCGATTTACAACGGCGAAAATTGGTTTCTTTTTAATCGTGGAAATGGAAGCATCAATAAAAATGCGGTTTTTACCATCGAAGGAAAAAATCTCACAAACGAGTTTTCTCTTCTTTCCAACGATTATAAACTGCCCAAAATAAAAGGGGTTCGCAGCAGTTTTACCGATGCTATATTGGTTGAGAACAAAATCTATTTCTTAGCCACAGCCGAAGACACTTCTTCTACTTATAATGATGGTGAAGTTTTAGGAAGTTTCATCGGATGCATCGATATTAAAACCATGAAAATCGATTTCACCAAAAAAATCAGTGATACCCATAAATTTGAGGGATTGACCATGTATAAAAATTCAGATGACAAAATCGAATTCTTGCTTTGCGAGGACAATGATACTGAGGAATTAATAGCGAGTATTTATCGTCTAGTCATTGATAAATAATACGAATCAAAGATCCAAATGTATCCCCTGCATATTTCATTCTGTTCAATTTTTATTGGATGAACTTGATAATAACAAACGGTATTTCCAAAAGAAGTAAAACACTAACTTCAATCTCAAAAAAATTGTAGTTTTTTTCGAAACAAATAATTAAATTTACCACAACGTACTGATATACATATGTTTAAAAATAAAACGTATTAAATAACATATCGTCTATAACCGAAGTATTCCAAGAAAATAACAGAAACGGCGTCGTCGATTATTATCATCAATTTAGTAAAAAATAAAACTGCGCACGGCAGCGTAAATCCCAAACCACACGGATATGCCAACCGTTCGATCTAGCAGATTTGCAATTGGACAGCGTTATTAATAACACAAAATATAAAAAATTATAAAATATGGAAACATCACACATTTACCCGGGAGCATACACCTTGAATGCCTACATAACCATCAAAGGATGTAGTGACGCCATTGACTTTTACAAAAAAGCATTTGGTGCAACAGAACGAATCAGACTTCTAATGCCAAATGGACAAATTGGCCACGCGGAAATAGATATTGAAGGTTCAGTACTGATGATGGCCGATGAAAACATCGAATGGGGGAACAAAAGTCCTCAAACTATTGGCGGAAACCCAATGTCTTTTGGATTATATGTAAAAGATGTTGACGCAGCATTTCAGAAAGCAGTTGATGCAGGTGCAACAGTGGTAATGCCAGTTGAAGATATGTTTTATGGAGACCGCGTGGGGCAAGTAATGGATCCCTTTGGGTATAAATGGATGATAGCAACCCACAAAGAAGATGTGAGTTATGAGGAAATGCAAAAGCGTTCAGACAAAATGTTTTCAAAACAATAGTCTTCGGATAAACGTCTTAAAACAAAAAAACAACCCCGACAGATTTTACAAATCTGTCGGGGTTCCTTTTTTTAAATTGCTATGGTACTATTCAAAAATTCCATTCGCACACTACCGTCTTCATCTATTTTGGTTAGGTTTATTTCGTGTAATGTGTTTACCAATTCAGGATTCCAAGGTGTTTTTACTTTTACGTAATTTTCGGTAAAACCGTGAATATATCCTTCTTTATTTTCACTTTCAAAAAGCACCGTTCTGTTGGTACCTAGCTGACTTTCATAAAAAGCACGACGTTTTTTTACGGATAGACCACGCAACATTTTGCTTCGTTTTGCACGAACATTTGCTGGGACAACGCCCTCCATATCTGCTGCTTCGGTATTATCACGCTCCGAATAGGTAAAAACATGCAAATATGAAATATCCATCTCATTCAGGAAATGATAGGTTTCCAAGAAATGCTCATCGGTTTCCCCAGGAAAACCAACAATTACATCCACACCAATACAAGCATGGGGCATTACTTCACGTATTTTGTTTACTCTTTCGGTATATACTTCACGAAGATAACGACGTTTCATTAGCTTCAGAATATCATTGCTTCCGGACTGCAACGGAATATGAAAATGCGGAACAAAAGTGCGGCTTTGGGACACAAATTCTATAGTTTCATTCTTCAACAAATTCGGTTCAATAGAAGAAATACGCAATCTTTCGATGCCTTCCACTTTATCCAATTCCTGCACCAACTCCAGAAACGTATGTTCGTGTTTTTTATTTCCAAACTCCCCTTTTCCGTAATCCCCGATATTTACACCGGTCAGAACAATTTCTTTGATGTCCTGAGCCGAGATATCTTTGGCATTTTTAAGCACATTTTCCAACTCATCACTTCTGGAAATCCCTCTCGCCAACGGAATGGTACAATACGTACATTTATAATCACAACCGTCCTGCACTTTCAAGAAAGCACGGGTCCTGTCACCAATAGAATAACTTCCCACATAAAAATCGGCTTCGGCAATCTCACAGGAATGCACTTCACCAAAATCATTTTTAGACAAATCGTTGATATAATCGGCCAGCTTAAATTTTTCGGTTGCGCCCAAAACCAAATCCACTCCATCCACATTAGCCAATTCTTCCGGTTTCAATTGGGCATAACACCCTACAGCCGCGACAAAAGCCTTATCGTTCAACTTCATCGCTTTTCGTACCACTTGCTTAAATTGCTTATCCGCATTTTCCGTTACCGAACAGGTATTAATAACATACATATCGGCCACTTCCTCAAAATCAACACGATCAAAACCTTCATCTTGTAAATTTCGTGCAATGGTAGAAGTTTCCGAAAAATTCAGTTTGCAACCCAATGTATAAAAAGCGACTTTTTTTCTATTTTCCATAATAAATTATCAGATACTTACATCGTTTTTTTCTTCATTTCCATTAATGTAAATATCGGCTGCAAATTTACAAAGAAAAACCCAAGAAATAAAAAGATAAATTTTTTGTAACTTTTTTATCACAATATAGACTTACCTCTTAACTATTAAAACACTATTGTATGAAAAAACTCAGCTTTAGCTTTTTTGTGTTCCTAATTTCGATTAGCAGCATGATGGCACAGACCAAAGAAACTAAAAACACGACTCCGATTCTAGACCGAGAGTTGTTTTTTGGAAACCCGGAAATATCCGGAGGACAATTAAGCCCTGATGGTAAATGGATTTCTTTCATGAAAGAATACCAAGGCATCATGAACATCTGGGTTAAAAAATTTGACGAACCTTTTGACAAAGCACGCCCCTTAACAGACAGCAAAAGACCGCTGTATGGCTATTTTTGGACATATGATTCCAAAAATATTTTGTTTGTAAAAGACAAAGACGGAGATGAAAACATCAACGTATTTGCGGTAGACCCGATGGCAACTGCTGCTGAGGGCAAAGTTCCGGAGGCTAGAAATTTAACTCCTTTGAAAGAGGTTACGGCTCAAATCAATACCGTTAGCAAAAAAAATCCTGATCTGTTGATGATCGGATTAAATGACAGAGACAAAGCTTGGCACGATTTGTACCAGCTTAAAATTTCTACTGGCGAATTAACCAAAATCTATGAAAACAAAGATAGAATTACGGGCTACGATTTCGACTGGGACGAAAATCTAAGAGTTTTATCCAAAACCGATGAAAAAGGAAACACCATCATGTACAAAAAAGTAGGTGATGTTTTGACTCCTATCTATGAAACTTCGGTTACCGAACAAGCCTATATTACCGGTTGGACACCTGACAACAAACAAGCCTATTTGGTTACCAACAAAGGAGATTTGAACCTTTCCACTTTATACTTAATAGATTTAGAGAGTTCAAAACTGACTAAATTGGAGAGTGATCCTAAAAACACTGTCGATTTTGGAGCTATTAATATAGACGATAACACTCGTGAAATTATATATACTTCTTATACCAATGATCAAACCGATTATTATTGGAAAAATAAAACTTGGGAAGCCAACTATAACTTTTTGAAGAAAAAATTCTCAGGAAGAGAAGTAAGTTTTCAAAGCGCTACCAAAGATTATAAGAAATTCTTAATTACTACTTGGGGTGACAAATATGCTTCCGAAGCTTATTTCTTTGACACTGAAACCAAAAAATTAATTCTTCAGTATGTTCCTAGACCTGCCTTAAAAAAGGTTGAACAATACTTGGCTCCAATGAAATCATTCGCTTTAAAAGTAGCGATGGGTTAGAAATCCCGGCTTATCTAACTTTACCAATAGGGAAAAATGACAAAAACCTACCTGTAGTAGTATTAGTTCATGGCGGACCAAAAGGGCCTAGAGACAATTGGGGATACAGCTCTCAAGCACAATTTTTAGCCAATAGAGGATATGCCGTTTTGCAACCCAACTTTAGAGCAAGTGGTGGTTATGGTAAAAAATTCTTAAATGCCGGTGATCTCCAGTGGGGGAAATTAATGCAAGACGACATCACTTACGGTGTGAATTATCTAATCGAAAAAGGAATTGCCAACAAAGACAAAGTAGCCATTATGGGAGGAAGTTACGGTGGTTATGCCACTTTAGCCGGATTGGCTTTCACACCAAACTTATATGCCTGTGGAGTTGATATTGTTGGGCCAAGTAATATTTTTACATTATTAGAATCAGTACCTGCCTATTGGGAATCAGGCAGAGCTTACTTATACGGAATGGTTGGTGATCCAAATACCGAAGAAGGTAAAAAGAGAATCCGAGAAGCTAGTCCGTTATTTAGTGCCGATAAAATCGTAAAACCTTTATTAATCATACAGGGAGCAAACGATCCAAGAGTTAAAAAAGCAGAAGCAGATCAAATTACGGTAGCTTTACGCGACAAAGGAAAACAAGTTTCTTACCTGTTAGCTGATGACGAAGGACATGGTTTCCGTAAACCGGTGAACAGTATGGCCATGTATGCCGAAACGGAAAAATTCTTAGCCGGAATTTTAGGTGGAAGATACCAACAAGAAATGCCTGAAAATGTTGCTAAAAGACTAAAAGAATTGACAGTTGACATCAGTAAAGTGACTTATGAGCCTGCTAAATCGGTAAAATCAGCAGCGGCTTTACCAAAATTAAGCAACAACCTAAAAGCACAAACGCTCAAATATAATTTAGTGATTGAAGTTCAAGGACAAACTATCCCCATGAGCATGAGTCGTACGATCAGTCAAAATGGTACCAATTGGACAGTAAAAGACATCGCTTCCGGAGCTATGGGAGAAATGGTTGACGAAGCCGAATTTACAAATGACTTGGCGATTGTTTCAAGAAAAATGCAGCAAATGGGGCAAAACATCACTACGAGCTTTTCTAAAGACAAAATGAGTATCGACATGAAAGGAAACAAAATGGAAGTGCCTTTCTCTGGAGCTTATCTGTGTGACGGAGCTGGTTTTGATTCTGTTATAGCTGGATTGCCTTTGCAAAAAGATTATCAATTGGTTTTCGAAGTACCCGATATGACAACGATGAAAGCCAAAATGGTAACTTTAAAAGTGTTGGGTAATGAAATGGTGAATGCTAAAGATTGTTTGAAAGTGGAAATCAAAGCCAATGAAAACTCGAATGACAACACTACATTTTGGATCAATCCAACCACAAAAATGGCTGAAAAAATGACTCAGGTCATCCCTGCTATGGGTAATGCCAAAATGACGGTGACTAGAATATAATCTATCCTAAATATTGATAAAAGGGGTTGGCCAAAATTATTTTTGGACACCCCCTTTTATATTTTTACAATCCCTGATTATTCTACTGGACTCTATTATCAGGATTTTTTTTTCTTATCAAACTTCTTCCTCTCTAGCACAATCAAAAGCACTACTTTCGGAAGAACAGAATAACCTTTCAAAAAAACTCAAACAGTTATGAAGAAAGCGCTGAAATGGTCGAAAAAAACTACTCGAACAGACATTCTAGTTTAATTTTCAATCCTTAAACCACTATTATTTGACTAATGAAAGATTTTTCTTTAATCACTCGTTAAAAATCAGACATTCAATGAAGTGAATAAGAACGGGATACAATGTATTACAAAAGCCGATATAAAAAATATTTTTTTTACTATTCTAAATTTTGTTCTCATAAATAATAACCTTAAATTCACGCTCCTAAAGAGGGCCTAAAAACAAGCTCACCTTTAGGAAAAGCAGGATAAGATCTTAGATAAACAATTAAACAAAAAAAAACCATTAAATTATAATTGAAAGAATTGTTGCTAAAAAGCTATTATTCACTTTTTTAATTGAGCGTTTTATTAGTAACGATTAATCTCTAATATTAAAAATTAAAATCATTAATACCATTTTAATATTATCAGCGTTACATTGACTTTGTATAGTTACTACAGTCTTTATCGTGGTTTCAATTCGATATAAACAAAAATGGGTAAGCCGAAAACCAAATAGAGTAGGTATAGAATTTAATTCAAAATAATATGAAAGTATTTTTATCCACTATTTTCTTAATGCTATTTACTATTTTCAATTCACAAGCACAAAACAATAGTAATACAACTAACAGCACAACTAGCGCCGCAACTAGTGCCCCAACAAATCCATTCCCTAGCATTAGCACCTTAACCACTTGGGCCAGTTATAATTCTCAACCTAAATTTAATATTGAAATCAGAAATAGCGGATTCAAATTTGAAGTAAAATCTGTTGAAGAAAGTTCCACTGCCTATACCTACATCAGAAAAGTAATCGTAAATGACATTACTTACACAGACAGAATCGTTTACCGAATTGCCAATAATAATTCTGCCAGCATAATATCATTAGTGACAGCCTCTACTGACTTAGTATCTTTATATACACCGCAGTTAGCAACATTTAAAAGCAACAATTGCAAAACTGAAATGTCTAAAGATAAAAATACAACATGCTCTTGTTACGAAAATGAAAATTATTCTATTGACCTTTGCGACGAACGTGTAAAACTAACGATGGGTGATGGTAATAAATATTTTATTTCAATAGCTCAGAAATAATTAACGAAGCAAAAAAACTAGTCGTTTGAAACATACTCTCTATCGATTAGAAAATTATAAATCCCAAATCTTTACATTCTTAGTAACAACTTACCTACTGAAATATTTCTATAGAATTGCTATTAAGAATTTGCAAAGATTTGGGATTTTTTTATTAAAGCACCTCTAAAACTTCTAATCGCTCAGGATTTCGCTCCAATGAATAAATTTTACCGTTAAGAAATTACAAATCAGGATTTTTTATTTCATACCAAACTTCTTCTTCTCCTTCATATTCAAAAGTATTGACATATTCCAATCCTATTTTTTCAAGAATTTTTCTGGAATTATTGTTACCAAAATCTGCATAAGCATAAATTCTATCGACTTTTAATTCATTAAAACCGTAATCAATAAATGCCAATGCGGCTTCGGTTCCATAGCCTTTGCCCCAATGATTCTGAATAAATCGATAACCGATTTCATAGAAATTTTGATGGCCATTTATAGTATCTGTAATTAATTTCAAACCGGACCAACCTATAAATTCATTCGTTTCTTTTAGGATTACCGCCCAACGGCCAATGCCGTTATCCAAATATTGTTGTCTAATGTTTTTAATATATGCACGGCTTTCATCGACATGAATTACCGGGTTATTACCTAAATACTTATGCACTTCGGGGTTAGAATCCAATTCGAACATCCCTATATCATCTGTAGGAAGCAGTTCACGCAAAAGCAATCTCTCGGTTTCTATTGACTTTTTCATTTGATTTTTTTTTAAAGTTAGTTCAGAATAAAATTTCGCACTACTTGTGCCACTCCATTATTGTTATTCGAAGCCACAATTAAATCCGCTTTATGCCTCAATTCGGGAGAAACATTGTCAACCCAAACTCCTAGTCCGGCATACTCCACCATCGATAAATCATTCCCCGCATTACCTACGGCAATAATTTCACTTTGATGTATGTTTAGTTTTTCTGCCAGGATTTTCAAACTTGCCGCTTTATCTATGCCATTTTGCGCCACCTCCAAGAAAAAGGGCTTTGACATAGAAACACTCAAATGCGGCATGGCCAATTTTAACTCTTTTTCTATTTGTTTGAGGTAACTTGGCTCTTCCAGTAAAATACATTTTATTGCAGTTGTATTAACTGCCGCCTTAAAACTATCGACTTTATTGTGTTTTAAACCTGTAATATGCTTTTCTACATCTATATATTCCGAATCAGTCTCGCTCACTATTTCCTCATCTATATAGGTAATAATATGCGTCTTGCTTTCCAAACTATAATCGTACAATTCATGAATCTGCTGTTGAGTCAGCGATTGCTCAAAAATGACCTGGTCTTCCTTCAAATCGGTGATCACGGCTCCATTAAAAGAAATCATATACGAATTATAGAAATCCATTTGCAGTTCTTTTGCAAAAGCAATCATGGCAGAAGTAGGTCTTCCGGAAGCCAAAACTACATAAACCCCTTTTTCTTGTGCTTCCAACAGCGTCTCCTTATTTTCCGGTGAAATCTTATGATCATCAGTCAACAAAGTGTCGTCCATGTCTAAAACCAACATTTTATATTTCATGCTATTCATTTTGTAATTAAAAAAGGAAAATCTTGAATCTTTACTAAGTCTCAAGATTTTCCTTTTTTAAAATATCAATCTATTTTAAAGACTCAATCGGAATTCCTCAATCACTGGATTGGCTTTTGCAAAATCTGTTTCTTGAATAAATAATTCAACAGCCTGCCCCAAGCTTCCAAAACCAGCAACTTTGGCCGATTGGATATTATTTTTTACAACCGTATCCACTCCTACTGCTTCAATTTTTTCTTGTAAAGCCAAGGCTAAGATTTCACTTCCCGAAAACACTTTCATTAATCCCATGATATTCTTATTTTATAATTATTCATTATTTATTCTTCCTCGCCTTCATCTTCGTATTCTTCATCATCTCCATCTTCATCATCATCTTCATCATCTCCATCTTCATCATCTCCATCTTCATCATCTCCATCTTCATCATCTCCATCTTC
>Ga0137355_1000069_pt1 | contig 16073 bp, 12 predicted proteins | sample EasRivERMLT800_2_FD_104763 | JGI IMG/M metagenome (GOLD analysis project Ga0137355, IMG submission 104763) | Soil microbial communities from meander-bound floodplain in the East River, Colorado, USA - East River MetaG ERMLT800_2 | ecosystem: Environmental > Terrestrial > Soil > Floodplain ... | reverse complement strand
TCGCCGAGTTCTGGCGTCGTTGGCACATTTCTCTGTCGTCCTGGTTTCGCGATTATGTCTATATTCCCTTAGGAGGAAGTAAAGGCAGTAAATTCAAACAGGTGCGTAACGTGTTTATAATTTTCCTGTTAAGCGGTTTTTGGCATGGTTCGAATTGGACGTTTATTGCCTGGGGTTTTATCAATGCTGTGTATTTCTTGCCGTTATTATTGCTTGATAAAAACAGGTTTAACATCGAAACCGTACAATTACAGTGGAATTTAGATTCACTGAGGGTGTTTTTTAGTATGCTCAGCACTTTTGCGCTTACCTGTCTGGCCTGGATCTTTTTTAGAGCCAAGAGCATTACTATCGCATTCGATTATATCAAAAATATTTTTACCAATCGGAGTTTTGTACCGCAATATCTGGAAAACGAACGATATAGCTATGAAATGGTCTTGCTGATTCTTGCTTTTATTTTGGTCGAATGGAGCTGCAGGACTAAAACAGAACCTATTTCGGGTAGCTACAGCGGGATGAAAATGGCCTTGTGTATTGCTGCTATTATCGCTTTGGGGACGTATTCCGATTATAAAGAATTTATCTATTTTCAATTTTAATGAGGAGAAAAAAGCTATCAATTTTCGTTTTGCCCCGGCCCTAAAGGGAGCCGAAAATTTTTGAAAATCAGTGGTAATTTTCGTTTTACCCCGGCCCTAAAGGGAGCCGAAAATGAAGAACAGAGTTTGAAATAGGATAAGTTTTTCCCTATGCTTAAGGGTTGGGGCGAGAAAAAAGAGAGAGAGTGGAATTTTCGTTTTGCCCCGACCCTAAAGGGAGCCGAAAATTTTAGAAAATCAGTGGTAATTTTCGTTTTACCCCAGCCCTAAAGGGAGCCGAAAATTTTAGAAAATCAGTGATAATTTTCGTTTTACCCCGGCCCTAAAGGGAGCCGAAAATGAAGAACAGAGTTTGAAATAGGATAAGTTTTTCCTATACTTAAGGGTTGGGGCAAGAAAAAAGAGGGAGTGGAATTTTCGTATTCCCCGACCCTAAAGGGAGCCGAAAATTCAGGACAGAGTTTGAAATAGAATAAGTTTTTCCTATACTTAAGGGTTGGGACAAGAAAAAAGAGAGAGTGGAATTTTCGTATTCCCCGATCCTAAAGGGAGCCGAAAATTCAGGACATAGTTTGAAATGGGATAAGTTTTTCCGATACTTTAGGGTTGGGGCAAGAAAAGAGAGAGAGTGGAATTTTCGTATTCCCCGACCCTAAAGGGAGCCGAAAATTCAGAACAGAGTTTTGAAATAGGATAAGTTTTCCCTATACTTAAGGGTTGGGGCAAGAAAAAAGAGAGAGTGGAATTTTCGTTTTGCCCCGACCCTAAAGGGAGCCGAAAATTCAGAACAGAGTTTTGAAATAAGATGAGTTTTCCCTATGCGTAAGGGTTGGGGCGAGAAAAAAGAAATCGGATACTTTAGTGTAGGATAAAAAATAAATAATAGAATCAATTTATAAATAAAATAACAGAATAAAACAACAATGAAATCGTTTTTACTTTTCACTTTCAAAATATTACTGCTAACGGTATTGATTGCCGTTGTTTTGGATTTCCTATATACGACTGTTTATTTGCAATCCGATCATAGAGGGAAAATCGATTCGGTTTACAACTCGAAAGAGCAACATTTTGATGTGGTGATTTTAGGGTCTTCGAGAGCGAACAATCATTTTGTTGCGCAACTGTTCGAAGATAAAGGCCTGAAAACCTTCAATTACGGGATGAGCGGAGGTCATTTGTTTGAAGCTTCTTTATTATTGAAACTGATGGTGGAGCGAAAGTACACCATAAAAAATGTTATTTTGGAGGCCGATTTGAATTTGTCCAACGATCATCGTGCTGATGGAATTGCTTCTAGATTCATGCCTTATATCCATAATTCCGAAACCATAAAAAAGCATTTTTCCGGGGAAGAAGATTTTAATTATTTGTATTATATCCCATTTTACCGCTATTTGAAATTTGATTCCCAAATTGGGTTTCGAGAGATGTTTTTTAATGCTATTCATAAAAAAACTGCGCATTTAGACAATTTGGGTTATTATCCTTTGGGAAGCAAAAAAGGGAATATGAAAAACAATATTGTAAATTTAAAGCCTTTGCCACACAATAAGTACTATAATGAGATAAAGCAAATTTGCAAAGCCAATAATATCAATTTTATCGCGGTAATGACCCCAATGTGTGAAAACGTAAAAGGAATGAATTATTTTGAGAAAGTAAATGCACTTTATCCTGAAATCCATAACTATGAAAATGTGGTGGTGGAGAATAAATATTTTTCTTCCTGTGGACATATGAATGACACAGGCGCCAGAAAGTTTACCAAAAAAATAATTGACGATTTTTTTAAAGAAAAATAGTTTCTTACTATTTTTTAATTTTAAGAGGAAAATCAGAGAGTATCAATAAAGGGTGCAGTGTTTTAATGAGAATAGTAAAATTTTAGAATAGTGAAAAATAAGATTGTATTGCTGTTTCCTGATGGAGTTGGGATTAGAAACTATTTGTATTCCAATGTGTTTAAAGATGTGAAAGAGGATTTAGTCTTATTTCATAATTTTGATTTGGAGACTATAACGGCAATTAAAGAGAATACCCCGATAGATGATGACATTACTATCCCTAACTACAAAGAGTCCGTTAAGGAAAAATTTTTACGAGAATTAATTTGTCTTTCCAGATTGTATTATAATGCTAAAAAAGTTGATAATACAACTTTGTTGACCAATTGGAATTGGAATCAAAAGACATTTTCAAAAAAGCTGTTTTACAAGTTGATCGAAAGGACAGCTCCTTTTTATAAGGAGTATTCGAGTATTCTAAAGTTAGAAAAAAAGTATCAAAGCGCCATTCGTCAAAATCCTTTCTATGATGAGATGAAGGGTATTTTAAGGAGAATTCAACCATGTGCTGTTTTTTGTTCGCATCAACGAGCTTTAAAAGCGGCTACTATATTCGCAGCAGCCACTGATTTAGGGATTCGGACGACAACCGTGATTTATTCCTGGGATAATTTACCAAAGGGCCGTCTGGCTTTGCGTGCAGATAATTATTTGGTATGGTCCAATTATATGAAAATGGAATTGGAATTGTATTATCCTGAAATTTCTTCAGATGCGATTCATATCACTGGAACTCCTCAGTTTGAATTTTATGAGGATGAAAAAAATATAATTAAAAAAGAAATTTTCTACAAGAGATATAACTTAGATCCAGATAAAAAAGTTATTTGCTTTTCTGGCGATGATACCAAAACCTCTCCGGATGATCCATGTTATTTAAAAGACATTGCAGAGGAACTAATCAAAGCTAATTTACAAGGGAAATATCAGATTTTGTTGCGACGATGTCCGGTAGATTTTTCCGGTAGATTTGATGCTGTGGTCAATGAATATAAAGATTTAATCAAGGAAGCGCCTCCTTTGTGGTATTTCAGTACGTCAAAAGAGTGGAGTGCCGTTTATCCTTCTATTGAGGATGTAAAATTGCTGGTGAGTACCGCTTTTTATTCCGATGTGGTTGTTAATGTGGGATCTACCATGGCTTTCGATTTTGCGATGTTCAATAAACCATGTGCTTTTATCAATTATGATCAGCAAGATAAAAAGGTGAAAGATTGGTCGGTGAAAACAATTTATCAATTTCAGCATTTTAAAAGTATGCCTAATAGGAATGCCGTTATTTGGTTGAATAATAAAAAGGAAATAGTTGATAAGATAACCTTTGAAGAGAGTAATAATCTGGATATGATTCAATGGAAAGAAATTGTGATTGGTGATTATAAAAATGCTTCAGGGAAAATACAACAAACAATTAAAGTCAATTAAAATGCACATCTGTTTTATTCCACCTTACGCATATCCAAAAGAAGGCTATTCTCATGGAGGAATAGGTAGTTTTACAAAAAATTACCTGCGTGATTTAGTGATGAGAGGATTTAAGGTAACATTAATTGAGTTTAATAAAAAGGAGTCGATTAAAACAGTAGAAGGAATTACAATTATTTATTTAAGAAATTATAGAATAAGAGGAGTTTCTTGGTTGTTAAATGCTTTTAAAATAAATAATAAACTTAAAGAAATTCATAAGCAACATCCGATTAATATTATAGAATCTGCTGAATTAGGGTTAGCATTTGTTAAAAAAAATGATAAAATTAAGTATATCATTAGACTTCATGGAGGACATCATTTTTTTGCAGAATCTGAGTGTAGAAAAATAAACATTTGGAAAGGATTTCAAGAGAAAAGGTCTTTTAAAAAGGCTGATGGATTTGTAGCAGTTTCAAATTATGTAAAAGCACACACAAATAAATATTTAAATTATAATAATAAACCAATTGAGGTTATACCTTCAACAATAAATTTAAAATTGTTTAAACCAAATTACGAATTGGTTGTAAATCCAAATATTATTTTGTTTGCAGGTAGGTTATGTGAAAAAAAAGGAATAAAAAATTTAATTCTTGCTATGCCTTTAATTTTGGAGAGGTATCCAAATATGATGTTACATATTTATGGGAAAGATTCTTTTAAGAATAATGGATCTTATATGAAATTTTTATTGGAAGAGGTTGTGTCCAAAATAGGTGTGGTAAAGAAGAATGTAATTTTTAATGGAGAAATCACTACCGAACAATTAGCAAATGAATATGCTAAATCTAGGATTTGTGTTTTCCCTTCTTATATGGAAACACAAGGCCTAGTTGTTATTGAAGCAATGTCAATGGGGAAAGCAGTTGTTTTTTCTAAATATGGACCAGGTCCAGAAGTAATAAGTCAACATGTTAACGGATTATTATGTGATCCTTATAATATTGAATCAATTGCAAATGAAATTCTTTGGGCTTTAGATAATTCAACAGATTTAAAAAGAATCGAAGAAAATGCTTTTAATACAATAGTTAATTATTATGATATGGATAATATTGCAAACAGAAATATAAATTTTTATTTTAATATTATAGAAAAGTAAATGGATTTTAAATCGATATTTAAAAAACGAAATTATAATTATTTCTTTCAGTTAATTAAGCCTTACAATGATAGTGTTAAAAACAGACCTACGGATATTACTAAAATTAATGATATAAATAATTTATCAAATTATTTCGAGGTTTATAAATGTAAAAAAATAGTTGTTGTAGCAAGTGGTCCATCATCAAATAAAATTAAATTAGAAGATGATGTGCTGTATTTATGTACTAATAATTCGCTTCAATTGGTTAAACAGAAAAAATTCATATACATTGTACATGATCCATATTATTTAACGATTTATCTTAAATCGTTTACAGGATATAAATATTGGAAAGGAACTATTTTTTGGATTATAAATAATAATTCTAAAATTAATTTCATTTCATTTCAGAAAGTAATTAATTATCTTTCAAAAAAATCTAGAGAAAAAAAAGAAATTTTAATTACTAATTATGAGTATAATGAAAATTCCAAAAACTTAGATGAATATTTGAAATCATATTTAGAAACTTATTTTAATTTTCAATATAAAAGTATCAATTCTGGATTTAATTGTTTGTTAATAGGATCTGTTTTAAGTCATTTAAACAAAGTGTCTATTGAAATTTTTGGGTTAGACATGGGAGAAGGAGGAGAAGCCTATTTCAATAAGAAAGCAAATATTGGGAAAAGTATTAAAGGAGAAAATAATAAATTGATTGTAAAAGATTTTTTAACTAAATTATATCAGTCTGATATAGAAATCACTAATTATTCTAATTTTATGTATTATGAAAGTGGAAAATGAAATTACAACTTGTAAAGTATGCAATAGCAAAACTGATATTATCAATTCAAAATGGAACCTGGCAAAATGCCAATCTTGTGAGTTTGTATTTTCAAGAAAAATCTTTAGTAATGAAGAGTTTATTTCGACATATGACCGACTTTATAATTCAAATGAGGATTTAAAATATAGAAAACACACAATTGAAGAATTTAATAAACTAAAAGAAAATATAATAGACATTGGCTATAATAGAAAAAGATTTATTAGTAAAATTATTTCTAAAACACCTCAGAATATTTTAGAGATTGGTTCAGGCATCGGTTTGATTGGAATGTTTTTAAAGAAATTTAGTTCTGTATTTTATACAGGATTAGAATTAGATGAAAAAACACATCAACGAGCGTTATCATTAGGAGTAAATTCTATTAATGGCGACTTCTCTAAAATGAAAACTCTTGAGGAAGAGTTTGATATAATTATGATGTGGGAAGTATTAGAGCATTTACAAGATTTAAATTTATTTTTTCAATTAACCAAAGAACGATTGAAATCTAATGGTTTTTTTGTTTTTTCAGTACCTAATTTTAATAAAATTAATAATTATTCAGACCCTGGAGATAATATATTTCAAAGTGGTCCGCCTATTCATTTGAATTTTTTTACAAAAAAATCTATTAAAAAAGTAATGGAAAATTATGGTTTTGATATAGTCATTCTTCGAGAAAAGAAAATTCCTTATTTTAACCATAAAGATTTAAATTTTTATAAAATGCTTTTTAAATCTCTAATTGGGAAATATAATGGATCTACTCTTTATGTTGTTGCTAAACTAAAAAAATAATATAGTCAATTTTGGTATTTAATTTTTTAATTATTACTCATGTTCAACATGTCTCAAAAAGAGATATGTTTTTCGGATATTCTCCATATGTGAATGAAATGAATATATGGAATAAGTACTGTGACGAAGTTATCTTAGTTGCACCTTTAATTGTAGATGACTTAAATCCAATATATACTGAATATACTGCTAAGAATATAACGTTTGTAAAAATTCCTAGTTTTAATTTAATAAGTTTAAAATCTGTAATATTATCATTTTTTGCAGTGCTCAGAATAATTTGGACATTAGTAATAAACATGAGACAAGCCGATCATATCCATTTGCGTTGTCCGGGAAATATAGGCTTGTTAGGGTGTATTGTTCAGATTGCTTTTCCTTCAAAATCAAAAACGGCTAAATATGCTGGTAATTGGGATCCAAAGTCGAAACAGCCTTTGAGTTATAGAATGCAAAAATGGATTTTGAGCAATACTTTTTTAACCCGTAATATACAGGTTTTGGTGTATGGGGAGTGGGAAGGAAGCACCAAGAATATAAAACCGTTTTTCACCGCCACTTATTTCGAAACGGATAAATTACCGTTATCATCACTTGATTTAAAACAAAAAATTAAATTTGTTTTTGTGGGCACTTTGTCAAAAGGGAAAAATCCGCTGTATACCATTCAATTGACAGAAGGTTTGTATCAAAAAGGGTTTGACGTTACTTTGGATATTTATGGAGAGGGAATCGAAAGAGTTGCTTTGGAAGATTATATCAGAAAAAACAAATTGGAAGGAATCATTTCATTAAAAGGGAATCAGACTTCTGAAGTTGTTAAAAAGGCTTATCAAAACAGTCATTTTTCAATTTTGCCTTCCAAAAGTGAGGGTTGGCCCAAAGCTATTGCCGAAGGGATGTTTTTTGGGTGTGTTCCTATAGCCACTTCGGTGTCTTGTGTGCCATTTATGTTAGGTCATGGAGAAAGAGGCGTTTTGCTTCAAATGAATTTGGCTAATGATATAGCACAATTGGAATCGGTTTTAAACAATGAATCTGATTTTGAGAATATGAGAAAGAAGGCTTCCGAGTGGTCCAGGAATTATACATTGAATGTTTTTGAAGAAGAGGTGAAGAGATTGCTAAAGGGTTAGTGATAACGGAATCGTCACTTCCAGTGTTTTCAATGAAGTTGAACTGAACAAAAAAATATCGAGAAGGTTCTCGATATGAATTTAAAAAAAAGTTGTCGCGTTTTTTTAAATTCTACTCGAACTGACCCTTCGATCCTTCGATAAAAACTTAGGACAGGTTCAACTCAGAGCAGGCTAGAGTGGTGGAACTGAGTCTTCCTGCTTGAATCGTCACTTCGAGTGTTTTTTGGCTTGATAATGTTGGATAGAAAAAAGAATTACCGTTTATCCAAAAATGTATCGAGAAGTTTTGTTTCCAAAAAGGTCCTCGATACAATTTTTATAAAATAGCTGTCGCAATTTTATAAAAACCACTCGAACTGACGACTGGAGTGGAGGAACTGACCCTTCGATCCTTCGATAAAAACTCAGGACAGGTTCAACTCAGGGCAGGCTAGAGTGGGGGAACTGACCCTTCGATCCTTCGATAAAAACTCAGGACAGGTTCAACTCAGGGCAGGCTTGGTGAGAGATGCAAAGAAAATAAAGGTATTGAGGAGTAGATGTGAATTTTTAAAATATGACAAAATGAAGCAATCCTATGTATATATTTTAAAATGTTCGGATAATAGTTATTATACGGGTGTTACAAGTAATTTGACAAGTAGAATGTTTAAACATGATTCCGGATTTTATCCGGAGTGTTATACTTTTAAAAGAAGGCCCTTGAAATTGGTGTTTTATTGTGAGTTTACAGATATTAATTTGGCAATTGAAAAGGAAAAGCAAATTAAGAAATGGTCACGTGCTAAAAAAGAAGCGTTGATTAATGAAGATTTTGACGCATTAATCAATCTGGCCAAAAAGGATTTTGGTCAATAGGTTCTCGATACAATTTTTATAAAATAGCTTTCGCAATTTTATAAAAATCACTCGAACTGACGACCGAGGGGTAGATAAAAACTGAGGGCAGGCTAGAGTGGTGGAATTGAGTTTTCCTACTAAATCGTCACTTCGAGTGTTTTTGGCTTGGAAGTTTTCATGGATAAAGTGATCGTCTTAAGCCAAAAATGTATCGGGAAGTTTTGTTTGCGCCAGGGTTCTCGATACGGTTTTAAAAAATAGCTGTCGCAATTTTTTAAATTCTACTCGAACTGACGGGATGTAATGGTAATGAAAAAATATTGTAATTATCGTCACTTCGAGTGTTTTTTAGCCAAGCGAATAGGGTTGTTTCAGGAAATTTGTGGCTAAAAAATGTATCGAGAAGCTTTGTTTGCACCTGAGCGTTATCGATACAGTTTTCAGAAAAAGCTGTTCGCATTTTCTGAAAATTTACTCGAACTGACTCTTCGATCCTTCGATAAAAACGCAGGACAGGTTCAACTCAGGGCAGGCTTGGTGAGAGCAAGGTGAATATAGGATTTTAAAAAACTGTTTGCTTTTTTAATTCCGATAGTTATCGGAAGAAGAGCCAAATACTAATAACAAACTTAAAAAACAAAAATGCGCATACTTCAATTAATAGATAGCCTTGAAGCCGGTGGCGGAGAAAAAATGGCGGTGAGTTATGCCAATGCACTTGTTAAAGAAATTGAGTTTTCGGGTTTGGTGGCTACAAGAAAAGAAGGGCCGTTATTGCATCAGATCAATGAAAAGGTTTCGTATTTGTTTTTGAAAAAGAAAAAAGTAATCGACATCAAAGCGTTATTTCAATTGAGAAATTATATCAAAAAAAATAAAGTGGCGATTGTTCATGCTCACAGCACTTCCTTTTTTTTGGCATTTTTATTAAAAATATCGAGCCCTTATTTAAAAATAATCTGGCATAATCACTATGGAAACAGTGAGTTTTCGTCTGTAAAGCGATTGTTTAGTTTGAAAATGGCAATTCCTTTTTTTTATGGAGTTATAGCGGTAAACCAAAAACTTAAAATTTGGGCGGAGCAAAAATTAGGTTGTAAAAATGTGATCTACTTGCCTAATTTTCCTTCTAATGAAACTGATGTTACAAGTCATGCCATATTACAAGGGATAGATGGGAAACGAATCCTATCTTTGGCCAATTTGAGAGACCACAAAAATCATTTTTTACTGTTGGAAGTTGCCCAAAAGCTAATGCACTCCCATCCCGAATGGACTTTTCATTTGGTAGGAAAAGATTTTGAGGACGAGTATTCCCGAAAAATAAAAGATTTAATTTTGGAGTATAATTTAGAAAACAATGTTTTTCTTTATGGTTCAAAACAAGACGTTGCATTTATTTTAAAACAGTCGGCCATTGCTGTTTTGACATCGAAAACAGAAGGCTTACCCGTTGCGCTATTAGAATATGGGTTATATAAAAAGCCCGTAGTCGTAACTGCGGTTGGTGAAATCCCGTTTATTATTCAAAATAAAATTAATGGGTTGGTTGTGCCGAGTCAAAATGGGCCACTTTTTTACGAGGCTCTAGTTTCATGCGTGGATGATACGGAATTTAGAAATGAATTGGGGAACCGATTATTTGAAACGGTTATTGAAAATTTTTCTGAAGAAGCAATTATTCGTAACTATATGGATTGGCTTCAAACGATTTAAAAAATGAAAAAAGAAGAACGATCCTATTTCTATCTGTTAGTACTGCACGTGGCGATCGGCGTATTGGTATTTGTATTGCCATTTGTTACCAAAATTTACAGTATTCTACTGTTTGCTTTTGGGGTGTATTATCTTATAAAAACAAAGAACCGCAATAATGAAGCACTTGTTTTATCGGCTTATGTAATAAGTGTTGAGGTCCTGCTCCGAATGACCAATGGGATGTTTTTTAATGAATATGCAAAATACAGCATCATGATTTTCATGTTTATTGGGATGATTTATAGTGGGGTTTCAAAGCATTCTGTTTTGTATTGGTTGTTTTTACTGTTATTGATACCAGGTATTCTTTTGGCGACTGTCACCTTGAATATTGAGACGGATATCCGAAAAGCAATTGCTTTTAATATTTCGGGGCCTGTTTGTTTGGGGATTTCCGCGATTTATTGCTTTCAAAGGAAAATTACTTTCGATCGGCTGAAAGATGTTATAGGCGCTTTTAGTTTACCCTTGGTCGCTATTTTGGTGTATCTGTTTTTATATACGCCGAGTATAAAGGATGTGGTTACGAGCACCCAATCTAATTTTGAAACCTCGGGTGGGTTTGGCCCCAACCAAATGTCCACTATTTTGGGGTTTGGCATTTTTGTATTTTTTGTTCGGTTGTTGTTTTCATCCTCTAAAAAGATGCAGCTTATAAATGGTCTTTTGGTTCTATTTTTTGTTTTTAGAGGACTTGTGACTTTTTCCCGTGGCGGAATAATAACGGGAATTGTAATGATCATTTTGTTTTTGGTTGTGTTGTATTTTCAAGGCAATAGTATAGGGAAATCGAAAATAGGAAGCATTTTGGTTTTCTCGGTTATTTCTTTTTTGGGCGTTTGGGCGTACGGTTCGATTCAAACAAGAGGTTTGTTGGATAAGCGGTATGCCAATGAAGATGCCAGAGGAAGAAAGAAAGAAAGTCAGTTGTCGGGCAGAGAGGTGCTTATTGAATCTGAGTTGCAAATGTTTTTGGACCATCCTATTTTGGGGGTTGGCGTCGGTAAAAACAAAGAGTACAGGGAAGAACAAACGGGAATTCAAGCGGCATCACATAATGAGATCACCCGAATGTTGGCAGAACACGGTTTGCTTGGAATTATCGATTTATTGATATTGTTATTTACGCCAATGGTACTATTCTTGAACAATCGACAAAATGTTTTTGCTTTGTCATTTGTGGTCTTTTGGTTGTTGACGATCAACCATGCCGCCATGCGTCTGGCCGCTCCCGCTTTTGTATATGCCTTATCACTATTAAAAGTTTACAGTCTTGAAAAACCTACTGTACATAGGGAATAAATTATCCAAACATGGGGTGACGTCAACTACCATAGAGACTCTGGGGCCGCTTTTGGAACGAGAGGGGTTTACTATTGCCTATGCTTCTTCACAAAAAAATAAGTTGCTACGATTGGTTACTATGTTGTGGAGCATACTTCAAAACAGAAAAGTAGCGTATGTTTTAATTGATACCTATAGCACTACCAATTTTTGGTATGCCTTTGCTACCAGTCAGTTGTGTCGATTGCTGCGATTAAAATATATTCCAATTTTACATGGTGGAAATTTGCCTTGTCGTTTGCGAAAAAATCCAAAGATCTGCAAGCTAATTTTTAAAAAGGCACATATAAACATAACGCCATCGCACTATTTATATAAAGAGTTCAAAACAGAAGGGTATACCAATTTGACTTATATTCCCAATACCATTAATCTAAAGGAATACCCTTTTCTGGCAAGAAAAAATGCCAGACCCAAACTGTTATGGGTGCGTTCTTTTGCCGAAATTTATAATCCGCTGATGGCGGTTGCTGTTTTAGCGGAGCTCCAAAAGAAACATCCGGAAGCGACTCTTTGCATGGTAGGGCCCGACAAAGACGGAAGTTTACTCGAAACTCAAAAAAAGGCCAAAGCCTTAGGAGTAGAAATTCTTTTTACCGGAAAATTATCCAAATCGGAATGGATTGCCCTTTCTGAGGACTATGACATTTTTATCAACACGACCCATTTTGATAATATGCCTGTAAGTGTAGTAGAGGCAATGAGTTTAGGATTGGCGGTGGTGACCACCAATGTAGGCGGAATTCCTTTTCTGTTGGAAAATGGGACAGATGCCTTGTTAGTAGCGGATAATGCTGTCGAAGAAATGGTTGATCAAATTCAGAAATTAATAGATTGCCCTAATCTTTTTCTGGAATTAACGGCGAATGCGCGAACTAAAGCGGCAGATTTTGACTGGGAAATTATAAAAGAGATGTGGTTTAAAATTTTGCAATAAAGAAAAAAGAAACGCGTTGTTAGATATTTAAGTAACTTGCACCCAAATTCCACTTTTATACTCTATGATCAGGTCCAAAAAAATACATTTCGAAATTTCTGAACGTAAGTTACTTCTACGTTTTTTTGATATTTTTTTCGTTTTGACTGCTTTGTATATTTTGGGAAATGTTTTTGATTTTGACTATTTTAAGTTTCCTTCCTCAAATTTTTATTGGGCTATAGTACTCGCTATATATATTAATGTATTTGGAGCTATTTTTGAAATGTACAATCTGCAAGTAGCCAGTAACCGGTATCAAGTTTTAAAAAACACGGTTCTGACCACTTCCACCATTGTTTTATTTTATTTGCTGACTCCCATTTTATCCCCACAATTGCCCTCCAATAGGATTCAGTTGATACTTTTTTATTTAGTGGTGTTTGGCGTATTGTATTCATGGAGGATGTTCTATGTTTTTTTTCTGGCCACTGATCGTTTTTTTCAGAGTGTGCTTTTGATCTGTGATAAAGATCAAGTGCAAGAGTTAATTGCTGGCATTGAAAGTGTTGATCCGCATTATAAGATTGTTGCTTATGTGAATACCTCAGCTGTTGAAAATAATGCTCTCCACTATGTGCAAAATATTAAGAGCGATGATTTGACTTTATTTGTAAAAGAAAATGGAATTTCCGAAATCCTAATTTCCTCCCAGAATAAGGAAGGGGATGTTTCGGCAGAATTATACAGTCAGTTGCTTCATTTGATAAAATTAGGGAAGAGTATCCGGGATTATTCTCAGGTATATGAAAGCAAGACGTTGCGTATTCCTGTGCAGTATATAACAAAGGATTTTTACAGGTATTTCCCATTTAGCAGAAGCAACCAAAACAAATTGTATTTGTTAATTGTAAAGTTTTTTGAAATAGGAGTGGCTATTTTTGGTTTGCTTATCGGAATCGCATTCATTCCATTTGTTCTTCTAGGAAATGCCATATGCAGCAGGGGAAAGTTGTTTTATACCCAAGAACGGGTAGGGAAAGACGGAGTGGTGTTTGAAATATATAAATTCAGGACCATGATAGAAAATGCCGAATCTAAAGGTGCTGTTTTTGCAAAAACTAATGACAGCAGAGTAACCCGATTTGGAAAAATATTAAGAAAAACAAGAATTGATGAATTCCCGCAATTTATAAATATTCTGAAAGGAGATATGGCTTTGATCGGTCCCCGGCCAGAACGTCCTTTTTTTGTAAAGAAAATTACCGATGTAATGTCTTTCTACGGAACCCGACATGTTGTTAAGCCGGGTCTTACCGGTTGGGCACAGGTAAATTATTCTTACGGCGAATCCATTGATGACAGTTTGATAAAACTACAATACGATCTTTATTATATCAAACACCGAAGTATTTACCTGGATTTGAGCATTGCTTTTAAAACCATTACCACTGTTGTGTTTTATAGAGGACAATAGTGTTTTAGTTAACTGTTATCTGTTTTGAGGGTTTCGTTTTTAAAGCCATTTTGGTTAAGATGACAGCATTAGTTATTACCAGCGGCAAAACAATGAGCCAGTGCGCTTTGTTTACTAACAGCATTACATAAATTCCCAAACCAATTAAATGGATTACAGCCAGATTGTAGATCCATTTTTTGTTGTTTTTGAAGTAAAAATACAATAGGATAAACAAAGTCGGATTGAACAATAGTATGTTATAATTCCAGGCCAGTTCTTTGTGTAGGGAATATAATGCGGTAAAAGAAAAGAATAAACCGAATAGAGCTATTGTAAAAAGATAAATCAGGTCCACTTTTTTATTGTTCAGGACCAATATCAAACCCAAAAGAAGCAGATAGGAATAGCAATTATTCCACCAGGAAAAGGGTGTTTCTTTTGTGAATTCCAATATCGTTTTGTTGTCTTTACAGATAGATTGGTTTTGGAAACGAGTTAATTTTAAGCTTTTTTGGAGTTCAAAAGGCAAAAATATTTTGGTTCCAAATTCATCCACTTTTTTCCCGAAAAGAATACCGGTTCCCAATTGTTCATAAAAATGATTGTCAAAATAGGGGTACAGGATTGTTCTATACGTTTTATCCGTGTCTGCTTTTTTTTCAATTATAGTATCCCCCAATGTTTTGTTTAGGATGTCCACCACCATTGAAGTACAATTTTTGTCAATAAATTTATAGGTGTAATAACGCTCTTCTGAGTTTAAAGCATGATTCAAATTGTCGAACAATTTTTGTTTTAATTCCAGCGGGATATTTAATTCCTGTTCGAAAACAGATCTTTTTTCGTAGGTATACTGGTTGATAAAATCGGTATAGGAATGGGCTACCGCAAAATAGTTCAGGTCTCCTTTTGTGAATTTCAAAACAAAATTTGGTGTGTCAAAATCAAATGCACCATAATTGTATACCACATCAATATTGTTATAGGGATCGCTTATTCTAATGGCGGTGTGGCCAAACAGCGCATAGGACTCATTACCCGTGCCGCAAGTGATCACGCTTACCCGAGCGTCTTTAGATAATAGGTGTGTTTGTGCAAAACTATCTCTAATTGAAGTAAGCAACAGTATAAAAAGGACTATTTTTTTTAATAAAGGAGTATTCATTTATGATATTGTTAAAGGTGTGAACTAATCGTAGCTAATAAACAGGCGCTAAGTAACTCAGTTTCTAAGGCACTAAGGTTCTCTAAAAGCATAAAAAAAGTTAGACATAATTTATTTTTTGTATTCAGGCACTAAAAAAAAACTTAGAAACTCTGTCACTTAGATTCTTAGCATCTTTTGAAGTTGCCAATTAATTTCTAAAAAGGGCCAAATCTACTTTTACCGAAAAAATATTGGAGTATAAAGCTGTGCTTTGGTTCCCTAAATCGGTTAAAGCATAATCGATTTGGATGCCTTTGTATTTGAATCCCAATCCGATGTTGGGCTGAAAACCTATTTCTTCGGAGTAATCCAATTGTTTGACCATTTGAAAATTTCCGATGCCGGCACGCAGAAACACGATATCCGTATAACCGAATTCCAATCCCAATGCGGGATCCATGTTGAAAGAACCCGACGAAATGATGTCATTGGTTTGCGTAAACCGCATGTTCATATTGACCGCCGTCAAAAGACTGTAATCACGATTAAACATAAATTTTTTAGCCAGACCCAGTTGTGCTTTCGGAGCTGTGATTTCTGTGTTTTCCGGTAGTTCTTGATTTTCTCCGGGTGTGGCATCGGCTATTTTTTGGTATGCTTTTTCGTTGATATTCCAAATGTTGTATGTTGTGGTGATGTCACGAAGCATTAATCCAAATTGCCAATTGCTTTTCTCATATTGTAATCCCGCATCAAATCCAAACCCCCAGGAATTGGCAAATTCGCCAATAATTCTTCGAATCACTTTAGCGTTTATGCCATATTGAAAGTCTT
>Ga0137355_1000068_pt1 | contig 16134 bp, 13 predicted proteins | sample EasRivERMLT800_2_FD_104763 | JGI IMG/M metagenome (GOLD analysis project Ga0137355, IMG submission 104763) | Soil microbial communities from meander-bound floodplain in the East River, Colorado, USA - East River MetaG ERMLT800_2 | ecosystem: Environmental > Terrestrial > Soil > Floodplain ... | reverse complement strand
GTATATTTTTCTTCTGGATCAAACGAAAAATTTACAATATTCATTTTGTCATTTGCTCCGGCAATATGCAAGGCATTGGTGAAAGTCATGTCGTTTGGCAAATAATGCAAAATGAGAAAAAAGGTGATAAACATCCCTAACATAATAACAAACATTTGCTGTTTTTGAGTGACATTAACGGCTTTTGTACCGCCCGAAAAAGTATAAATAATTACCAAAATACCTATGATGATATTCATAATGGTAAGATTCCATCCCAATAATGCCGACAAGATTATTCCGGGAGCGTAGATAGTAAGTCCTGTACCTAATCCTCTTTGTACCAAAAAAAGGATGGCGGCCAATGAACGGGTTTTAAGATCGAACCGTTTTTCGAGATATTCATAAGCTGTAAAAACTTTGTACTTATGATAGAGCGGAATAAAAGTCAAGCAAATAACCACCATAGCAATTGGCAATCCAAAATAAAATTGTACAAAACCCATTCCATCGTGATAAGCTTGCCCAGGTGTAGAAAGAAAAGTTATCGCACTGGCCTGGGTTGCCATCACCGATAGCCCAACGACATGCCAAGGGGTTTCATTACTGCCAAGAATAAAGTCTTGTACATTTTTGCTTCCTTTGGTTTTCCAGGCACCATAAATTACAATGAATAATAAAGTTACTATAAGTATAATCCAATCGAATAGTTGCATAGTTTAGGAGTATAATTGCATTATGAGATAAAAAAGCAAAATATAAATGGCGTTCACAAGGAGAACCCATGAATAGCTTTTTTTCCAAATCTTTGTTTTTTTTGTTTCCATTTCAGGGATGTTTTAAGGCTTCACTTTTTGGGCAGGAATTGTTAGAGGCGATTCCAGTGAAATCATATTAGAGATCAATTTATAAGCTCCTGAAACGCCTTCGGGTAATTCTCTAAAAAAACTTAGCCCTGTATAAATATATTGACCTTTGCCGTAAGGCGCCACTAACAGTATTCCGTTTTTTGGAGTTTCCCCTTTATCGTTGGAAGACAAAATTGGGGTAAAGGCTTTATCAAATTCATTAGGATAATACAATCCCTGTTCTTGTTTCCAACCTTCAAAATCTTTGGTTGAAATTTTGTTAGGGTAATTTAAAATGGGATGATCGGGAGCTAAAAATCGAACTTCGGCATTTTCCTCGGTCACTCGATCTTGTGAGATTTTAAGAGGATATGGGGCAACATTTGATACTAGTAAGTCACCGGGAGTATTGTATTGAACAATCATTGTTTTTCCTTCTTTTACGTAATCAAGCAAGATTGTTTGTTTGTTTGCCAAAGCTTTTACAGTATTATAGGCTCGTATTCCTGTTATGATTACATCATAATTTGCCAGTTTTTCGGAGGTTATTTCTTCTGGGAGCAACAGTGTGACTTTATAACCCATTTGAGTCAAACTTTTCGGAACTTCATCACCGGCACCCATGATATAACCAATCTTTTTATCGATGATTTTTAAATCCATTTTGATGCATTTCGCTTCAGAAGGTTTTAATACTTGTTGTTTGGTAATATGATTATAATTGATGATAGTTTGGTCTTTATCATACCGTTTATTGTCAATGATGGCGACACTTTTTGCAATGGCATTTTCGGGTTGGCTGGGTGACATGACCTCAAAATAAACAATTTGTTCATCGCCTTTTTTTTCTAAGCTAAAAGGAATAAATTTTGGGGTAACCAACCAATTTTTAGGTAATTCCAGTTGTAAATTCCCTTTTATATTTTCTTTTCCGGCTTTTATTTTTACAGCAACGGTTCTATTTTTTATCCCGTTAAATATCAATATTTTGTCTAGAATGGTTGTGGATACTTCTGGGACTATATCTAGATAATTATACATTTCACCTTTTACGTCATCGTTGTACTTATAAACTACGGTGCGCTCAAAAGGAATCTCCACTCCATTGATTAGGATGGTAAATACAATTTTTGTATCCCGAATTATATCTGGAATTCCAATATTTTTTTGCTCGCTTACAGTGTACATTCCATCTGTTCCTTTTTCTTCTAACCAATACGGTTGGGTATAATCAATGGTTGACGGCAACTGCAAATCTAAGGTCGTATTTTGCGCAATATTATTTTTTAGCGCGGTATTCATCGGCGTATTTTTTTGGTCAGGTAAAGTGGTTACACTAACCAATTGCATAGGTATAGCACTTCGATTTATGGTTTCGAGTTTTAGTTTTACAGTACTTCCTGGAATTGCTTCTTGATTTTCTGCTACCGCTTCGAGGTACAATCCCGAACATGCGGTTATAATTCTTTTTAACTCTTCTAATTTTAAAGATGACCAATGCTTTTCATCCAAAGCCTGTATCATTGCATATGTTTTTATCAAATCGGGAATACTTGCCGAAGGGTTTGCATAATCGAAATGAGACGCAATGGACGTGATTAATTCACCAACTGCTTTTCCTCCTTTTATACGGTTCCAACTCGTATCGATTCCTTCAAAAACAGAGGATTTGTCCTGTAGCGATTCTCCTTTTAGAAACTCCAGATATTCGTTTTCTACGCCACGGCTTCCGGTACTTCCAAACCCTTGTGACTGATGACGACTCCGACTTAATGCTGCTATTTCCTGATTTGATTTTCCAATGGATGGGTAATAAACGCCTGTTTGAATCGGAATCAAACCTGATTTGTCTGCCGCATTAAATTTTTCTTTGCTTCCATAAAACCACCATGAAGTATTAAAAAACTGACGTTTGGTTTGCCAAGGCTGAACGAATTTTAATTGCTCGGGATAAACTGTTGGATTACTGGCCAAATCAAAACTTTCCACACTCAGTATTGCCGATGCCGTGTGATGGCCATGCGTGTTTCCTGAGCTTCGATGGTCAAACCGATTGATAATCACATCGGGTTGGAATTTTCTAATGGCCCAGACAATATCAGAAAGTACTTTTTCTTTATCCCAAATTTGTAGTGTTTCCTCAGGATTTTTTGAAAAGCCAAAATCATTGGCACGCGTAAAAAATTGTTCGCCTCCATCTATTTTCCGGGCTTCTATAAGTTCTTGTGTTCGAATTACTCCCAGAAATTCACGCAATTGCGGGCCTATTAAATTTTGGCCTCCATCGCCTCTTGTCAGTGATAAATAACCGGTTCTAGCCTTTTTTTCATTGGAGAAATAGGAAATCAAACGAGTGTTTTCATCATCGGGATGTGCTGCGATGTAAAGCACCGAACCTAGGAAATTCAGTTTCTGGATTTGATTGTAAATTTCAACTGAATTTGGTTTTGGGGGCTGTTGGGCGAATGCAATTTGAAAAGTAATAGAGGATATGAAAAGTGTATATATAAGAATCTTTCGCATGATGAATAATTTGTTTACTCTAACTTCAAATGTAGTAATTAAATAAATTCTGGAATACTATTAATTTAGTAAACTCTGATCACTCTGATTATTTAATAAAAAATGCAAAAAAGTCTTTGTTCAAAAAGGCGAATGGTCATTTTTTTATCTTTATCCTACCTTGTTTTTCGATTATTTTTGGATGAATGCATTAAAACATAATTTTGTTTTTTTTGATTAATAAAATATATTGTCCGCACTTTTTTAGTAATATAATAGCTAGATAAATATATTTTCTGCTGATAATACTCAAACCTAATAAGACGTAAAATGAAAAGAACTGACATCTGGAACGGGTTAAATTTTATATTATCATTTATATCATTATTTTTGTGAATTATAAATCAATACTTTAGGTCTGTTTATCATTGTTTTTATTTTGATGAATGAGAAATAGGGATAACTTTTTCAGTAAATAAAACTTAAAGAACTGAAGTTGTTTTTAGATTTAATTCTGCTTTTTGAAGGTTTAATGTGGTATTGAGATAAAATGGCGTGCATATAGCGCAACATTTCTAAAATTAGGAAGTCACAAAAATATAAAGGGAATTTTTTACTATTAAATTGAAAAACATTATTTCAATTTTAGGAGTATTTATTTATAGAATTAAAGAGATATGACAGATAGGAGAAATACAATCGAAACATTGAAAGAGGGGAGGACCAGGTTTGCTGAAGGTGAGAAAACTTCAAATGACTTGATTTATTCATTGCGTCAAAATGAGGACGGCTCTTTGTGCTTTCCTTATATCAATGGTGCTGTTCACGAAATCTATGGTTTTGATCATATAGATATTGAAAATGATGCAGACAAGATTTTTTCATTGATTCACTTTGATGATATAGCTTATGTTAAGCAAAGTATCAGCAAAGCCATGTCAGAGTTAGTTCCCCTCAAATGTCAATACCGCTATATGCATCCCCAAAAGGAAAAGGGATTAATGTGGCATCAGATGCATTCTTTACCGGTGATCGAACCTGAAGGGACGGTAATTTGTCATGGAATTATTACTGATATCACAGAAGATAAAAATACAGAACAAAAACTGATTAAAGCCAAATGGCTGTATTCGTTTATCAGCCATATCAATCAAATGATTGTTCGTGTTACTGATGAACAAACACTTTTTAAGGAAGTTTGTGATATTGCAGTAAATATTGGAACGTTTAGAATGGCATGGATTGGGCTGATTGATGAAGTTACTAAAAAAGTGATTCCTACAATGATTGCCGGAGAGGATGAAGGATACCTTTTAAAAATTAAAGCGGCCTCAATCGAAGACATACCGGAAGGCCGTGGACCGATCGGAATAGCTCTTAGAGAGAACAGACACATTATTGTGAATGATATTGAAAACGATCCACGAATGCTATTATGGAGAGAAGAAGCTCTAAGACGAGGATATTTTTCTTCTATCGCGGTCCCAATAAGAAAATTCGGTAAACCAATTGGTGTTTTTTGTTTTTATGCCAGTGAGAAAAACTTTTTTGATGCAGAGGAAATCGCCTTATTGGAAGAAGCAGCCAATGATGTGGCTTTTGCGTTAGAGGTTTTTGAGAAAGAAGCTTTGCGCAAAAAAGAAGAAGCAGCAGGGTTTGAAAAAGAACAAAGGCTTCATATACTTACAGAATTATCTCCGGTAGGGATTTTCCGGACAGATGCTTCGGGAAATACAACGTACGTGAATCCCAGTTGGAGTCAAATTTCGGGTCTTTCTTTTCAGGAAGCATTAGGGAATGGTTGGAGAAAAGCAGTTCATATTGATGACCGAGAAAGATTATTCAATGGTTGGTTAAATGCAACAACACAGAAGGAAAAATCCTTTTCGGAGTACCGATTTGTAAGACCTGATGGTTCGATTACCTGGGTGATAGGGCAAGCTATCCCGGAATTAAATGCTGAAAATGAAATAATAGGATATATTGGGACTACAACCGATATTACAGAACGCAAGCAGGCCGAAGAAGAATTCGAGAAAATAAATAAAAAAAATACGGCCATACTAGATGCTATCCCTGATTTATTATTTGAAGTTGGATTAGACGGCCGCATACATAATTATCACAGCAGGCATAATCAAACATTGTTTTTGCCTCCGGAACTATTTATCAATAAGACATTTTCGGATATTTTGCCGCCTCATATTGCCGGTATATACATGTCCGCAATACAAGAGGCTGCCGATAAAGGCTTATCTACAGAGAAAAAGTATGAATTAACTTTTCAGGATGGACAACATTGGTTTGAACTTTCTGTTGCACCCACATTGGAAAACAATAATAATTTTTTAAATTTTATCTGCCTGGTTCGCGACATTACCAAAGCGGTTCAAATGGACTTTGCACTGCATAAAAGTGAAGAACGATACCGAGGACTCATAAACAATCTTGATGCCGGTATCACCGTTTATGCACCGGATACATCAATTATTTTCATTAATCAGATAGCGGATGATTTACTTGAGTTTAGTGATGAACGGCTAATCGGAACATTGGAAATTGAATTAAGTGAGGTTTATTTGAATGAAGACAACCTTCCTTTGGCACTGGAGAAATATCCCATTAATCAAATTTTAAATAGCAAGCAGGCTATCAAAAACTTTATTATTGGCGTAAAAAGACCAATAAAAAAAGATGTTGTTTGGCTTCTGACAAATGGGTTTCCTGTCATTGATAAAGATGGTGAAATAGAAGAAGTGGTTATTAGTTTCATTGATATAACCGAACAGAAACTAACAGAAATTGAAAAAACAAAAGCAAAGGAACAAGCAGAAGCTGCCAGTAAAGCCAAAACTGATTTTCTGGCCAATATGAGTCATGAGATTAGAACTCCTTTGAACGGAATCATTGGTTTTACCGATTTGTTAATGAATTCAGATTTAAAAAATAATCAGTTAGAATACATGTCTACCGTTAATGAATCTGCCAAAACATTATTGCACATTGTCAATGATATTTTGGATTTTTCAAAAATAGAATCTGGAAAATTAGAATTAAATATTGAGGAAGTTGACCTTTTTGAATTACTCAATCAGGTAATTAATTTGTTTAAATACCAAGCCAATCTAAAGAAAATAAAGTTGACGTTGAATATAGGTAATAATGTACCTCAATATATTTTGGCAGATTCGATTAGATTGAAACAAATATTGGTGAATCTATTGGGTAATTCGCTGAAGTTTACAAGCAATGGCGGAATTAGTCTGGATGTAAGCGAAATAGCTTCTCCAAATATAAATCATGCGGTACTTAATTTTTCGGTAAAAGACACTGGAATTGGTATAAAAGAGAAAAATACAAAAAAGATTTTTAGCTTTTTTATGCAAGAAGACAATTCAACGAATCGACAATTTGGAGGTACCGGATTGGGATTGGCTATTTCAAATCAGTTATTGGAATTGATGGACAGTAAAATCGAATTAAAGAGTAAATATGGCGAAGGAAGCGATTTCTTCTTTACAATTAAATTTGAAAAGGTGAATGCCGAAAAGAATAATGAAGTTGAAATGATCGATTCTTTGAATGCTGATACGGTGAATAACCAGCAAATTTTATCGTATAAGAACATTCTGATCGTCGATGATAATAAAATCAATATGCGATTGCTTAAAAAAATTGTTCAACGGATAATTCCTAACAGTTCCATTTTTGAAGCGTATGATGGGAATGATGCAATTGCTCAGTATGAAAAAGAAAAACTGGATATTATATTGATGGATATTCAAATGCCTAATAAAAATGGGTATGAAGCTACCTATGAAATTAGAAAATTAAAAGATTCCGAAAAAATACCGATAATCGCCATCACCGCAGGAATATTAACCGGAGATATAGAAAAATGTTTTGAATCTGGGATGAATGATTATATAGCGAAACCAATTATTTTTTCAGATTTGGAGCAAATACTACATAAATGGCTGAAATAATGCATTTATTTTATAAAAAAAACTGCAACACGATTTTCATGTTGCAGTTTTCAGTTTTAGTTTGTCCTTTCTAAAATAACGATACACAAAATAGATCGTTACGAAAGAACAATTAGGTTATGCTTTTTTAGCACAACATCCCGCTTTTTTCTCTTTTTCACAAGATTTTTTTTCATCTGCAGAACACGTTTTATGATCTTTAGAAGAACACTTACTGTCTTTAGAAGCACATTCTTTTTTTGCTTTTTCTTGTGGTTTTTGTTCTTGAGCATTAATGCTCATTGAAAAAAATGCTATGGCTAAGACTACTATTAAGTTTTTCATTTTATTATATTTAAAATTATTTTTTATTTTATAAATGTGGATTGTATTTTATGCAGGTAAACAGTTTTTCGGCGGATGCCAGATCGTGTTGGTGTAATTTGGTAGAAATATTTTTTCATAACTTAAATTACTTTTGTTGTCAAATTCAAATTCCTGATTCAATAAAACATTTTGTATTTCTTCAGCAATAAATAGACCAAAACAACAATTGGAAGTCAAAACGCAATTTCTTTTTTGACAACCGGGTGTTTCGCTCTTACTTTTTTCACAACGCGATAAAACTGTTTCCAATTGACATTTTACCACATTTAGAGTTGGAATAGCCATTAGAAACAGGAAATAAAAACTAAATAGAATAGCGTTTGTTTTCATTAATTCAAAAGTATCATAATTTTGAAGCGGATGAAATTAATTAACTTTTTTATAACTCCATACGGCAAATCCATTGATGACAAAGGCATATCCCACAATAATTGAAAATTGGATGGAAATATCAGAAAAAGTAGCGCCCTTGAGCATAACCATTCGGATGATCTCCACAAAATAACGAATGGGATTAAACAAAGTAAGATTTTGTGCCCATTGAGGCATACTTTCTATTGGGGTGAACAATCCGCTCATCAAAATGAAGATCACCATGATAAACCAAGCAATAAACATGGCCTGTTGCTGTGTTTCGGTATGATTTGAGATGAATAATCCGATACCAAGTATAACCAACAAATAGATCGATGTAAATAAATAAATCAGTCCTATACTGCCCAGTATTGGTACATCGAAAACAATTTTTGCAATCAGTAATCCAATCGTCAAAATAACCAATCCCAATAGCCAAAACGGGAATAATTTGCCTATAATAAATTGGTGTTTTTTGATGGGTGTTACATTGATTTGTTCTAATGTACCGATTTCTTTTTCCCTGACAATATTCATGGAAGACAGAAAAAGAGTAAGCATGGTTACCAATAGTACCAAGATTCCGGGGACCATAAACGTTTTGTAATTAAGGGTGCTATTGTACCAGAAAGAAGGAATGGTTATTATGTTTTGGGGTTTTACAAAGGCATCATCCGTGTGTTGAAAAAGTTGCATCTGAATTTTTTGGTTAAAACTGCTGATGATCTGCGAGATATAGACATTTTCTATTCCCGCTGAGGCTCCGTCAATTGCATTGATACTTACCGAGAGGTTTGTTTTTTTGTTCTTGATAAGATCACGTTCAAAGTGATTTGGTATTTCAAGAATAACATCGACTTTTCCTTTTTGCATCTGCAAATTGGCGGCTTCTTTGGATTCAAAATGATCTACTATTTTAAAATAACTGGAAGCCTGGAATTTGCTTACTAACTCTCTTGACGCTTCTGAATGATCATTGTCTATATACGAAAAGGTTATGTTTTTGATTTCGAAACTAGCCGCATTAGACAGAATCAGTAACTGAATTAAGGGCATAACAAATAGTATCGGAAGCATTGCTTTATTTCTAAAGATTTGTCTGAATTCCTTTTGTATGATGAATAGTATTGTTTTCATTTTTTATTTGGGTTTCAAAGTTTCAGTACTTTTTAAAGTTTAGAAGTGGGAGGGACCCTTTCTTTATTTTGAAGTCTGGTATTTGTTTCCTATTGCCATTGTTTATTGAAATTAGCCTAGTCTATTCTAATCTGATTTTATATTTTTTGATACTCAAAGCGATAAAAAACGAGGTCATTCCAAATAAGATCAAGGTTTCTTTCCAGATAAGATCGAAGGTGGCTCCTTTGAGCATTATGGCTTTAATGATGATGATAAACCATTTGGCAGGAATAATATTGCTGATGATTTGCAGAGGCAGTGGCATGCTGGATATTGGGAAAATGAAACCGGAAAGCAGAATCACCGGCAGCATTAATCCCATAAGTGAAAGCATCATCGCGGTCTGTTGCGAGTTGGCTATTGTCGAGATTAGTATTCCCAGCGAGAGCGCCGTAATAATAAATAAGACACTTTCTGCAGCCAACAGAAACACGTTTCCCATAATTGGCATTCCAAATACAAAATAACCTAAAAGGACGATAACGGTGGCGTTGATAATAGAGAGAAAAACGTATGGAAACACTTTTCCGACAATAACCTGAAACGCATTTATCGGTGAGACCAATAACACTTCCATAGTTCCGAGTTCTTTTTCCCTTGTGATGGAAATAGAAGTCATCATAGCCGAAACAAGCATCAATATAATGGTCATTACACCAGGGACAAAAGTAAAGACACTCTTTAGTTCGGGATTATAAAAAAGTTGGGTTTGTGTTTGTATTTGATATAGCGGGGTGTTTTTTTTGTTGATTTCCTGAACGTGGTTTTGCAAAATGGCATTCACATAATTGGTAATGGTATTGGCTATATTTGGGTCGGTGGCATCCGTTATAACCTGCACTTTGGCCAGTTTTTGGGTTTGAAGTTTTTTTGCAAACTCGTTTTCGAAAATCAAAACAGATTTTACCTTTCCTTTTTTGAAAACAGCTTCAATCTGGTTTTCGCTACTTATTTCCTGTTCGATCTTGAAATGGGGAGATGCATTAATTTTATCGATGATTTTATGGGTTTCGTTATCTTTTGAAAGATCCAAAATAGCAATGTTGACATTGTTTATTTCATTAGTAATGGCGAATCCAAATAGCATAATTTGTATGATGGGCATGCCAAAAAGGATGAACATGGAGCGCTTATCTCTTAATATATGATAGAATTCTTTTGTTACAAAACCGATGAATCGTTTCATTTGTTTTAAATTTAAAAATGTTATTTATTGGAGAAATTTTGGAATCGCTATTGTTATCAATTATTTTTCGGAATAAACAACATTGGGTTATTCAATATTTCGCGCCAATTTTAAAAACACCTCATTCATGGATGTAACGTTATACAGTTTTTTTAAATTTTTGGGACTGTCTAATGCTTCAATTTTTCCGTCAACCATGATCGAAACGCGATCGCAATATTCGGCTTCATCCATATAATGTGTAGTCACAAAAATGGTGGTTCCTTTGTGGGCTTCGGCATAAATCATCTCCCAAAATTGCCTTCTCGTTATGGGGTCGACTCCGCCGGTGGGTTCATCGAGGAAAACAATTTTTGGCTCATGCAATAAGGCGACCGAAAATGATAATTTTTGTTTCCATCCAAGCGGCAAAGAGCCAACGAGTTGGTTTGCCATTTCGTGAAGATTCAATTTTTCGACGAGAAGAGCCGTTTTTGTCTTGATTTCATTTCTGGTCAAACCATAAATTCCACCAAAAAAAGTGATGTTTTCCCTGACTGTTAAATCGTCATAGAGGGAAAATTTTTGACTCATGTAACCAATACTTTTCTTGACCAATTCAGTATTGATTTTGATATCGTGACCGGCAACGGATGCTTCCCCGGATGTGGGTTTAGAAATTCCGATAAGCATTTTCATGGCAGTGGTTTTCCCGGCTCCATTGGCCCCCAAAAAACCAAATATTTCTCCTTTGTTTACATTAAATGAGATACTGTCGACAGCGGTAAAATTGCCAAAGCTTTTGGTCAGATTGTTTACGGATATGATTTTTTCTTCGGTCATAGTTTACTGATTTATATTGGATAAATCCATAAAAATGTCTTCTATGGTTGGGAGAACGTGATTGATTTGGATCGCTGTCTGGTTGTTTTCTTGAAGATAATTATTCAAATCTTTCGGATTGAAATCGCTGTTTTTGTCAATATAATGAATGAGTTCGCCAAAGGCGAAAACGCTATAATGACTTGGGTAATTTTTTAGATTTTCTAATAACTGATAGGTGTTTTTGGACTGAACGGTATAGATTTTTTTATCGTATTTTTTGATGATATTTTCGGGCGAATCTACTCTCAGAATCTTACCATTTTGAATCAAGGCGATACGGTCGCAAAGCGCCGCTTCGTCCATATACGGCGTGGAAACCAAAATGGTAATCCCTTTTTTTTGCAATCGTTTGAGCATTTCCCAGAATTCTTTTCGGGAAACCGGATCCACGCCCGTAGTTGGCTCGTCCAGAAACAACACCTTTGGTTTGTGAATCAAAGCACAGCACAACGCCAGTTTTTGTTTCATTCCACCCGAAAGTGCTGCTGCCCTACGGTTTTTGAAAGGTTCAATTTGAATATAAATCTCTTTAATCAAATCGTAATTTTCTGTGATGGTAGTTCCGAAAAGGGTTGCGAAAAAGTTTAAATTTTCCTCTACGGTCAGATCCTGATATAGCGAAAATTTTCCCGGCATATAACCCACCGAATTCCGAATAGCTTTATAATCGGTAATTACGTCATAACCCGCTACGGAGGCAGTGCCTTCATTGGCAATCAAAAGGGTGGTCAGGATTCTGAATATAGTTGTTTTTCCAGCGCCGTCCGGGCCAATAAGTCCAAATAATTCGCCTTGATTCACCTCAAATGAAATGGCTTCAATCGCTTTGAATTTATGGTAGGATTTCGATATGTTTTGGACTTTTATACTCATGGGCTGCTTAAAATTCAATGGAAATGATAAATGCGATTGAACTCATTTTTTTAATTTTTTAGGTGCATCTCGGCTGGCATTCCTATTTTTAGGCTTCCGTCATTTTTTACTTTCACTTTTACGGCATATACCAAGTTGACTCTTTCTTCTTTGGTTTGGATTATTTTTGGAGTGAATTCGGCCGCAGCCGAAATCCAGGAAATGGTTCCGGGATAGGATTTCATTTCTTTGTTGGAGTCGATTTTTATAGTGACTTTTTGACCCACTTTTATCTGCGGTAATTGGGGCTCACTGATATAAACCCGAAGGGTCATTTCAGATAGATCTGCAATTTTATACAGTGGCTTGCCAAAAGTTGTCAGTTCATTGGGTTCGGAATATTTGTCCAATACTGTCGCTTTTATCGGATTGATGATTTTGCTTTTCTGAATTTGGTCGCTAATTTTTTCTATCTGTACATCTATCGATTGTACTTCGTTTAGGATGGGTGCATTTTGGGTTTTTACACTTACGATCTGTTCGTTGAGCACATTTACTTTACCATCCACTTCATCAATTTGTCTTTTGGTAGCTGCATTTTCGGCAAACATATTCTGAATTCTTTTTTTCTCAATCAAAGTGGTTTTGAGCTGTTCCTGCAACACTTTGATTTGAGATAAAACGTTACTCGATTTGGATAGTACTGTTTTTTTGGAAGCTATCAATTGTTGTTTTGTGAAATACAATTGTGTGGTGTCAATTAAACCAACCAATTTTCCACGATCCAGAATGTCACCTTCTTCCAGATTCAAAAATTCAATTTTTCCATTGGCCTCTGCCGAAACAGTAATTTCGGTTGCCTCAAAATTTCCATAACCATCAGCCTTGTTTTTATCATTGTTGCAAGAAATCAAGCTTGTAAGGAGAATGAAAGTAAGTATGTTTTTCATTTTATTTTTGTTTAAATTTCATTGTTAATTTAAATTCTATTTAAAGCCCTTCCTTAGAGTTGAGAGGACTTCCTTTGGCAACCAAGTAATTTGCTTTGGCCATAGCCAATCTGATCTCATGGACTTTTTGGGTTGTTTTTGACTCATACAAATTGGTGAATTCCACCAAAAAATCGGAAGTTGTGATTACGCCGTTTTTCAACTGGGCGTTAGATGTTTTTACTATTTCTTCCTGTAAAGCGATAATTTCGATGTCGGTACGAATTGCTTCCTCTGATTTTTTTATTTCGTTATCAATCTCCTGTAATTGCAGGTTGTTTTGAAGTACAAAAGTTTCTTTTTCATTAGCCACAATATCGGAGGAAATAGAAAGCGCTTGTTTTTCTGTTTTCGTTTTGTTCCAATCAAAGACATTCCAATTGGCTCTCAATCCGACCATAAAAATGGGCTGAAAGGAGTTTTCTATCACATTCAAACCTGGATTTCCGTAACCGGCTAGTCCAAAGGCATTTATTTTTGGAAGATTGTTTTTTGAAATTACATTTTTGGAAACTTCTATTTGTTCGTTTTGTAAGTCATAATAGATTAGCTCAGGACGGCTGCTGTTTGAATCTGGACTGGTTGTGAACATCGGTTTGGATAAGATTGTATTTTCATTAATTTCGGAATAGGTGAGGGAAGATAGGTTTTCGAAATACTTCTTTTTGTCCAATTGAATCTCTTGCAATAATTGTTTTATTTTTAGATTTTCGGCTTCCAATACTTTTTCGGATGCCGGCAAAATCGCACCGTATTGAATCCCCGATTTTACCTCTTTGATTCTTGAAATCAGCTGATCCTGTTTTGAGATTAAAATATTTTTTTGTTCGTCCAATAATAAAATGGAGAAATATAACTGATTGATTTTGGTTTTCAGTTGGTATAAATTTACTTCGACCTGTTGCTGAAGTGTTTTGGTTTGAGCCTCTTTGAGCTTTGTATTGGCATCAATAGCTCCTCCGTTGTAAATTAATTGATTCACATCAAATGTAGCCCGATACTGATCTTTGTTTAACGGTTCGATGAATGGATTGGGTATGGTGGTTACCTGATTTTGGTAAGTTGCCTGTGCATTGAGATCAATTTTTGGAAGTTTTCCTTTTTGGAGCACCTCTACTTCATATTCGGATTTTTGCTTCAATAAACCGACTTGTTTTGCCACAGGATAATTTTTGCTTGTTAAAGCATAACAATCTTCCAAAGTCAATTTTGTTTGTGCTATGCTCCATAAAGGGATTAACAATAGCAGAATTGGAATTATTTTGTGTTTCATCTTAATTTATTTTTTGATCGAATTAATGATTTGTTCTGCTATGCTTGTTTTTCGCTCCTCCATCATAGTGTTGAATTCCTCGTTAGTGAGTTGCAGCATTCCTTTTACCATCATCTGGGCTGCAAAGGGAAAAACAGTCATCGAAATTACATCCAGTAAAAGTTGCTTCGGTGGTATCGGTTTTATGATTCCGTCTGCAATTTCTTTTTCAATTTGTAGTATCAGCTTTTGAGGATTCGGCAGGTTTTTATGGTTGATTATAGATTTTACAAACTCTGGATTGTTGTTCATTTCCTGGATGATAAAGGCTGGCAGGTACGGATTCTGGATGACAAATGAAATGTAACTGAAGGTGTACTTTTTTATTTTATTAAAAACTGTTTCCTCCGAATTGAATATTTCATTGATTTGTGGCGCCAATTGGCCAAAGGCATTCATAAAAACGGATTCAAAAAGTTGTTGTTTGTTTTTAAAACAATAATGCAACATCGCTTTGTTGATTCCCGCTTCATCGGCTATTTCCTGCATACGGGCACCGGCGAATCCTTTTTTTTGGAATACGACCCTGGCGGCGTTAAATATTTTTTCTTCCGTTGTCATTTTGATTTAACTATTTAGTTTAACCGTTTGGTTAACAAAAGTAAATAAAAAAAGTATTTCAAATGAAATACTTTATAAATAAATTATTTTTTGGCTTTCACAAACATATTAAAAACCAATCCGCCCATCAAACTTCCGTACAATGTGGAGTTTAAGGGTCTGGAAGTGATGGAACATGTTCCGGAAGCGCAACCCACATAGTAATAATACAAATATCCGGCAACTGCCCCGATTGCGACTCCTATTCCTGTTATAATAATTGCTTTTTTAGTCATTAGTTGCATTTTTCTAAAATGATTTTGATCATGTCTTCTTTAGATAAAACCCCAGATTGTCTCCATAACTGCTTCCCGTTTTGAAACAAAATCATGGTGGGAACGCCACGAACTTGGTATTGAGATGCAATTTGTTGGTTTTTATCCACATCAATTTTAATAATTGAAATGCGTTCGCCTAAACTGTCTTTCACTTCTTTTAAAATAGGGGCAAGCATTTGGCATGGACCGCACCATGTGGCAAAAAAATCAACCAAAACCGGTTTTTCTGAATTAATAATATTGGAAAAATTACTCATCTTTATTTTGTTTTATGTTTGGTATAGCACAACTATTGGCTCCACAACCCATATTGAAAACAACTTGTATCAGGAAAAATAAACCAAAAATGATTAGCATCCATTCATGCAGTACATAGGCTTGGGTAAATAAAAAGATAGCGAATGCAAGACGTACCCATCGTCTTAGATGCCAATTTGTAAATAAAAGTTGTTTCATTTTGTATTCTTTTTTAGCAATGAAGACAATATAGATAACTGTATTTCATGCTTTTTATTTTTAGGCTACAGGCTTTATTTTGTAAGTAACGTCATAGGCAATTTCTTTTTGAAGTTGCTCAAGCGGTATTTTATTTTTACTGACAATTAATAGCTCAGTAAAATTAGAACTCATATTTACGTTTAGCACCCCTTCAATTTCTGCTAATTTATGGGTAACTGTATTTACAGAGCCACTGCACCAAATTCCTTCAAACTCATAAAGAACCACTTTATTTTGGCTGTTTTTTCGCAACTCCATAAATAATTCGGAATTGGCTCTTGGTTTTGCAGAATCAGGGCACAAATCCATTTTTAAAAAATCGAATGCATCCTTAAATAATT
>Ga0137355_1000067_pt1 | contig 16162 bp, 10 predicted proteins | sample EasRivERMLT800_2_FD_104763 | JGI IMG/M metagenome (GOLD analysis project Ga0137355, IMG submission 104763) | Soil microbial communities from meander-bound floodplain in the East River, Colorado, USA - East River MetaG ERMLT800_2 | ecosystem: Environmental > Terrestrial > Soil > Floodplain ... | reverse complement strand
TGCTGTCAGTCGAAAAGGAGCATTAGGATTAGCTCAAGTAATGCCAAAGACAGCCCAAGGAATGAGACCCGGAATAACAAAAGAACAAATGTTAAACCCAATGACAAATCTTGAATTGGGTGCTGAATACTTGAAGGAACAACTTACTAAATATAAAGGAGATAAAGAAAAAGCTCTTGCTGCTTATAATATGGGGCCGAGCGCGTTGGATAAACTTTTGGCCCAAAAATCATCTACCCCTTGGCAGGAAAGACTTAAAACCGCTTCACCTGAAACCGCAGAATATCTACAAAAAGTTAAAAAATATGAATCAGAAATGGGTTCATCTCCTAGTAAACCTGTATATACTGCTGACGTTAATCTATTAAATGAAACTCAGAAACAAACGCCTGAATTACAAAAAATTGCAAGTAGACCTCTAAATAGTATGTCGGGAGTAATGGATCCGTCTGCCGAAATGGATTCAATGCTTGCAATGCAAGAAGGTTCTTCAACACCATTTCATATGGCTCAACCGACTTATAATCCATAATAGGAATTAAAATGGCTTTTCTTAACAATCCAGCTTTCTCCTGTTTCATCATAGTTTTTGACAGGAAGATAGGTTTAAAAGTTACGGATGTTATTCCGTTTCAATTTATGCCTAAGACTATTACAGATAGTAAAGTAGCTGTATATAATGACATTTCTATTATTGCTAGATCTTCGCCCTTGAAGACCTACGTTCAATCACAGGCAAGACAAATTGCTTTTACATTAGATTTCTTTGCAGCACCTCAACCCGGATTGAATTTTATTATTCCACCATTAATTCGTAATAGAATTGATGCCTTACGTGCTTTAACTTATCCTGACTATACCGTGTCTGGTATTAAACCACCTCCACGGTGCTTGGTTAGAATTGGTTCTCAATTATCAATGATCGGTGTATGTAAACAAGTAGCAGTTGTTTATAACAATGATACTACTCCTTGGACATTAGCGCCATTGTCTTTGGCTTTTGGAGCTAGTGTTACTTTACAGTTTGAAGAAACCTTAAACATCCCTCTCTCAAGAGACGAGGTTCGTTTTGGTTATCTACCGTTCTCTTCTGCTGGCGACGAGTTTGGCGTTACGGGTGTTCTGAAGGACGTAGGCGCTGGTGGAGTCGTTGATGCTGTAGGTGGTGCTCTTAATTCGCTTGGAGGTCTCTTAGGTGGTGGTGAAACAAGCCCCGCCCTCCTTGGAGGTACTCCTCCAATAGAGGGGTTCTAATATGCCTCATACCATCGAACTTTCTCCTGACCCTACTCAGAAAAGCATAGTATATGCTAATAGTAGGTATAATTATCATTTAATTTATACGCTTCCAGAAGATAATAAAAGGTTTATACAGACGTTTAAATTACCTGAAATTAGGTCTAGACAAACGGACTTAAGTTATACAGTAACTCCTGCTCGCGCTTTTAGACCTGATTTAATTGCATATGATTTTTATGATACACCAACTCTATGGTGGTTAATAGCTATTGCTAATGGAATTATGAATCCTTTTGATAAAGATGAAGGAATGTATACCGGAAGAGTTCTTATTATTCCAGATATGATTTCTGCTTCAGGTGTGTAATAGATTATGGGAATGTTTGACGGTTTAAATTCAGCCTTTAATTTTGGCAAAGGTCTTCAGGAGCAAAGTGCGCTCCAAAGAGGATTACAAGATACCTTTGACAAACAAAATTTTACTACTTTAAAAACAGAAGCTGAAGAATTGGTCGGAGCCGCAGCGCCTATTTTATCTTTTGAAGATAGGTTTAATGAAATTACTACTAAATCTTCTACCTTTTATAATCTTCCAAACCCACAGTCAGGATATGTTTGGATTAAGTTCCCGTCAGAAGCAGCGATGAATAAGATAGAAGAAGCAAAAAGTAATGTAAGTACTATCCTATCTACAGTAGGAATTTCTACAGATCTTATAGAAACTAGACCAGAACATTTTAGAAGCTTTAATTTCAAGAGATTTACTCAAGGAATTGGAACTTTTGATATTGTTTTATATGATAGAAATTGGCAAGAAATAGAAACAAGTTTAGTTCGTGCTAAAGGAATGCTATTTTTTAAGTATGGCTATTCTAGTAATATTGGAGCTAATGACAAGTATAACAGCCCATGGATTGCGGGAAAAGTATTTACTTATAGCTTAGATTTTAATTTAGAAGGTGTAACTATAGTACTTACTGGTATTGCAATGGGACATCACGAATTAGCTACGGATGTTGAATGGAAAGTTCCAGATAAGACACCTATAAAAATAAGTTCTATAGTAAAAGATATAGGAAAAAAGTTTGGTATAACAAAATTTGTTATAGAAGAAACTGGAGATGTAGAGACTACAACGGATGCTATGGAAACACTTAAAAAAATTCCTATTAATATAGCAAAAGTTGGTGGTTCTACTTCATTAGAATATATTGTAAGACAGCTAATTCCAATTTCTCGTAATGGAAAAGGTGAGGGTGGTTATACGTTCTTTCTTGAACAAAGAGATAAAGATATATATTTACATTTTCATACCTTAACATATATTGCTGAAAATTATCAAACAGGATTTAAACTTCCTACGTTTACTATATATAAAAATAAACTTTCACCTGTAAAATCATTTAAACCAAATTGGAACATAAGTATGGCTCAGATAGCAGGAGGAACTAAAACATTCTCTCCTATTTATGACCTTACAAACCAAAGTATTCAAGAAATATTTACTACTCAAGAAGAGATTCCTTCAAAAGATAAAGGTACAGAAAATACAATGAAGGAACCAAAACTACCGAGTTTAAGTGATTCAACCCATATAAGCGCAAATCCAGCAGCTTGCTGGCCTAGCCAGCCAGATGCAGTTAAAGCTGCTACACAAAATGATGTATCTCGTAAAACACAAACAGCTATAACAGCAACTTTATCTGTTGTAGGCACACCAAAATTTGGTATAACCGATCCAATTGGTGTTTTAGTATATATGCCCAGAGCTTTAATAGGAACTGGATCAGTGGATGCTAATTCTAAAATGCATTGGATTTCAGGTATGTATCGCATAATTGGTATCGTAGATAGTATTCAAAACGGTGAATATACTACTACACTTACATTAGCTACTTCTGGTAGAAATATCCTTCTTCCAGATAAGAGAACGGCTACTGAAAGTGCTCAATTAAAAGCTCTTCCTACTTCTGTTCCTACTTCTCAAATTCCTTCCACTACGTTTGTTACTGGGACACCCGGACGTTAATATGAAGAATCCTGCTGTAGAAATTTATTCTGGTATAGAATCTGATCTTAGAGATTCTAACCAAGTTTTCCATGGTATTCATGCTGGTGTTGTTGAATATAATCAAGACCCGGCTCAAATAGGAAGAGTAAAAATTAGAATACCGGGAGTCACAGGAAATGCAGTAGATTTTCCTACCGCATTACTTCCTTGGGCGTGGCCTTGTTTTCCTTTTGGTGGAGGATTTAATTATGGAGGAATAATGGTTCCTCCGGTTGGTTCTTCTGTTTGGGTTATGTTTGCTGGAGGCAATCCTTATCAGCCTGTTTGGATTGGTAGTTTTTATGGTCTTCCTTCACAAGCTAAAAAGATGATCCGTGACCAGAAGGGGGATTGGCCAAAAGGCCCCGTAAGCATGTCTCCTGACAAGGATACTACGTGGTTCGCGCCTCCCGGTCCAAACCCTCCTATGGAGTTCCTAGAGCAAGTAAACCATAGACCAGAGCACTATGTCCCGTTTAAGACCCCTAAAGGAGCTTCGATAGATATTGAAGATAGGGATGAAGCCGAAAAGACATCATTTCACGATAGAGCGGGACAAGGACTAATTTTTGACGCCCCTGTAGGTTCGGATTTAAACAAACAAAATATAGCACAAAGAACTATATTTTCATCGCCTTTGGGAACGGGTTTTCCAGTAGAAGTAACTTTAGCTAAGGAAGCTAAAATTTCGCTTGTTGATCTTGGAGGACAGAGTATAGAGCTTTGTACCAATAAGAATTCTAATAAAATCATTATTTCTTCAAAAGAAAATAAAGAAGAAAATGGAATTACTGACGGTGGTAATAAAGAAATACCTACAAAGTCACAAGTAATTCTTGAACTATGTAGTTCGGATAACAAAATTAACTTAGAGATTTCTAAAAACAATAGTACCTTATCAAGAATAAGTATAGATGGTAACACTGGTTTTATGGAACTACTTTCCCCCTCACTTATCAGAATAGCTGCTGAGAACTTAGAGCTTACTGGTAATGTAGAAATTAATGGGGATTTAACCGTGACTAAAAGTATTACTTCTTTTGAAGATAGTATTGTTTGTGGAAATCTAATAGAAACAGAAGATAAAAATAAGGCTGATCTGGCCGTGATCGCCAAACCTTCGGTTTAAGGATTAAATTATGTCATTTTCTCAAATAGACCGTATAGATAGCAGACCTTTTGGCGCATCCCCTTATGCCTTTGTTGGTGAAGAAGGATGGGAACTTACCTTTGCCCCTTCTACTGGTGGTGTTGGCCCATTTACAGTTCAAATAGTTGCTTATGGTAATTCAGCACCCCCATTTGATCAACCTCTTACTACAGGTGTTCTTAAAGAAGAACTTTATTTAATGCCTGATATCTCAGGTTCAAGCTATATTGTTACTGATGCTACTGCACGAACTTTAACGGATGTTACTCATGGTACATCTCCTCGATTTAAAATAGTTTGTCCTGCTCCAGTTCCTAACCAGCCGGGTAGTAGCTGGTTTAGAATTGTTGTTATAGATACTGGGGATAGTAATAATTATCATACTTATACAGTGCAAGCAGAAGTAATGGATACGGATGCTTATATATATACTCAATTTGGAAATACATTAAGCGGTGGAGCTACATTAGACACAAGAGGTCTTGCTGCGGCAGATAACTACGTTATTTATTATCCTAATGTATTTTCCGGAGCCGCTGATACGGCACCAAGTTCTACAGATACAGTAACATGGGAATTAACAAATCCAACAGGTACATTTAGTCCTTATTTTTATGGCGCTGGTACTACAGTTATTACTAATAGAGGGCAAGGATTTCAAAATAGAATCTCTGTTGTAATTCCCGCTGGATCTACTGACCATGACACAGTTGAACTTCGTGTTACTGATGAACAATATCCGTATATAACTTCTTATCACCTTATTAAAGTACATCGTACTGAAACTAAAGATAATTCTATTTCATTAGATGTTAGTGATTCTACTAAATATTCATTAGAAGCACCAATAAATCAACTTGCTTATTTAAGATTAAATGGTGATGTTGATTCCCAATCAGTTTTAAATAATGGTTTACCTTCTAGATGGTCTGGGGGTTATTGGAAAGTAGAACCACAGTCTACTCTAAGTGGAATGACTTTTTCTATTGATGGAAATAATCTAGCAGCCCTTCCAGAAGTTCCTAATGATCATACAAGTCCTTATTCAAAAACAGTTAATATAGGTGGAACTTGGGGTACTGGCGGTGCCTTTTTCAAATTCTTTCCTTTCTATTCCCAAGATGATTTGGTATCTGTTTGGGTAGATTTCGCAGTTGGAACTGGTGTAGAAGCAACTATTACAACACCGGCCTCATCTACTTTAGCTCAAAAAGCCACTGGTGAATCTTTTAGTATTACTTTTGGTGCGAGCGCCCCTCCGCAACATGCTGCAAGCTTTGTTTGGAATTATTCTGGTTTGCCTCCGGGATGTACTTTTACGCCTACTGGCCCTACAAACCAACTTGCCGTTTTAAGTGGGCCAGCAACAGTAGCTGGAACTTATAACAACATTAATCTTAGTATATCAGACGGCGGTTCATACACATCACCAGTAAGAACATTCAATCAAGTAATTACTTCTGGTACTGTTTCGTTTACACAAGTTACTACACCCACAGGTGAACAAGAACAAGTTGTTATAGATCCTAACATTGCTGGAAAAACTCTTTGGTTACTTGGTAGTGGATTTGTATCTGGTTGGAAAGCGGTACTATATTATAGTGGCGGTTCGCTTACACAATCCGGATTTTTATGTACAACAACAAGTACCGCTGCTGATAAAATGATAGTACAAACACCTGTATGTGCGGGTGCGGTTGGAATCGGAAGTGTATTGATATATGATGGTAGTCAACCTCTTCCTAGTTATGGGGCGCTTAAAGCACAACGAAGTGATTCTATTACATTTTCTGCAAGTGGAAGTATACCTGTATTAACAAGTCTTAATCCAAATAGTAAAGCCGCTGGTTCTGGTACTTTTCCTTTAGTTGTTTCTGGTACTAATTTTAATGCTCAGTGTAAAGTTTTTTGGAATGGGGTTGAAAAAACAACTACTGGTAGTGGTCCTTTAACAGCAACTATTTTAGATGGTGATATAGCTGTTGCTGGAACCGCAACGGTTACAGTTAAAAATACAACCACGGGGCAGCTATCATCAAATTCTTTACCATTTACTATAGGTAGTCCTACTCTCACTATAACTCCGGGAGCTAGTGATCAAGTTACAATTTATGATTTATCCGTTACAAGGGATGCTGCTTATTCACAAGATTTGACTGGAAGTGGCGGAAGTGGAAACTATTCTTTTATAGTAGACCCAAGTTCAGCAGATCCTCTTCCCTCTGGTATTACTTTAAATACTGTAGCAAATGTTGGTCAGCTTAGATCCACACAAGTTACAGGTTCAACGTCTGTCGTTACAATAAAAATGACAGATACTTCTAATAGTAATTCTATTATTAGAAAATATAGATTTAATGTTTCTGGCGGTAATCCTCAGATAACAACGGTTTCATTACCCGATGCTCAAATAGGAGTTGCTTATAACTTAGCACTTCTAGTAACTGGTGGTACACCCCCTTACACTTGGAGTTCTAGCGTAGGTGTATTACCAGATAATATGAGCTGGTCTAATAGTACCACTGGTGTACTTTCTGGTACTCCTACTAATTCTAACCAAGTTACACAGCCGGGTGTTCCTGCATTTCCCTTAAATTTTAGTCTTATAGATGGGGCTGCAAACACCGCAACAAAACAGTTTAATTTAACATTAAAAGCAGCACAGTCTACTGTAACAGTAAGCCAAATTCTTCCTTCTAGTGGTCCAACAGGCGGTGGAACTCAAGTAACTATTTCAGATACTACACCCGGCGCAAGTAAATTTATAGCTGGTTGTATCGTTCGATTTGGTTCTGCTTCGGCTACTAACGTTATAGTAGTAACAGGGGGTAAATCATTAACTTGCTTTACTCCAAGTAATTCTGCTGGATATATTAATGTTTCAGTTACAAACCCTGACGGTGGGGTTGGAACAGCCCCCAATGGTTTTAGATATAGTACTATAGTTGTTCCAGTAATTAGTTCCATTGATAAACCAGACGGTCCTTTTTCTGGTGGTAGAAGTATTGTTTTAAGTGGTACTCACTTTGATGGTTCTACTGAAGTAAGAATTGGAACTGTTTTATGTACTGATTTTGTGCTAGTTAGTGACACAACAATAACCTGTACTACGCCTGCTTATCCTGAAGGGGTGCAGGCAACAAAAGTATCTTCGGATGTTTTTGTAACAAATTCGGCAGGAACAGGTTCATTACAGGGTGGTTACGTTTATAGGCCCGCTCCTACAATAGATTCAATTACTCCCAGTCAGAGTTCAACTCTTGGAGGAACTACAGCTTTTATTACTGGGACTAATTTCTTTAGTAGAAATGGCGTTAAACCAAGAGTATTTATTGGTGGTATAGAAGTACCACCATCAGATGTTGAGATTGTCGGTGGAGAATAATGGCAGAAGATAAAGCCACAATACAGCAAGAAATTTATGCCGTTTTAAACGACAAAAAATTTCCCATGCGCTCTTTTGTTATTGTAGACAAAGAGGGTGATTGTGTTCTTGATTCTAATATACATGTTAGATTTAAGAGTTGTACTTTTACTTCCTTTAAAGCCACTAAAGGAAACAATAACTTATATTTTGAAGATTGTACTTTTGACGAACCTAATAATCTTTATCAGTTATCTGATGGAAGAGCTATATTTAATAAATGCACTTTCAATTCTCAATTTAATTTTGAACGTTCAAAAGTTGAATTGATTGATAACGATATTAATCAAACTATACAAGGGAATAAATACACTTATATTAAATCCTTAAGAAATAATTATTTTGCTAGTGGAGCAGATTCAAGTAAGATAGGACTTTTAATTACTAAAAATAGTCGTTGTGAATCTTATTACGATCTATTTAAAGATTGGCAAGAAAAAAGTATTATTTGTAAAACAAAATCTTATATTAAAATTTCTTCCCCTGTTATAAATGATTTTACTGGAATATTTATTAGATGCGATGACAACAGCAAAGTACAGGGTTATAATTTTCCTGCGTTGGTACGTACAGGAGACAATAGCGATAAAATACTTTCAGTAAATGATCATAGTTCTATTGAACTATATAACTGGGAAAAAATAGAATCCGGTGGTTTTTTTGCTGTTGCTACTATTGGTAGCAAAGTTAAACTTAGAAATATAGACACTATTAAAAATACTGCTGATAATGAGGCAGGGTATCTATTTGATTTTGATGACTCTCATTTAGAACTTTCTTTTGTGAAAAAAATTGAAACAAATTTATTAGGAGTCTTATCTTTAAAAAATGGCGCTGATTGTAATATTTTTGATTTACAACGCCTTACTTCTAATACAAAAAAATTAGTGTTTAAAACAGAAGATAGTGTTTTATCTATCATTAATCCAAAAAAAGAGGGTGTTAGTTATACTGGTAATGGTACTGGTGGAGATGACACAACAGCATTTTTATCTGCTACAAATTCAAATGTGTATTTAAAAAATATAGAAGAATTTATTAGTAATGATAAAATTTTTGCTGGAGATTTTACAGGTAGTAAGATTACCTTTATAAATTGTGATACAATTAAGTCTTCGTATTCTTATGGAATACGCGCTATTCATTCTAACTTAACATTTGAAAATATTAAATTATTATATGGTAAAAATTATCCTGCTTTACATTTAGATAATTGTACTGTTAAGATAAATAATTTAGAAGATATAGTTTCGGCAAAAGATACTAGTTCTCCTATTGGCATTTATTTAAAACAATGTAAGGTAATTCAAAAGAATGCAATTAGTATCAGGGCAGAAGACAATGTTGCTCTAAGTATGGTAGATTCTTCTTATGCCGGATTTAATATAAAGGAAATAACTGGGTTTAAAAATTCAGCCATTAAGTTAGAAGGTTCAAATAATTTGTATTTATCTAATACAGATTTAATTAAAGGTAATAGTTGTAATGGCATAGACGGTGAAAATTCAAATAAAAGCAACGTTAATTTAATAAATGTTACCGCTGTGGAAGGTTCTACTTACGGAGTCAATTTAAACCAGTCCGATTTAACGATTAGAAACACCAAGAAACCCTCCTGTACTATAAAAGGAGACAGCTATGGAATTAAAATCAACGCCTCTGTAGAGGGCACCTACAGCCTTAAAATGGAAGGCCCTATAACAATAACAGGAGATCCAAACAGCTTAATTGCGAATAATGTTTCTATAATAGAAAAGGGTGTAACTTATACTAAAGATATACAAACAAATAACTGTTTAATTAATGGGTCTTTTTCTTCCGTTGGAAGTATATCAGATGATAGTTCAATAATTAATTTACTTAGATATGTTGTTAATGGTAAAACACAAGTTAAATCTAATGCAATATTAAATGCAATGAAATCTAAATTAGTAGATACTATCTATTTGGATAACAGTGTTTTTTATTCTAGTTTAAATGAACTTTCCGCTGGATTCCAGTATATATCTAAGAGTACTTATTTAGGATTAAAAACTAATGTCAAAGATAAAATAGAGGGTGAAAATTCTTTTGTTGGACAATTTGGTGGACAGTTGTTACATACTAATTTAATAAATAATTCAACTATCATCTTTGGTGCAATACCCGGTGCTGATATAGTTACGAAAGATTTTGGAACGGTTTCAGCTACAGCCGGTATTTCAAATGAACAAGGTAATTTAATTTTTCATACTAAAGCAGCAATTGTACAAAAAGCATTACAATTTAATGGCTATTATTCAGACACTAGTATAAGCTTATCTGAACAAGATACAGAAATAACTTCTAGAGTAGCTGCTGTTAAAATGACAGCTAATACACTTATTAGTTCAAGAATTGGTGAATCAATATACTTAACTATTACTACTGGTGCTATGACAGGTCAGGCACCTTCTATTTATTGGAATCCTTAATATGGCATTTAGAGCAGCAACTACTAGCAGCAAAATAGATCATAATGGTACTGTATCTACCTCCGGCAGTCCAAACGTGTTTGTTAATAGCAAACCAGCAGTGAGACAAACAGCTACTGATCGTGTATCGTGTCCTATAAGTGGACACGGCAACCAATTAATAGCTACAGGATCAGCAACCGTTTTTGTAAATAGTAAAGCTATGGTTAGAGAAACTGATACAGTTGTTTCTCCTTGTGGGGGTTTTTTTAATACAAACTTAAGTCCAAATGTTTTTATAGGATAATTATGGCATTAACAGATCAGCAAACAACTGTTGTAGGACAAGGAATAAATAATCCTGTTACCTTTCCTAGCTTCAAACAAAATCAATTACTTGAATTGGTCTCTGGCCAAGACATTATAAATCAGTCTATTCATGACATCATGGCTACAAGAATTGGTGAAAGAATAAATAATGTTGAATACGGTTCTAATATTATGGACTTAATATTTGAACCTAATGACCAGATTTTACGAGATTTACTTTATTATAATGCATATACTGTAATAAGTCGGTGGGAAAAAAGAATTACAATCACTGATATAAAAATATTTTCTGATGATGAAGCAGCGGAAGTAGGAAATACCACAGATTATACAGGCGGAAATTTAGTTAATGTTGTTATTAGTTATATAATTAATAGCTCACATCAACCGGGATCATATGTATTTCCTTTCGCTAGAAGTGCAGCAACAACAGCATCCTTAACACAAGGCAAGGAAAGCGGAATATTCGGCTATCCTATAAGTAAGGGTTAATTATGGCAACAGGAACTTATCCTCTAACAAAAGTTAATTATATATCAAAAGATTTTTTAACTTTAAGAGACGAATTACTTCAAAGACTTCCTATTATTACTAATGGGAAATGGAGCAATTTAAACGAGTCCGATCCCGGAATAGCTATGCTTGAAGTATTCATGAGTATGGTTGATAACCTATTATTCTATCAAGACATGATGGCACAAGAGGTTTATCTGCCTACGGCTCGTCAACGTAATAATGTTATAAAACTTTTGAGACTTATTGGCTATGAATTTAATAGTGTTACGGCTTCTGTTGGAACTGTAACCGTTGGAGCAGAGGTAGGGTCCACTCCAATATATCCAATTACAATTTTAAAAGGAACGCAATTCTCTGCACAGTCTTCTACTACAAATCAAACTCTTGTTTTTACTACCACACAGTCTTCTACTTTGAGTTCTCCTTCTGATACAAAAACTATCCCTGTTATACAGGGAACTAATACAACAGAAACGTTTACATCAGACGGTTCTCCTAGTCAAAGATTTTCAATGTCAAATACTTCAATTGATAAATCTACTGTTGTAGTTAAAGTTAATAATAGTCTTCCATGGACTATGGTTGCTTCTTTTTTTGAATCAACCTATACAAGTACACACTTTAAAGTAGAAATTGATGAATTTTCTAGAGTATCTGTTCTTTTTGGCGACGGGCAATTTGGACAAATACCAAATATTGATGCCACTATTCAAGTTGATTATGTAATCACTGATGCGGCCAACGGTAATGTTGGAAAGAATGCTATATCACGTATTATATCTTCCTCTCCTTTTGTATCAGATAACACTGGTAATAATGTTAGAATAGCTATATCAAGTAGTGAAGCAACGGCTGGTGGGGCTGATATAGAAAGCATAGAACACGCTAAACAAACTGCATTAGGTTTATTGTTTGGATTAAGACGAGCACTATCTCGACAAGACTATATGGCTTTAGCAACGTCTATTCCCGGTGTTGAAAAAGCAATTGCTTGGGGAGAAAATGAAGAGATAAATCCAGACTATAGACTTTTTAATAAAGTCCGAGTAAGTTTTCTATCAAAAATCTTTCTAGATATGTATTACAATCCTGTTTCAAGAGCTTCATATAGAAGTTTAAGAGACAACCAAGTAAAAAACCTTTTGTTATCTAGAATGCCTGTAACAACTAGACTTTCATTTATTGACCCTCTAATTATAGATTGCTTCGCTACTTTTACAATAGGAATCAATACAACAAGTAATGATCCTAATGTTGTAATTGATACTGTTAAATCTAATATCTTAGAATTTTATGATTTTGATAATATTGATTTTGGTAAAGACATTCGGATATCAGATCTCTTAGGAATTGTTAATAAAACTGAAGGAGTGGCATGGGGAATTTTAAATCGTCTTGGTAAGACTCCTCCAAATAATATTCCTGATGATGCTCCTTATCCTCCTGTTGATATGATATTAAATAAGTGGGAAATACCTTCATTTAATGATATAAATGTTACACCTTCTACTACAGCGAATACTATAAAGACTGTTCCTTATTTACAAGTTGTTATTCCTCTATCTACAACAATAGGAATGAATGACATATCAGTAATCAATCCAGATGAACAATCTAATGCATTAAGTAATGCGTTTATATATTATCCAAGTCCAAATGATAAACATATTACAGTTAATTATACAACAACAACAGATCAACCAACACCTTCTGGTGGTTATTACGGTTCTCCTGACCCAGAATCTGATTCTCCAGTTTATACATCGAGCATATAATTTATGGCTACATTAAGCAAGACAGCAACACCTGAACTTTACATAGAGACTGTACAAATAAACAGTAACTTTGCTGAAGGTTGGGTTGGTAGTTGGGATTCTTCCGGAAACCCTGTTCCCGAACGAGGGGCATATATTTACTTTTATTTGAATGGATTTTTAGTTAATCCTCCAGAATTAAATACAGATGGATCCTATAAAACGACAGGATTAACTGTTTTAACTGATAAGAATGGTTTTTGGAAAACAGCAAGTATTTATTTTGGTAAATTTGGTCTTTTACAATCTGGTCAAGTTTTAACTTTAAGGGCAAGAACTCCTTTTAAATCTGTATCAGATTTTAGTGTCCCTTATGTTATAGGAGGAACTCCTGTTCCTTTTGATATTGGTGTAATAGATTCTTTTGGGGATTTAAGACCTCCTAATAATGGAGAGATTTCTATTGTCGGAAGAATGACTAATTGGATAGCACATAAGACAATAAGAACAGTAGATAACCACGGTAATGTTCTTTCAGAAATCACTGCTGGTCAGCCTAATTTTGATTTTAATAATAGAATATTTGTTTATATTGATGGAGAACGAAAAGGTGAGTTGTTAAAAAATCATATCTATGGCAAAGATGCAGTCTTTCCTACATTTGCTGACTTAGGCGGAAAGTTTCTTGATTTAATGGTTGATAATCAACTTATTAGTATTCCTTTGGATGATTTTAGTCAGCGAGATAGAATAGAAGTATACCCAATTCCAGATGGTATCATTACAACATTTCATGCTGACTTACTTACATCAGAAGTTGGAACACAACTATTTAGAAACGGACAAAGACAAACTAACATTGATCAAGTAACCACTATTGACTCAGATACAAAAATAGCTACATTTGAATTTAATGTTCCTCCAGAACCAAATGATAGATTAAGTTTAATTTTACAGTTAATTCCTGCTCACATTCAATTAGAGGAAGTTCCTGTTGGAAGCATAAATGGAGTTAATACTCTTTTTACATTAAATGCTAATCCACTTATTTCTAGTGTACGTGTTTATAAAAATGGATTAGAATTAAATACTTCTGAATACTTTTTACATGGTGGTAATAAATTAACCTTTAATTTTCCACCTATTACTACAGATACTATAGTAGTAGACTACCAGTTAATAATAACTGGAATGGCTCAATTTTTGTGGACTGTCATTCCATCTGTAACAAGTTATATTAATTCAATAAAAATAAATGATATTGAACAAGTTTATGATTTTACATTACCCTCCGGAGTTAGTTCGATAAGTGTGTACAAGAACGGTCTTCTTTTAACTGAAGATATAGATTATACTATGTTATCTTCAACTAGAATAAAATTTGGCTTTGTTGGAGATACCCCTGTAGAAGAATATGCTGTAAAAGATGGAGACTATTTATTAGTCAATGTAAACTTACAGCAGTTAAGTTTACAAACATTAATTGAAAATTTATCTAAAAATGAAACAGCAAAGAATTTAGGAGTGGAGTTTGCTACGCTAACTTCTCCTCGTTCAAATTCAACTATTGTTAGCTATTCAGTTTTGTCTAATCAAAATCAAACTATTACTTTTGATTTTTCACAATCATTATCTTATATTAAGATATATAAAAATGGTTTAAGACAGATAGAGAGTATAGATTATACGTTTGATCCGATTGCTAATACAGCTACTTTTATTTTGCCTCTATACACTACAGACCAATTAGTAGCTGTATATGATTATAATACAAGTAAAATGTATTATAATCAAATACTATCTTCAATAAGTACAAAATCTATTGCTGATTATACTGGTTATGCTATTTCTACACAAGTAGCTAGACCTGATAATATACAATTATATGTAGATAGAAAACGAGTTTTTAATTTTCAATCTTATACTAATATCATTTTTATTCCTGATTCTGAGTTAACTTTTGATATAGATAATAATATAACTTCAATAGTAATGGTTGATTATCAATCAGCAGCTAGTGCTTCTCAAAGAATTAATTATATAAGCATTCCAACTCCAAGTCCTAATGATATTATTACAGAGTTTACATTTAATCCTCAAACACCACAGCAATGGTCTTTGGGTGTATTTTTAAATGGGTTAAGACAAACAGAAGCAACACAGTTTACTTTTAGTAATTCTAATGCTGTTTATAAAATAAACTTTACAACCCCTCCTCCATCTGGAAGCGAGTTAAGAGTTGAACTTACCGTGCCCTCAGTTTCTACAGGAGGAGAGATTGAACAGTTGGACATATCCTGTTTATACCGTTTAGATCTTGCTGATTTGACTTTGGATAGACAAATAGTTTATGATTTATTATTAGGTAAAAATAGATTTCTTTCTCCCGGTAAAGGAGAAGATGGTGATTTTAAATTCTTTTTTAATAGAAGAGATGGTACATGGAAATATACTAATTTTGATAAAACCGGCGTTGAAGATCCTTTTATAAAAGGACAACATATTCAAGTAGTTGCTTTAAATATGACTCCAATATCTATTCTGGCTCCTTCTTCTAATAACAATTCAACAGGAATAGTAGTAGATCCTTCAGTAACACCTGAAGGTGATCCAAATCCCGGACCCGGATTACCACCAGTTGCATAAGAGAATAAAATGGCTTTAACAATTACATCTCCACTAATTTATGATTTAACGGCTGGTCATGAAGAACCAATTACTTTGACGGCTACCGGCGGTTATGAACCCTATGTTTGGACTATAGATCCTCCGAATCCATTACCTTCTGGTATGTCTTTAAACGAAGGAACAGGATATTTAGCTGGAACGCCATTCGAATTCGGTATTTTTAACATTATTATACGAGTAACAGATTCTAATCCAATACCAGAAAATATTGAAACTGTTACTGATACATTTACTTTTAATATTGCTGACTTTCCTATTTTTGATGACGCCCAGCCTTCTACTTTACATATAGGTACACCTTTAAATTTTTTGGTTAGTGTTACTGGGGGCGAACAACCTTATATACCACAACTAGGGGGAACTTATCCCGCTTGGGTAACGACAACGCCAGAAAGTGGAGGTGTTCGTCTAGGTGGAACTCCTAATGCTAAAGGATTTTGGAGATTTGCAGTACAGCTTTTAGATGAATTAGCCCAAGAAATAACTTATAGAGATGTAGAAATAGCAATAGTAGATCCTAATGAAGGAATTGGTGGAAATGGTTTACCATTTATTGGTTTTACAGATGCAGAGCCTCAT
>Ga0137355_1000066_pt1 | contig 16198 bp, 12 predicted proteins | sample EasRivERMLT800_2_FD_104763 | JGI IMG/M metagenome (GOLD analysis project Ga0137355, IMG submission 104763) | Soil microbial communities from meander-bound floodplain in the East River, Colorado, USA - East River MetaG ERMLT800_2 | ecosystem: Environmental > Terrestrial > Soil > Floodplain ... | reverse complement strand
TTTAGCATCAGCAGATAAATAAAGTCCACCAAATTCTAATTTCATTTCATTTTTAAATTTCTTTTCAAGATCTACCCTACCCGATAAAACATCAATATTAAATTTTTGATCTCTATTTTGTGACCATTCAAATTGAGTATCATTAAAGTTATTCTGGACTATGGACCTTAAATCTTGATCAAAGTTAGAATATTGAAATCCCGTAAATAATTGCGTGTCAATCGATTTTATTTTTTTAGAATAATTAATGAAAGAGTTGATGAAATTCTTTACACTCTTATTGTCACTGTATGTCGCAACATTATTTTCAATGTCACCTTTCTTGTTATAGGTTGTTGTGTTTATATCAAAGGGCTCGCTCTGTAATTTACTGTTTACGCTAATTGAAAAATAATCCTCTTCATTGATTTTATAAAATAGGCCTCCACCAAAAATAAATTGCTTCCTTTTGGTATTTGCAGTAGCAACATTATAGTTTGAAATTATATCCGCAGCCGGGATTTGATAATCGATGCTATGGCTTTCCCAAGGATTCAGTTTATTGTAATTAAAATTGGCTTTCCATTCGAGTTTATTCTTTTTGAAACTTGAATTTATCCCGAGATAATTATTGAATGACTTTTTAAAAGACGCCACCTCAGATAAAGTTGTTTGTGAACCTTCCTTTTTGCTAAATTTTCTAGTGATCAAAATAACGGCTCTTCCTTCGGCTTCATATTTAGAGGATGGATTATTGATGATTTCAATGGTTTTAATATCGTCAACTGACAAGGCATTCAAATCATTCATCCCTACTTTTTGGTTGTCTATGTATATCAAAGGATTCCCCTTTCCTATAACCGTAATGTTTTCTTTGTCTGCACTGATAGTAATGTTGGGTAATTTTGATAATAAGTCAATTGTGTTGGGAGTTGCATTTAGAATCGAATTGGCTATATCAACTTTGATGTTGCCATTTTTGTTGGTAAACATTTTCTTTTCTTTAGTAACAATTACTTCGTTCAAATTATTTGATATACTGTCATTTGCGGTAGTATTTTGTCCGTATCCAAATCCTGAAATAATGAGACAAATTATAATAGTTGCATTTTGAATTCTTAAATTCTTTTTCATTTAAAATAGTAAATTTTGTGATTTTGAAACATTGCAAAAATGATTCTAATTACTCACTTCCTAAGTTAATCGAAGGTTAATGCGGAGTTAATGGCTAATTTGAATAATAAAAGGATTATTTTTGAATTCAATTTTTACCAAATGAAGCAAAGAATCAATTTATTAATTGCGTTTTCAGCTATCGCCTTGATTGTGTTGTCGGTTGTGCAATGCTATTTGGTTAAAACAACGTACGATTATAAAGTAGCCCAGTTTCACACGGAAATTAAAGAGGAAATTGCCAAAATTTCAAATAATTATAGCGATATTGACTCGGCGATTATCAATAGAAAAGAGTTTCTTTATAAACAATTAGCCGAAAATTATATTCGAGACAAAAAAACTGGGCACCGTATTAAAGATGCTTTACTTCAAAATAAATTTAGAGGCGAATTAACCCGGAAATTGCAACTTAAATTTGAAAGAGAAATTCCTAATATTTCTATTGATTTTGCCGTTGTCCTAAACAAATTTGTCATTTATAACAGCTCGAAAAAAGCAGATACCATTTTTTCTGAAAAGGCTTTTATAAAAAATAAGATCTACGGCGATTTGGCGACTTTAGACGATGCGTTTTTAGTTCGGAATTATGTTGGAACAACAAACGGTTCTTCAAAAATGAAAGAATATCAATTGCTTACTGAAGATTCTATGTATGTTTCTGTAATCGATTGGGAAACCATAATTCTGAAAAGAATGAGGGTGGTTTTATTACTATCGCTACTTTCAATTCTAACCTTAATCACCCTTTTTGTAATTGCCATAAAAGCATTAATCAAACAAAAAAAGGTGAGTGATGTCAAGACCGATTTCATCAATAATATCACGCATGAACTCAAAACCCCTTTGACCACTTTGGGAATCTCCACAAAAATATTGGAACGAAAAGACATCAGGGATAATGAACAGCAATTCAACACGATTCTCCATACTATTTCGCGTCAAAATAATCGTTTGCAAAGTTTAATTGACCAGGTAATGGCCAATTCATTGGGTGAAAACGAAATTGAATTGCAAAAAGAGAAAATCGCTACCGAATCATTTTTGAATGCCATTGTTGCCGATTTTAAGATTGCTTATCCAAAGGTGATCATTGATACTTATTTTAATACTAAAGAAACAACTTTAGTCTTGGATAAATTTCATTTGACAACTGCTATTCAAAACGTGCTCGAAAATGCCGTAAAATATGGCAGTACTACCATTATAATCAAAACTGAATTAATCAAAAATCAATTTAATATCAGCATTAAAGATGACGGAATTGGAATTTCTAAAAACAAACATTCCTTATTATTTGATAAATTTTATCGAGTTGAACAAGGCAATTTACATAATGCAAAAGGATTAGGATTAGGGCTTTATTATGTAAATCAAATCATAAAAGCTCACCAAGGTTCTATTGCTGTTATGAGCGATTTAGGAAAAGGATCCGTATTTACAATTATGTTTCAAGTCTAATAATTCCCCATTGAAAAAAGTACTTTTAGCCGAAGATGATTTTGATTTTGCAAGCGTTCTCAAACAATATTTAGAATTGTATGATTATAACGTGACTTGGACAGAAAACGGAGAAGAAGCTTTAACTGTTTTCCAATCGACAACCTTCGATATTTGTGTATTTGATGTCATGATGCCCAAAATGGACGGATTTACCCTTGCTGAAAAAATTATCAAAATCAATCCCGAAATTCCTTTTGTATTTCTAACGGCAAGAAAACTAAAAGAAGACAAAATCATTGGACTAAAATTAGGTGCCGATGATTATATCGTAAAACCTTTTGAGGCAGATGAACTTGTTTTGCGCCTGAACAATATTTTGAAAAGAAGCCAACAAAAACAGCCTTTTGTATCTGAAATTAACGAATTGCAAATTGGATCTTACATATTTGACACCAAACGTTTATGCCTAAAAAGCAAAACCCAAACACAACAACTCACAGAGAAAGAGGCGTCTCTTATTCATTTTTTTTACATTCATAAAAATCAAATGGTAAAGCGGGAACAAATCCTAAAGGCAATTTGGGGCCATGATGATTTTTTTTCCGGAAGAAGTATGGATGTTTACATCAGTAAAATTCGCAAATATTTCAAAAATGATTCTCAAATTAGTATTGAAAGCGTCCGCAATATTGGATTGGAATTTAAAATCGAAAATTAAAAGATGATAGTTTATCCCACCAACTTCTCCAATATCATTTCATAAGTAGGAGTAACAATTCCGATCTTTTTTCCTTCATCCACGACATATTTTGTCAAAGAGGCTAGTTCTGTTTTTCGTCCAGCCAATAAATCCCTGTGCATCGATGAAGTGGCGTCAAGTGGTGTTTTTTCGAGTTTTACAATAGTTTGCTCAACAATATCTTTTGGCATTGTTAACCCTTTTGCGGAAGCGACTGAGCTAATCTCATTGAGTAGCGCTATATAAACCGCTTTATTGGCTGGATTATTCAAAATTTCTCCAATATTTTGGTTCAGATAGGAAGTTGCCGAAGCCAAAGCCGATATAAAAATGAATTTTTCCCAAACCGTTTCTTCAATGTTATCCACTAGATAACTTTCGACATCCGCGTTTTTAAAAATGGATTGCAATTCATTCAGTTTTGAAATTGGTGTGGTTTTAGATCCAAAAAACAATTTTTCGTAAGGACCAATTTTCTTAATGACTCCAGGCGATACGATCATGGAAACAACATAAACGCAACCTTGCAAAACGCTGCTTTTGGGAAACAGGGTTTGTATGCGTTCCGGAGCATCAACTCCATTATATAAAGGAAGGATTATGGTGTTTGGACTAATGCAGCTTTTTATGGACTCTAAACTGCTTTCTATATCGTAGGTTTTGGTAGCGCAAATGAGGTAATCTAGTTTTCCAATTTCTTCAGGATTGTTGGAAACCAAATTTGGAAAAACGGTCATTTCGCTTTCATCCAAAATAATTTTCAAACCATTTTCGGCGATTGCTTTTTGGGTTTCCCCACGGGCAATGAATATAATTTCTATAGCGTCAGATTCGACGTAGGCTTTGGCTAATAATCCGCCAAAATAACCTCCCACTCCACCCAATCCTAAAATTCCAATTCTTGTTTTCATAGAAAAATAGTGTCCAAAAAATAAAAAAATGCAGACCTATAAGCCGGATTCTGTCCTCGCTATTGCTAGCGATACCTTATCATTTATCTAGACTTACAATTACTCATAAGTTCGAGCTATCTACCCTTCAACAACGGACGAGAAGCCCTTAAATGCTGATATACTTGATATTTCACCGCATAGAGTTTACCTGGTTTCACTACAGCATTACCTGTACATACTTTCTGTTGCACTTGTCCTAATCCGCCTGATAAAAATCAAGACGAACCGACGGGTGTTACCCGCTATGCTTCTCTTTGGTGTCCGGACTTTCCTCCTTTCGCTAAAAGCGAACGGCGATAAGGCGGTCTGCGTTGCGAATTTACAACATTTTTCTATGGATGTCGATTTTAGACTAGTTACTTTAACACGAGTTTTACAACTGTTTAAAAATTAAATAATTACCTTTATAAATAACAATTAATCTTCCATTAATCATGAAACCAACTTATCACTATACTACTGTTTTAGAGGCCTTAGAAGATTTAAAAGAAAAAGGTTTTACCTATGATTTTAATATTCATCAAGAAGATATTGCAACAAATCCGCATAAATATGAAGTAGAACACGTCTATCGCTACGAAGGTGATTCCGACCCAAGCGAAGAATCAGTTGTTTATGGTATAGTATCTAATTCAGGTGAAAAAGGTGTTTTTGTCGCTGGTTTTTCGGCAAATTCCGAGAATGAAGCCGCACGTGTTTTGGAAAAGTTATGCATTGAAGGCAGTGGACAATGTAAACTTTAGTTTGCGGATTGTAACCTTATTTTAAAGAAATAAAAACTTCTAAAAAAAAATCAATTATCTGATTTAGATGCTGTTATCCGAAATAATAATAGAACGGATCAAAAAAGAAGGACCATTATCTTTTCGGGATTTTATGGAAACAGCTTTGTACTATCCTGAATTGGGATATTATAACTCCGCACAAAACAAGATTGGAACTGATGGTGATTTCTACACCACTGCCAATCTTTCGTCTTCGTTTGGAGCCATGATAGGCCGACAAATCGAGGAAATGTGGGAGATTTTAGAAAAAAAACCTTTTAAAATCATTGAATATGGTGCAGGAACAGGATTATTGTGTCATGATATTTTAGATTATCTCAAAGGTAATATTCCATTATATGATAGCTTAACGTATTGTATCATTGAGAAAAGCACCAGCATGCAGCAAATTGAAAAAAAGCATTTGCACAAAAAAGTAAATTGGTATTCTTCAATTAAAGAAATTCCTGAAATTGCGGGTTGCATCTTATCTAATGAGCTAATTGATAATCTTTCTGTCCATCAGGTTGTTATGGAAGATCAACTTAAAGAGGTTTTTGTAGATTACCAAAATGGTTTTGCTGAAATTTTGAAACCGGCAAGAAAAGAACTCATTGATTATTTTACTGCATTAAACGTTCAGTTGCCCAAAGGATTCCGAACTGAAATAAATCTTGAAGCTATATCCTGGATAAAGGAAATTTCGCAGTATTTGCAAAAAGGATACGTCATTACCATTGACTACGGTACGTTGTCATCCGAATTATACAGTAGCCATAGGAGAAATGGAACGCTTTTATGCTTTAAAAAGCATCATCAAAATGAGAATCCATATCAATTTATTGGGGAACAAGACATAACTACACACACCAATTTTTCGGCTCTAAGACATTGGGGGGCGGAATACGGATTGGAATATTGTGGCTTGGTTGATCAAGCCAATTTTTTGTTGGCTCTTGGTATTAAAGAATATCAAAATCAAATATTAATGAGTAAACAGCATAATTTGGAATTGGCAATACAGGAATCAATTATAAATTACAGATTATTAATGGATATGGGGACAAAATTTAAAGTATTAATTCAGAAAAAAGCCGTTCCAAATTATCCCCTCTCCGGATTAAAATTTATGAATTCTTCAGAAAATGTCTTTTTAAATCACTCTTAATTTCAACCAACTTGAATCTAATCCGATAATCACATTCCGATAATTTGGAATTTGTTTTTTGGATTTGATTTTTTTAAAACTATATTTGCTATCGAATAAAAATCTATGGAACAATTTGTCGTATCGGCCCGAAAATACCGCCCTCAAACATTTAAGGATGTTGTGGGACAAAAAGCCATTACCAATACTTTATTGAATGCCATAGAAAGCAATCACCTTGCTTCTGCCCTATTGTTTACTGGCCCTCGTGGTGTTGGAAAAACAACTTGTGCCCGTATTTTGGCGCGAAAAATCAATCAGCCCGGTTATGATGACCCGAACGAAGATTTTGCTTTTAATGTTTTCGAACTCGATGCCGCTTCAAATAACTCTGTTGACGATATCAGGAATTTGATCGATCAGGTTCGTATTCCGCCACAAACGGGACAATACAAAGTGTATATTATTGACGAGGTTCATATGTTGTCATCGGCCGCTTTTAACGCTTTCTTGAAAACATTAGAAGAACCGCCAAAGCATGCCATTTTTATTTTGGCTACAACCGAAAAACATAAAATTATTCCAACGATATTATCGCGTTGTCAGATATTTGATTTCAAAAGAATTACTGTAAAAGATGCCAAAGAACATCTTGCTGATGTTGCCTCCAGTCAAGGGGTTGCTTTTGAGGATGATGCTTTGCATATTATTGCGCAGAAGGCTGATGGAGCCATGCGTGATGCGTTGTCTATTTTTGACAGGGTAGTTTCATTTTGCGGTAACAACTTAACCCGTCAGGCGGTCACTGAGAACTTGAATGTACTTGATTATGAAACGTACATTAACATAACCGATTTGATTCTGGAAAATAAAATTCCTGAATTATTATTGGCTTTCAATGAAATTCTGGCTAAAGGTTTTGATAGCCATCATTTTGTAGCTGGATTAGCGTCTCATTTCAGAGATTTATTAGTTAGCAAAACTCCTTCTACATTAGCATTATTGGAAGTTGGAGAACTCGCTCAACAAATGTATGGAGTACAAGCCCAAAAATGTTCCCAAGATTTTCTGTTAAAAGGAATCGAAATTGCAAATGATTGTGATTTGAAATACAAAGTGAGTCAAAATCAGCGATTACTTGTAGAACTTTGTTTGATGCAATTGGCCTCTATCACTTTTGATGGAGAAAAAAAAAAGCTAACAAATTTATAATCCCACCGACCTATTTTAGAAAGAATGATTATTCTATTTCCGAAATTCCAAAAAATAATAACAATAATCAAATTCCAAATTCCAAAATAGAAATTGAAGTTCCGATTACCGAAACTTTAATTAATAAGGAACCCGTTATTGTTACTCCAATTGGAGTACCGAAGTCTTCTCCAATAGACATTGAAAAACAGACTTCAAACTCTTTGGCAAACGAGCCTAAAGTTTCGGCATTTTCTTTATCCAGTATTCGCGCCAAAAAGGCATTGGAAGAAAATAGCAAATCTGTCGTAAAAGAAACTACCCATTTACCCACTGAAAAATTTACAGAAACAGAAATGCTATTGCAGTGGAATAGATACGCACAGCGATTGGGAGATAAAGGGTACAAAATCATGGAATCATTACTACTTATTAATGATCCTGTATTGAAAGGAACTGCAATCTCTATTGAATTACCTAATGAAGGTTCAAAATTAGATTTTGAAAAAGAACTAAATGGACTTTTAGGGCACCTTAAAGGACATTTGCACAATCACGATATTACTATAGAGGTAATTGTAAACGAAAGTTTTGAAAGCAAAAGAAGTTTTAACGACCAAGATCGCTACAATAGATTTCTTGAAATTAATCCAAACATCGAATTGTTACGAAGCACTTTTGGACTTGATTTAGACGCATAATAGATTGGCTTCTGATAATTTCAAATGTTATAATTTTATTCAAAACATTTAGGTATAAAGATTTACTGTTCATTCAAATCTATTGCCTTTTCAATTCTTTTATCAGGTATAAGCCACATCATGGCAACGATAATATAAAGTATTCCTGAAATCCACCCGTTATAAAAAGAGCAAGCAATAGCAATCAGATATAAAATTTGTGAAGTTTTTCCCTTATAATCTTTACCTACAGCCTTTGCAAGCAATGCTTTTTCCCCTTCATTTATTATGATGCATTTTTGCAATATATTAAATGCAATGGCAGCCATAAAAAGAATGGCACCGTATAAGGTCATGGTTGCCTTGGCAAAATGATGTTCTCCCATCCAGCCGGTTGCAACCGGAATCAAAGACAACCAAAACAATAAATGCAGATTCGCCCAAAGTATTTTACCATTTACTCTTGTCAAACCTTGCAGCAAATGATGATGATTATTCCAATAGATTCCTACGTAAATAAAGCTTAACACATAGCTTATAAATATGGGGAACAGTGATTTTAAATCACTGAAATGAGCTCCTTTCGGAACTTTTATTTCCAATATCATAATGGTAATTATGATCGCCAAAACGCCATCGCTGAATGCCTCTAAACGATTTTTATTCATTCTATTTTTGCTTGAAAATTAAATCTTTCCCGAGTATAACTTTTTTTACGATTGCGTCAGACAGTCCAATTTATAAAATCTTTCTGCTTGGCCCCAACAATTCCGAAGCTTCCATGATAACCATATAGGCAGCTGGATCAAATTCCTGTATTAATCTCTTAAGCGTATTAATTCTACTGGTTTCGATAACAATCAGCAATAAATCTTTTTCATTATTTAAGTTGATATCTTTCCCTTTGACCATCGTTCCGGTTACCCCTAACTCAGTCACAATTTTTTTACTTAACAACTCTAAACTCTGCGATGTAATATGAACAATTTTTTCATATTGATTACCGGTAAGAACCAGATCGATAAGTTTGGAAGACACATAAATACCGATTAAACTCCAGAGTGCCAACTCAATATTTCTAAAAACAAGACCGGCAGTAATCACTATTGCGGCATCTAAAACCAAGATGACAGAACCAGCCTTGAACGTGGTTTTCATGGCTACTATTTTCGCCAAAATCGAAGCTCCGCCTGCTGAAGAGTCGCCTTTAAAAATAAGTCCCAGTCCGAAACCGATGGACAATCCGCCATAAAGCGTGGACAACATCAAATTCTTGCTGAATGCGGGAAATTTAAAAACCAAAGAAAATAAATCAACAAAAAATGAGATTAGAACAATGGTAACTATTGTCCTTACTGCAAACTTCTTTCCCAGATATTTTACACTCAAGAAAAGTAATGGGATATTTATAATTATCATCAGCATTCCTAAAGATAACCCAAAAAGATGATGAAGAATAATTGACAATCCGGCAGTACCGCCCGTAACAATTTTGTTGGGCGAAAGGAATCCAACAATCCCACATGACATGGCAGCACTTCCCAAAAAAACATATAAATAATTAACTACTTCAATTTTAAATTTATTCATGAAAGTCAGCTTAAATCTTTCCGTGATACATTGCTTTCACGATTCCATCAGAAAGTCCAATCTTTGGGACATAAATTTGTCGTGCGCCACTCCATTTCATTGCATTAAGATAAATTCTTGTAGCAGGAATAATTACGTCGGCTCTGTCTGGATTCAATCCCAGTTCGGAAATTCTTTGCTCATACGTGAGCGTGTTCAGGAACGCATATCGCGAATTCATGTAAATATATGACAGGGGTTTCTCTTGAAGTTTTCCGGACATTTTAAATAATTTATTAATGTTTCCCCCAGAACCTATAAGCGTAACTTCCTCATAATCCTGTGTATTGTTTTTAATCCATTTTTCAATTTCATCCCAAACAACTTCATGAACCATATCATTTAGCAAGCGAACGGTTCCAGCCTTAAACGATCTTGAATTGACCATTTTACCATTAGAAAATAGCGTAAACTCTGTACTTCCACCACCTACATCAACAAACAGATACGTTTGATCTGTTTTTAATAAATGATGCAAATCTGTAGAAGCAATTATCGCTGCTTCTTTTTTTCCATCTATGATTTCAATTTTTATGTCGGCTCTTTTCTCAATTAATTCCACCACTTCTTTACCATTGTAAGCTTCCCGCATTGCAGAAGTGGCAAAAGCCATATAGCGTTCTACTTTGTGCACTTTCATCAAAAGATTGAATGCTTTCATCGCATCACACATTCGTTCTATATTATCTTCTGAAATTTCACCCACGGTAAAAGCATCCTGACCTAAACGAATAGGCACGCGAACGAGCGAACTCTTATTAAATTGTGTAGGCTTACCCTCTTGTTCTACTATATTAGATATCAGCAAGCGCATGGCGTTTGATCCGATATCAATAGCAGCATATTTTTTTAATTTAATCATTCCTTTGTGTAATTTTAAAAATAGAGTCTCGTTTAGTACAGATTCTTGGAATCAATTCATTAAAGTTTTTTACTGAACCAATTCTTCAATAACATCTACTTTATTTTGATAATATTTATACGTTTCCAATTGTGCCCTAAAAACTGGGTCATGGTCTCTTAAACGATATTTATTATCTAATTTATAAGAATGATATCTTGCTTTCACATTTCCTTTCCAAGCCAAATCAAAATTATCTATTAATTCATTTTTAATTTCCTGATCATATATTGGACACGTTACCTCTACTCTACCGTCTAGGTTTCTGGTCATGAAATCGGCTGATGAAATATAAACTTCAGTCTGTCCGGCATTACCAAAAATATAAATTCTGGAATGCTCCAGATAGTTATCTACAATACTGATTGCCTCTATATTTTCACTCATTCCGGGAACCCCTGGTATTAAACTACATATTCCTCTAATTTCAAGTTGTATTTTGACTCCTGCTGTACTGGCTTCGTATAATTTATCAATCATTCCAAAATCAGATAAACTATTCATTTTTAATTTAATATGCGTTTTTCTTCCAGCCTGTGCATGAACAATTTCTCTGTCGATCAATTTTACAAAACGGGTACGTGTATAATGTGGAGAAACAATTAAATGTTTATATCTGTGCACTCTATAATTAATATCGAAAAACTCAAAAATTTTAGATATATCTTTTAGAATCTGTTGATGGCTTGTAAAAAGTGTAACATCTGTATATACTTTTGCGGTTGCTTCGTTAAAGTTACCGGTAGAAATAAAACCATATCTTTTTAATTTTCCGTTTTCTATCCTTTCTATAACACATATTTTACTATGTACTTTTAAACCTTTTATACCAAAAATAAGTTCTATACCCTCCGTTTGCATTTGTTCTGCATATTCAATATTGGAAGCCTCATCAAAACGGGCCTGCAATTCAATTTGAACAATAACTTTCTTTCCATTTTTGGCCGCATTTATCAGTGAACTTATGATTTGCGAATTTTTCGCCAATCGATATAAAGTGATTTTTATTGAAGTCACCTTAGGATCCAAAGCTGCTTCACGCAAAAATTTGGTCAAATATGAAAAGGACTGATAGGGTGCATTTAATAAATAATCTTTTTGACTGATTTTTTCTAATATACTTCCTCCAAGACTTAATCCGGAAATAGGCAAAGGAACATTGGTTTCATATAATAAATCGAATCTGCCAAGATTTGGAAAATTCATATAATCCCTTCTATTATGATATCTGCCTCCAGGGATAATACTGTCTGTGGAAACAATTTTCATTTTATCCAAAAAAAACTTGAGCGTATCTTTTTCAATCAATTTATCGTAAATAAATCGAACCGGCTCTCCTATTCTCCTCTCTTTTACACTTGTTGAAATTTTTTCAATCATACTTTTACTCAAATCGCTGTCGATGTCTAATTGCGCATCTCGAGTAATTTTTATCATATGAGCGGAAACACTCTGATAATCGAAAATATTAAAAATGTTTTTTAAATTATGTCTTATCACATCATCAAGCAGAATAACATATTGTTTCTCATTACTAGATGGTAAAACCACAAATCGGTTAATCGTTTTCGGTATTTCAATTACTGCATATCGAACTTCGGCATTCTGTTTCATGACCAACTTAATAGCCAAGTAGCCTGAAGAATCTTTCAACAATGGAAACTCAGCTAAGTCATTCAAAATAATAGTTACTAATTCCGGACTTAGTTTTTGAATAAAGAAGTCTTTTAAAAAAAAATCCTGCTCTCCGGAAATCTGTTTTTCATTAATGATGAATATATTTTCTGTTTCAAGTTTGGATTCGATATTGCTTAAAATTCGTAAACTTTCGGATTGTTGTTGAATCACTATTTCGGTAATATCCTTTACCAATTGTTGAGCGGATATCCCACCCAAATATTTCTCTCCAGAAATACCCGATAAACTCAGTCTTCTTATAGCTGCAAAACGGACTCTAAAAAATTCATCCAGATTATTTGAAAAAATACCTAAAAAACGAAATCTATCCAATAAGGGTACGGTATCATCTCCAGCTTCTTGTAAAACTCTTGCATTAAAAGCTAACCAACTTTTTTCTCGGTCTATATATTTATGTTCTAACACTCTTTTTATTTTAAATCTTTGGGGAATATTGTTTTTTTGGTTATGCCTTTATTTATTTTTTCCCAACTATCGGTGTCAAATTGTAAAACTACAAATCCGGCTGTAGGAACATTATCAATAAAAACATCCCCAAATTTATTAACAAAATTTGTAATTGCACCATTATGTCCGAAAAGAATAACACTATCAAAATGATTACTACAAGATTTTATAACTTTTTCTAACTGGCTTTCGTCAAAAGTATAAAGCTCATCTTTGAAAACGATACATTCCAATGGGTACGAATTGTTTTGAGCAAAAATAATTGCCGTTTCCGAAGCTCTTTCTGCAGAGCTACTCCACAACAAATATGTATTGGGAATATATTTTGATACGTTCGACGATACCAAATGGGCATCTTTCATTCCTTGATTGGTTAAAGGCCGCTCTTTGTCATGTAAAGGAGCATCCCAACTTGACTTTGCATGTCTCATTAAAATTAAATTTTTCATGTGCCTATTTTTTGTTTAAAAGACATTTAAAATTGTTTTTTCGTTTATATTTTTTGCATTAATATGAATGTCTGTTTTGCAGGTTGAATGGTTTTCTTGATCTCTAGTTACTTTAAAACTGTATTTTATCGCTATTCTATGGTTTGTATAGGATTTCTGGTATCATCCAATTTGAATTTTAAATAAAAAAATATTCATCAAGAGGCGATTGATAGAGAGGCGGCACTAATAAGCTACAATTTACAAAAAAAATTAAATGATACAATTTTATTCTTATCAAAAACATGGATTTTTAAGCTCTCATTTTTGAAAACTGAATTTTCTAGGCGTATCTATTTTAATATTTTTTTTATTCATTATTGGCATCTCTTTTTCTTATTTTAATACTTAAAGGAGTATTAAAATAAGAACAAAAGTAGATTTATAAAATTTTAACAATTTACATAAATTATTTATAAAATAACTTAGAAATATATTTTCATAAATTCGATAAAATTAACCTAAATAAACTTACTAATTTATTTAAAAAATACCTTTAATCTATATAAAATGCATTTAATCTGTTTTTTATATTGAATTTATTGATGTTTTTTACACAAAGACATTTTCGCATGATTTTAAACAATTAAATTAATATGTTAAAACTTAATAATATTGATATTTCATTTTAAGAAACATAGGGTTCTCAAATGTTAAAAAATGTTTTTTTAATGCTTTTTTTTCAAAAAAAAGCATTTTCAACGAGTTTTTGAGTTATTGACAGAGAAAACACACCTAATCAGTTCATTATAATTAACTTAGATGAAAGTTATAGCTCAAATCCTTAATCGGATTTGAAAAACTTCCTAATAATACAGCAAAATAAATACCACATAATTAGAATATAAGGATCGAGCATCAAAAAATTAATATTAACAATAATAATTAAAATTTGATTGTATGAAAACGAAAAATACTTTCCTTTTACTAGCTTTTTTCTTGTACGTTTTTAATTTGAACTCCATCTCTATTGGTCAAAATTTAAGGCCCATAAGACTAAGACATTAGATTATACAAAACCAGCAAAATATATCGGCTCATAGCACTTACAGGAGCCATTATAAGAAATATTGATTTGATTTTTTCATGACTTTACAGTTTCATGAAATTATTCAATCATCAATATATACAATACTATTATATATGAATTTTTCTAAAAAGAATAAACATACTTTCTAACGATTTAAAATGAATCAATATGAAAACAATTTTTACCCATTCGACAAAATTATCAACGTTTTTTTTATTTGCTTTTCTAAGTTTTTCAGCAATTTTTGCCCAAACTGCACCTATTGCGTTTCCAACTGGTGGATTCGAAATTGACGGAAACCTTGAGGCAAATACCCAAGTGCCGGCAGCAGGAGATTGGCTAAAGGGTTCAGCCAGTACTGGTGCGTTTGTATTCTCTTCAACCGGTATCGCTGTAAATTCTGCGACAACATATCGATTTACCGATTTATACCACATCGACAACGTTCCCGATTCCGATAATATTTTTAGTGGAGGAAAATTTAACGAGGATCCAAACACACTATGGAGTTGGACAAGTGGTAAAGCTGGAGGAAAAGGCGACATTAATAACGTTTTTATCCATTTAGGCGTTGATCCAAGTAATAAGCAATGGCTAGTTTTTGGTAGTGACAGATTGGTAACAAATGGAACAAGTTACATCGATTTCGAATTTTTCCAAAAAGAAATAAAAACAAATTTAGATGGTAGTTTTTCATTAATTGGAGGACGAACCAACGGTGATATTTTACTAGCTGTTGAGTATACGGGTGGTGGTAGTATTGCAACTGTAAAGTTTTATCAATGGAATGGTTCTGATTACAGTCTGGCAGTTGACCCTTCGACTAATGCTTTCGGGCAAACAAATGATGGTGATGTTAACACCATCACTAATGGCGCATTTGGTTTAAGCAGCTATAGTCCCTATCAGTTTGTTGAAGCTGCAATAAATATCAGTGCCTTTTTAGAATTGGTGGATCCGTGTACAGCTGGAGGTACATTCAAAACTGTTTTAGTCAAAACAAAATCTGCAGCTACACCTTCAGCTGCATTAGATGATTTTGCGGGTCCTTATCCCGTACAATTGACATTAGGAACTGCTAAAATTAAATATCGTGATGGATTATTATGTAAAAATGAGGCTACTGTTCCAGTTGAGTTTGAGGGAGTACCTGGCGGTAGTTTTTCAGCTTCTGGTGGTTTAATCATTAACTCTGTAACCGGAGAAATTAATGTTGCTGACAGTCCAATTGGCACTTATACCATAACCTATTCTTTTACAACTGCAGGTTGCCCAAAATGGGTTACTACTCAGGTTACTATTTACGAACAACCTGTCGTAAGTGATCAACCAAACCAAACCCTATGCAACACATCTACATTTACAATGACACAAACCGCTCCAAATGTAGGAACCGGTTTATGGACAGTTGTAAGCGGAACAGCTACAATAACTAATCCTAGTTCACCAATTACGACGGTAACAGGTCTGGTGGCTGGGACCAGCGCAACACTAAAATGGACCGTGACAAACGGTACGTGTTCAGCTTTCGATGAAGTGACCATACAAAATGTTGTACAACCTGTTGTAAGCAATCAACCGAATCAAACCTTGTGCAATACATGGACATTCACAATGACACAAAGTGCTCCAAATGCCGGAACAGGTTTATGGACATTACTAAGCGGATCAGCTACAATTACGAATCCTAATTCACCAACAACAACCATAACAGGTTTAGCGGCAGGTACAAGCGCAACAGTAAAATGGACCGTGACAAATGGTACTTGTTCGGCTTTTGACGAGGTGACCATACAAAATGACATACAACCTATAGTTAGCAATCAACCGAACCAAAACTTGTGTAATACATCGACATTTACAATGACACAAAGTGCTCCAAATGCCGGAACAGGTTTATGGACACTGGTAAGCGGAACAGCTACAATAACTGATC
>Ga0137355_1000065_pt1 | contig 16212 bp, 16 predicted proteins | sample EasRivERMLT800_2_FD_104763 | JGI IMG/M metagenome (GOLD analysis project Ga0137355, IMG submission 104763) | Soil microbial communities from meander-bound floodplain in the East River, Colorado, USA - East River MetaG ERMLT800_2 | ecosystem: Environmental > Terrestrial > Soil > Floodplain ... | reverse complement strand
TTCGGTTCAGATTTCGGTTCAGATTTCGGTCGGCTCGGTTTCTGTTTCGTTATGTATTATTCGAACTAAAGCTTCTGATTAAAATCGACTGTTGATCGTCAACAGCTATACACCATAACGTTCTGGCACTACAGCGGGTTTGGGACTAAATTAAGCCCAATATTCGGATTTGCCAAATCATCCCAAATACAAAACCATCTTTCCATTAAGCTCAATGCCCAAATCCGTTGTAGTGGCTGTTACAGGCAGGTTGTTTTTACGTGTAAATTTCAAATGTTTTTATAAATTTCTTTTCTATAATTCTTTTACTAAACTTGTAATTCAAACTTCCAAAGATTAACATTAGTAATAAAAACAGATTTGGTATCATTACATTGTTTTTGTTACCGAATGTAAGATTGATATAAGTTATCATACCAATTCCACAAGCCAACCATAATAGTAAAAAATATTTTTGATATTTAAATTTCGGAAAAATTTCATATTGAATTTGAAGTTTTTTATTCACAAATTTATAATTTCCTTTTATAAGGTATGAACTACGAGTAATTCTGTAATTTAAAGTTAGATAGAATGTTGTGTCATCGTAACGTCCATAAAAAGATTTTGAAGAATCGAAAAAAAACAAATTGAGTGGAGTATTAATTTTGAGTTGTGGATGTCCAATTTTTGTAGAGTTTTTTAATTTTTCTCTAAATTCAGTTATGTTTAGTTTTGATTGCATTCCCTTTTTGAATTATAATTTAAGGTTTGTATTTTTCGTATAACATTGTATTCAACTTTTATTCTTAATTTCAAGTTTCTCCTGTCAAATTCCAATTTTCACGCTTCTGTTGGCAAACTCCAACTTTCAAGTTTTTTCTTTTTAGATTTCGATTTTCACGCTTCTGCTATTAAATTTTCTGCGGAAAGAAATTTGTGTTTTTAAATTGTTTTCATCTGCGTATTTCGGTGCAACTTGCCTGTAACGTCTTGGCACTACAGCGGGTTTGGGGTTAAATTAAGCCCTATTTTCGGATTAGCCAAATCTTCCAAATACAAAACCAACTTTCTATTAATCCAATTGCCCAAATCCGTTGTAGTGGCTGTTACCAGCTGTATTTATTCGTCAATTAGTATTTCTTCTGGCTTCTTTATTTCGTATTTCTGTATATCATTTCGAGTAATTTTCGTTGTTACTTTATAATTATCACGAAATAAATATTGAATCATTATTGGATAATTTGTTTTGTTATTTACACATATCAATTTATCATTCACAAAATTATAAACGTTGAATAGCCAATAATTATGATTTTTGTGTTCTTGCAAAGTCATAGTAATTATTTCAAATTTTCCATCTCCATTTAAATCTCTTTCTATTCTATTTCCATCCATCTTATCGTCAAATGATATTTTGGTAAATTCGTTATTCTCTTTTTGAAAAAAATAAATTACCCTTACATTCATTGAAGCTAGACCAGAACCCATATAAAAGCAAACAATTTTAAAATCTTTTTTTCCGTCTCCGTTGAAGTCGGCAATATAAAAACCATCAGTTCCTTGAGCTGGAATTTGTTCAAAATACTTTTTACTTTTCAAGTTAGTTTTCACTTGTATGTAAGTTTCTTGTGGATTTTCTATGTTTCCGTTTACTGTAACTTCCAAATCGGATTTGTCTTTGAAAAATGAAGTTACATTTTTTGAATATTCTAATACATTCTTTTTTTCGATCAACTTAAATTCCAAAGACTCGTATTTAGGGTTTTTAAATTTTTCAAACGGATATTGTCCAAAAATTAATATTGGAAAAAGAAAAAAGATGTATGTTAAAGATTTCGTCATCTGAATATAGCTGGTAACGTTCCCGCGCTACAAGCAGTTTGGGACTAAATTAAGCCCATTATTCGGATTTGCCAAATCTTCCAAATACAAACCAATTTTTCCATTAAGCAAAATCCCCAAATTGCTTGTAGCGTGTGTTACCTGCTGTTTTTTTTATATACTCCAACCTCCTTCAATGTATTTTATTTTCCATTTTCCATGCATCTTTTCTAAATATATTGAACATCCATGGCTATTTTCATTATCTGAATAATAATCAAATTCTATATATGCTTTAGTATTATCTTCTGAAAATATAGGAATAGAAAACTGGATATATTTTTTAGTTATTTTTAAATTCTCGGTTAATTCTACAGTTTTAAAATTTTGAATTATACTTTTTGGAATTTTAAGGTCTTTAATAGTTTCATTTTGATTGACAATATTTAGAGAATCCTTTTTTAAGAAAAATGAGTTGTTGATAGGTTTGGATTTATAGATTTTTTCAATGCAAACTTCACCTGGATTTGTGAAAGATTTTTCAGGAAATTTTACTACTGTTAGTTTATTATTAGCTTTTGTATCTTCAAAACATTTTTCATTAATTATATTTTTCTTTAAGTTTAAGCATATTGGAAGTTTATTATCACTCCCTAATTCTCGAACCATTTCTAAACCTTTTTCTTCGATTAAAGTTTGAATAATATTGATAGATTCTTTTTGACGAATAAGTTCTTGACTTTTTTCACGATTGCAACTGACTAGAAAAAGAATAATAAGTAATAAAATATTTTTCATTTTTTCGTCATTCAATAATTTAATTAGCTGTAAATCAGTGTTTTGTTAGGTTTCTACGGCAAAATAGCAGGTAACGTTCTCGCGCTACAAGCAGTTTGGGATTAAGGAAGCGTTATCTTTCGGATTTGCCAAATCTTCCAAATACAAGCCAATCTTTCCATAAGCCAAATGCCCAAATTGCTTGTAGCGTGTGTTAGCAGGCGTATTTTTATTTATTGTTGTTTAAGCTTTCCATTTTTATTTTCAACTTTTCAATTTTTTCAGAATATTTTTTCATTAATGATTCTGATTTAAAAACTGTTTCATCTTCTAAACCTGGATTTAATTTCAGCGTTTCATTTCCGTTCAATATTGACAATAAAAATATTCCATCAATTTCTATTTTCTGATTTTTAATATTTCCTTTTGTAGATTCATTAAACTTCTCAATTGACGAAAAAATCGGAATAAATGACTTTCCGTTTTCAATATAATCTTGAATATTTATTGCGTTCGAATTGTCGTTTAATTCTTCGGATAATATTATAACAACTTTACCGAGAAATATTTCGTCATTTTGGTTTGTCATTTCTATTTTAGTTTCAACTTTATTTTCTGAATTTTCCTTTTTTGAATTATTACAAGATAAAAATGCAAGAATAAATATTAGATAATTTGCTTTCATAATTTAAATTTCAGATTCAGTTTTTTCTTGATTTTCTCTTCGTTTTTTCGAATATGCCTGCTAACGTTTCCGCGCTACACGCAGTTTGGGACTAAATTAAGCCCATTCTTCGGATTTGCCAAATCTTCCAAATACAAACCAATTTTTCCATTATGCCAAATCCCCAAATTGATTGTAGCGTGTGTTATGGGCAGTTCTTTATGGTAAACTATCAAAAATCTTTTCTAAATATTCAGCTTTCCATAATGCTCCATAAATAAACTCATATGAATGCGAAAAAACTCCCATAAACTTGGCTGTCCCTCCTCCGCTAATAAAGCCTTCCGCACCATCTTTAAACAAAACTTTGTCGTTTGGTTTAAAATAAACTGGTGAGCCAGACATTCCCTTATATGTTAAAGCGTCAACCCAAACAATTGGTTTACCTTCTTGGTCGTAATCGGGTTCAGATGCTAATAAACCTGATTTCCAAATTGGGAAAAAAGGTGCACTTTTCATTCCCTTTGGAAATCCTAGAATAAAAACTCTTTCAGATGTTGTAATTCTGACTCGTTCATACACAGATGTTTTATAATTTACGGGATAAATTTTCGCTTTTATAGTATCATTAAGCGGTAATTCAACTACATCAACCATTTCATTTTTAATTTTATTCTCATACCATAATTTATTCCCTTTTTTGTCAAATAAATTTTCTGTTGAAATAGTATAATTTCCTAATATGTTTGCATTGTGAACTATCATTATTTTATTTGGAGCTATTGGAACTTTAGGATCAAGCCATTCATTGTTTGTTGGATTTCGATTTGTCACAACATGATAATTAGTTACAAGATAATTTCTTGTTTTTGATTTAATGACAAATCCTGTAGCGGAACCTAAAAAAGTTGAGTCATTAAATAATTCTATATAAAGACTTTGTACGGATTCTGGTTGAATAACCTTATTTTGTGAAAAAGCACTTGTCTGTGCAATGAAAGCTAAAATAAATATGTATTTTTTTTTCATGTCTTTAAGATGATGTTGATTAGAATTGCCCATAACGTTCCCGCGCTACAAGCAGTTTGGGACTAAATTAAGCCTATTCTTCGGATTTGCCAAATCTGCCAAATACAAAACCAATTTCAAATTAAGCCTTATACCCAAATTGCTTGTAGCGTGTGTTAGCAATAGTTATTTTTGAAGACAAGTTTTGATTAAATATTCATTTAAAGTTTCCATAAATAATTTCACTTCAGAATTAAAAATATCATTTTTATCATTTTCTTTTAATTCTTCTTCATTGAAATAAGTTGAATATGAATTATACATTTCTTCAACTATTTTTTCTATTTTTAAATCTAGACATTTATGAAAACTTTCATTAAAATTTACTTGATTTAAACTTATGCTTTTCAATTTTTCTTTCATGCACTCACAGAGTTTTATTTTTATGTTTTCAGAAAAAAATTGAACTTCTTTTTTAGCATCATATTCAGGAATTAAATACATCCAAGAATCATTTATGTATATTATTCCAAATTCGTTTTTTCTTATTGAGTTTTCATAATTTTTACTTTTTAACAAATCTTTTGTTTTTGAACTTGAATATGGAAATTTATCAATATTTATAATAAGTTGACCTAATTTAATTATATCGTCAATATCATCATCAATTAAATTCTTTGTTTTCTGATCGATGTTTGCGTCATTTTTTTCTGCAATTAAATATTTTGTATTATGATACTCTAATTCAATTATATTTAGGTTCACAAATTCTCCTTTCAAATTAATTTTTCTTGAAATGTTTTTTTCGCTTTTTAGATGAACTATTTTATTGTTAGAAAAAGTTAAAATTAAATCCAGGTCATTTTGTTCATTTAATTTAATTTCTTGATTATTGATCATCAATTTATAGTTGATTTCTTGACAAAATGTCAATTGAAAAATTAAAATAAATAATACTATTATGCTTTTCCTCATTTTTTGATAATTATTGCTAACGTTCTGGTACTACAGCGGGTTTGGGACTAAATTAAGACCATTCTTCGGATTTGCCAAATCATTCCAAATACAAAACCAACTTTCCATTAAGCCAATTGCCCAAATCCGTTGTAGTAGCTGTTGGCAGCAGGTCATAATTCCAAAGCTATTTTGATAAAATCTCCTATTGATTTTCCAATGATTGCCATTCCTGCATCATGTGGATTTTCTAGTTTGTATCTTCCTTTAGCTGCTCCGTTGAGGGCATAATCATATCCTTCTATTGTAACAATGCACCAATGCTTATCTCTAGATTCAACAATTACTTCATCAACATAAAATGGCCATTCTCTAGTAAATTCTGATTTGTGAATTTTTAACGATTTAAAGTTAGAGTTATATTTTCTATTGAAACCATCTATAAATGTTCTCTTATGGATTTTTTTTGGAGTTTGTTTAAATCTAGTTGTAATTTTTCTATAATCTTTATTCCCAAAATCCTTCTCATATAATCTTCCAAAATCAAAAAACGAAGAAACTGCCATTCCTTTTGCTTTATCTCCTAAGCAGTTAAAAATAAATTGCCTTGACAAAGCTGAAATGAATTTTTCAAAAGCAATAATTATTATTGAATTCAATTTATCAAGCACTTCATGACTTTGTTCTAAATCCATCAATTTATCTAACAATTTTTCGTCTTCAAATAAATATTTGTTTTCAAAATTTTCCCATAACTCATTTGTGTTTAATGGAATATTTTTATTGTCGGTAATTAAATCGAAATTATAGTATCGTGACTTCTTTCCAAATTCGGAGATTATAAAAAGTAGTTCTTTTAAATCATCATTTTCTTTAAGAAATTTAATGTCTTCTTGAAATTGTGGTCTTTTAAAATCCACATAATAATTTTCCAAGATTTCATTTAGTAAAGATTCTAAATTATGACCTAGATTTTTTATATAACTATGGTTGGGATATTTGTCATGAATATTTTTGTAAGCAATACAAATATAAGATTTCATAAACCTCTCGAAACCTTGAGATAAAAGTTGAAATGGTAAAAAGTAGAAATCATTTACGCCATTTAAATTTTGTAATTCGCCTAAACCTAACGTTATTAGTTTACTCGATGTCTCAAGTTCTTCTAATAATGCAAAGTATTTTATAATTTCTCTATTGTCTTCCATTTAAGCGGTTTCTGTGACTTGCTGCCAACGTTCTCGCGCTACAAGCAGTTTGGGACTAAATTAAACCCTATTTTCGGATTTGCCAAATCTTCCAAATACAAAACCAATTTCAAATTAAGCCTAGTGCCCAAATTGCTTGTAGCGTGTGTTACCAGCTGACTATTTTATTAGATTTCTTTTTTTCTCCATTTTTAAAAACTTAAGTATGAAAAAAAGAAAAACTCCTCCCAACAGCATTTTTGCTATAGCCACCCAATAATTATAAGGCTCTTCAATCTGTTTTAGGTTTTCGGGATTATTAATTTTTATTGATTTGAAAAATTTTTCCTTATTTAATTGATTGTAGGAGGCAACTTTTGAATAAATAAAAAAATAAGAAATGCCATTTAAATATAAAATTATGGTTTCTCCATTTTCTTCTTCTGAATTTTCCCCTTTAAAAATTAGTTTATATGCTATGTAATTATTGAGTTTTATTTGTGTTGAATCTTTTAAAAACATCCCTTTTTTCGACATACTTTTCAGTTGCTCAGTAGCCAATATGGTGTAGCTTTTTTGTAATGCTTTTGTGTTTTGAGGAAGTTCATTATTAACAAATGTTTCCACACGCATAGCAACATAAGATTCTTCTTTTGAATTCAAATAATATGCGTTAAGCTTAGCTTCTTTCGTAACATTTTCAAAAGTTTCTGGCTTATTTAGGAAGTCAACTGTAACATTTTCATCAATCTTGGTTTGACTAAAAAGAAATTCTGAAAATATTAAGGTTAAGAGAATTAAATACTTATTCATAAAATTTATTCTGTGGTTATGTTTAGTTTGCTGGTAACTCGTTTATATACGAAACAAACCTTCGTATATGCACCCATTTTGGGGTAGATTGACGAAGGTTTGTTTCGCATTATTGATTTTCAAATGTATTAAAAAAATCTTACAAATCATCAAAAGGACTTTTAATTTGCTGAATACTTTTCGTACTTACATGAGTATAGATCTCAGTTGTTTTGCTACTGCTGTGCCCCAATAATTCTTGTATGAAACGTAAATCAGTGCCGCTTTCCAATAAATGAGTAGCAAAACTATGACGAAGCCAATGTAAAGTTACCGGTTTTAAAACCCCCGTTTTTTGTAACGCTTGTTTTAATATGAGTTGTAAACTTCGTGCATCATAAGGTGTCCCAGCTTTTTGGCCTTCGAATAAAAAGGTAGTAGGTTTGTAAACTTTAAAATATTCCCGTAGCATTTCCAATATCTTTGGGCTTAAAGGGGCAATTCTATCTTTCTTTCCTTTCGCATGTTTCAACATTACAAGATTCCTTTTCGAATCAATATGAACAGGCTGCAGCGCTAATAGTTCTCCACAACGCAATCCGCAGGAATAAATTAAACTCAACATCGTTTTATGTTTGATGTTACTATGGGCATTCAGTATCAATTTTACCTCTTCTTTGCTCAACACATTGGGCAATACTTTGGCACGTTTGGGACGGTGAATTGTATCGATTTCTATTTTTTTGGATTCGACGGTTCTGAAAAACAGTTTTATCGCGTTGACAATTAGGTTTTGGTACGATGCCGATAAATTATTTTCCAAAATGTACTCGTTGTTGTAGATAATGACATCCTCATTGGTGATTTCGGCAATGGGTTTTTCGCGGTAGAAAACCAGGAAAGATTTCAGGGCTTCGGAATAGGTTTTTATGGTGCTGGGGCTGTATCTTTTGGAAGACAGCCATTGAATGAATTGCGTGATATGTTCAATCCCTTCCGGAGAAAGAAGGGAGTTGGCAAGTGGTTCTATTTTGAAGCGGTCCCTGTTTTCAACGGTATCGGGAATGTGCCACACTTTCAGGTTTTGACTCCATCGGGAGCCTTCCACTGTTTTGATTCGTGCGATTAAGTCGGCATTTTTGTCAAAATAAACAGCAATTCTTTTTTCTGCCTTGTGTGTGATCAATTTTGCTGTCCAAATCATAAAGAGGCTTTTTGATTTTTAAAGATAGGAAAAATTAGCTATTTGTTTCAATAGCTGTTGGACGGTTATTTACGAAACAGGAATAATTTGTTTCAGAATTTCCCTTTCGGATCTCCGAACCAAAGGTTTGAATTTTTCATACCATGCTTTCCAGAGTTCGGCATTTAATTCTTTGTTCAAATCCTTTTCAAAATCGGCCAAAGCAGGGTAGGGGAATTCCAGAATAAGACGATAGCTTTCGCCCGTGAAATCAGTAAGGATGCGACTACCCGGTGACAGCGTTAAAATTCCGTTACCGATGGCCTCGTCAGTCAATGCTTTGGCTTCTTTATAGCGGCCAAATTGCAGATAGAATATTTCTCGTACAATAAACATAGCTTTTCAAATTTTTGATTAGACATAAATAAAAAAACATTTCTTTAAGAACGGAATTAAAGTTATTATTAGATGTCAGGTCGAGCGTAGTCGAGATCCAACTCAGAATCTCGACTGCGCTCGATTTGACAATTCCTCATATAGAACCGACATTGGGACTTAAATATAAAGACTCCCACCAAAGTTAAGAAGAAAAGCTTTTTAATTATATTTTTTTTGACATAAATAGAGTAAATTATTTTAATTAAAGCGTTGTTATTGAGCGACTTAATTTTATTTTAAGAAAAAATAAGTATTGAGACAAAAAAGTACCGTGACGTTTTGTAGCATAAAAAACTACCAATGAATGTTGGTGTTCTGAAATTGTGATGAATAACCGCAAAGGGCGCAATAAAAATAAAATTCTGTGTGGCAAACCACGCAAGGTACGCAAAGCTTTACGTTCTTAAAATTCGATTTTATAAATAAATTTGGCTTCCGATAGCCATCGGGATTGCGGTTAATTTTCAGATAGTAATGTCGTTTTTATGTTACTGCCAAATGAAGTGTTCGTGTTGTGTAATTGTGTTGAAAAACCGCAAGGGACACAAGGGAAAACTCATGCGTTTGCCTTGTTCGCCTACCGAAACCATAGGCACGCTTATTAAATCGATAGGCGTGCCTACCAAAACAATAGGATCTCCTGCCAAAACGATAGGAGCACCTATCAAAACGATAGGATCTCCTACCAAAATCATAGGTGAGCCTACTAAAACCATAGGAGCGCCTACCAAAACGACAGGAGCGCCTATCAAAAGTATAGGCGAGCCTATAAAAAACCATTTCAATTTCAAAATAAATTCCAAACTCCAAAGGTTAAAAACCGATTCTCACAAATTGTAATTAAATTTTCAAATTAAGTAATTATCTAATTTTGAAATTAACCTATCTTTGCCCACTGAAAAACGCCTATATGAAATGAGTATGATGGATTTGATAGTGCGAAGAAGGTTTTTTGCGAATTGCATCTGACCGAAAAAAACAATAAAAGTAACAGATGAAGTTTGATTTATTACAAAAAGACCCGCAGTCTAAAGCCAGAGCGGGAAGCATTACTACTGATCACGGGGTGATCGAAACTCCAATTTTTATGCCTGTGGGTACTGTAGCCTCTGTAAAAGGGGTGCATCAACGAGAATTGAAAGAAGATATCAATCCCGATATTATCCTGGGAAATACCTACCATTTATACCTTCGTCCGCAAACCGAAATCCTGGAGAAAGCGGGTGGTTTGCATAAATTCATGAACTGGGACCGCAATATTTTGACGGATTCCGGCGGATACCAAGTGTATTCTCTTTCGTCCAACCGCAAAATTAAGGAGGAAGGCGTGAAGTTCAAATCGCATATCGATGGTTCGTACCACGTGTTTACGCCGGAGAATGTGATGGAAATTCAGCGTACCATTGGTGCCGATATCATCATGGCTTTTGACGAGTGTACGCCGTATCCTTGCGATTACCGCTATGCACAGCGCTCGATGCACATGACCCACCGTTGGTTGGACCGTTGCATCAACCATTTGGATAAAGTGCCTTTTAAATACGGTTACGAGCAAACTTTTTTCCCGATTGTTCAGGGAAGTACCTATAAAGATTTACGAAGACAATCGGCAGAATATATTGCCAATTCCGGTCAGCAGGGAAATGCTATCGGAGGATTATCGGTAGGAGAGCCTGCCGAGGAAATGTATGCCATGACCGAGGTGGTTTGCGAAATTTTGCCAGAGGACAAACCCCGTTACCTGATGGGTGTGGGAACTCCGATAAACATTCTCGAAAACATTGCGCTGGGAATCGACATGTTCGACTGTGTGATGCCTACGCGTAACGCCAGAAACGGAATGCTTTTTACGGCAAACGGAAGCATCAATATCAAGAATAAAAAATGGGAAGCCGATTTCTCTCCGATAGACGAAATGGGACATACCTTTGTGGATACGGAATATACCAAGGCTTATTTGCGTCACCTTTTTGCAGCCAACGAATACTTGGGAAAACAAATAGCCACGATTCACAATCTTGGGTTTTATATGTGGCTGGTTCGTGAGGCCAGAAAACATATTTTAGCGGGCGATTTCAGACCCTGGAAAGAAATGATGGTCAAAAATATGAGCCAGAGATTGTAAATTCGTTGATTTGTCTATTCGGTTATTTGTTTAATCGAATCAGCGAGTAACCTATTGACCATTTTGGCGAATAACCAAATAAACGATTAACCGAATACACCTTTATGCTTACGATATTAGATAAGTACATCCTAAAAAGATATTTAGCCACATTTGCGGTGATGATTATGTTGTTTATACCCATTGGGATTGTCATTGATGTGTCGGAAAAAATCAATAAAATGTTGGAAAACGATGTCCCATTTATTGAGATTGCCCTATACTATGTCAATTTTACGGTTTATTTTGCCAATTCTCTTTTTCCGATATTTTTATTTTTATCCGTGATTTGGTTTACCTCCAAACTGGCCAATGATACCGAGATTATTGCCATTTTGAGTTCCGGAATTTCATTTACCCGATTTATGAGGCCTTATATTGTGGGCGCCTCCATCATATCGGTATTTGTGTTGTTAATGGGCTTCTATATCGTTCCTGTGTGTAGCGAGGGGTTTAACAGTTTTCGTTATACCTATCTGAGAAACAACGGAAAAGAGCTCATGCGTGGCGACAATACCGATGTGTACAGACAAATAAACGCCAACGAGTTTATCTATGTAAATAGTTTTAATCCCGAGTCGAAAATGGCGTTCAATTTTTCTTTGGAAAGATTTAAAAAAGAAAGATTAGAATATAAAATTACGGCCAGCAGAATAAAATGGAATCCGAAGGACAGTACCTATACGATGTTCGATTATACTAAAAGGACCGTTGGAGATCTGGGGGACAAAATTGAAAGAGCGCCTGAGAAAAAAGCGGTTTTTGGTTTTGATTTAGAAGATATGGCTCCGGTGATTTATATCGCCGAAACATTAAGTTTGGGGAAATTGAATGCCTTTATCGATAAGGAAAGAAGTAGAGGGTCTTCTAATATCAGTGTCTATCTGGTTGTTTTATATAAAAAATACAGTGTCCCGTTATCGGCTTTTATTCTTACGATAATTGCCGTGGCAGTTTCTTCGATGAAGCGAAGAGGCGGAATGGGAATGAACCTGGCTATAGGGATTGCACTGGCTTTTGCCTTTGTCTTTTTTGATAAAATATTTGGAACCCTGGCCGAAAAATCAAGTATTCCACCAATGTTAGCCGTTTGGTTACCCAACATTGTTTTCGGAATTTTAGCAATTTATCTACTACGTAATGCAAAGCGATAATTTTAAAAGTTACCTAAATCTTCATTTAATAGTTTTTATTTGGGGGTTTACAGCCATTTTGGGTGCTTTAATAACCATCAAGTCCGATGCCTTGGTTTGGTTTCGAATGCTTTTGGCGGCTCTCTTCCTGGCACTGTTTATTGTGTACAGAAAAAAGTCATTTCAAATGGCCTTGCAACCGCTTTTGAAATTATTTTTTGTGGGATTGCTGATCGCACTGCATTGGATATTTTTTTTCAAGGCAATAAAAGTCTCCACCGTATCGATTACGCTTTCGGTCTTTTCATTGGGTGCTTTTTTTGCATCGTTATTAGAGCCAATCTTTTACGGCCGAAAAGTGCTTTGGTATGAAGTGTTCTTCGGATTGGTAATTATAGCCGGATTAGGTCTGATTATGAAAGTCGAGATCAATTATCTCGATGGGATGCTATACGCTTTGTTATCAATCATTTTAGGGGTCTTGTTTACGCTGATGAACGGGAAACTGATTGTTAATCATGATTCGTCCGTAATTGCCTTTTATGAGTTTGCGGCCGGAGTAGCTTTCATCTCAATTTATTTTTTATATCAGCAGCAATTTACCGCGGACTTCTTTGTTTTGACAGCCAATGATTGGATTTTGCTATTGGTTTTAGCCTCTGTTTGTACGGCTTATGCCTTTACCGCATCGGTAAAAGTGATGCAAAAACTGACGCCCTATACGGTTATGCTTACCACCAATCTGGAGCCTGTTTACGGAATTGTTCTGGCTTATTTGATCCTTGGCGGAAAAGAAAAAATGAGCATGGAATTTTATATCGGTGCCATGGTAATTGTGATTACGGTGATCCTAAATGGTGTTTTTAAACATTACACAAAAGTGAAAGAATAACAGTTTTTATTCGTTTCAAAGCGTCGATTTATTTGGACTTAAGTAAAAAAAAACCTCTGAAACGATTTAAAATTTTATATTTGCATTTCTAAATAAAAAACAAAAATTAAAACGCACAAATCCTATGGAATATTTAGATTTTGAGCTTCCTATAAAAGAATTAGAAGATCAGTTAGAGAAATGTATTATTATTGGTCAGGAATCCGATGTTGATGTTTCAAATACCTGCAAACAGATCAACAAAAAGCTGGAAGAGACTAAAAGGGAAATTTACAAAAATTTGACTGCTTGGCAAAGAGTACAATTGTCCAGACATCCAAACAGACCTTATACATTAGATCATATAAAAGCACTTTGTGGCGATACTTTTTTGGAGCTTCATGGAGACAGGGGTTTTAAGGACGACAAGGCGATGATCGGTGGGTTAGGAAAAATTGCGGGACAATCTTTTATGATTATTGGCCAACAAAAAGGATACAATACCAAAACCCGTCAGTATCGTAATTTCGGTATGGCAAACCCTGAAGGGTACAGAAAAGCGTTGCGATTAATGAAAATGGCCGAGAAATTTGGTATTCCTGTGGTGACTTTAATCGATACTCCGGGTGCTTATCCGGGACTGGAAGCCGAAGAACGCGGACAAGGAGAGGCTATTGCCAGAAACATATTCGAAATGGATCGTCTTAAGGTGCCTATTATTGCCATTATTATTGGTGAAGGAGCTTCGGGAGGTGCATTGGGAATAGGTGTGGGAGATCGCGTTTATATGTTAGAAAATACCTGGTATTCGGTAATTTCGCCAGAATCATGTTCTTCAATTTTATGGAAAAGCTGGGAGTATAAAGAACAGGCTGCCGAGGCTTTGAAATTGACTTCTGCCGACATGAAAAAACAAAAATTAGTGGACGATATTATCCCGGAACCATTGGGAGGTGCTCACTATGACAGAGAGACCACTTTCAAAACGGTTGAACAATATATCATGAAAGGTTTTAATGAATTGAAAGACTTATCAACACACGAATTAATTGCCCAAAGAATGGATAAATACAGCCATATGGGGGAATATAAAGAGTAAAATCTTGTTTTAAATTACTTAATCCGAAACCCTCTGGTTTCGGATTTTTTTTTGGTTATAAACAAAAAAAAGGGTTTTATAAACAATTATTTCTAATAACTCTTGACCGATATTTTTTTTAATTTTGTTACTTTCGCTACATGGAAAACTTCAAGAATATAAACCCAATTAAGGTAGATAGAACTACAATAATAAGCCTTGAAAAAGGTAAATTACCCCCACAAGTTTTAGAATTAGAAGAGGCCGTGCTTGGCGCGATGATGATTGACAAAAAGGGTGTAGATGAGGTAATTGACATTTTACAACCCGATGCTTTTTACAAAGAGGCACACAAACACATATTTGAAGCTATCGTTCAGCTTTTTACAGATACACAACCAATTGACTTATTAACAGTTTCTGCCCAACTAAAGAAAAACGCAAAATTGGATTTGGCAGGTGGCGATTTTTACCTGATTCAGCTTACGCAAAAGATTTCCTCTTCGGCGCATATCGAATTTCACTCCAGGATTATCCTTCAAAAATTCATTCAGCGCAGTTTGATCCGTATTTCATCCGAAATCATTGAAGAGTCGTATGACGAAACCACCGATGTTTTTGATTTATTGGACAAAGCCGAATCGAAGTTGTATGAAGTGACACAAGGAAATATTAAACGTAGTTCGGAAACGGCACAGAGTTTAGTGTTACAAGCCAAAAAAAGAATTGAAGAAATTGCCGGCCAGGAAGGTCTTAGTGGGGTAGCCACAGGATTTGAGAAACTGGATAAAATTACCTCAGGATGGCAACCGAGCGATTTAATTATTATTGCTGCAAGACCCGCGATGGGAAAAACGGCCTTCGTACTTTCGATGGCCAGAAATATGGCGATAGATTTCGGAATGCCTGTGGCCTTATTCTCTCTGGAGATGGCCTCGGTTCAGCTTATTACCCGTTTGATTTCTTCGGAAACAGGTTTGTCTTCGGAGAAATTGCGTACCGGAAAATTAGAAAAGCACGAATGGGAACAATTGAGCACCAAAGTTAAAAATTTAGAAAAAGCGCCTTTATTTATTGATGATACGCCTTCGCTATCGATTTTCGATTTACGGGCAAAAGCCAGACGTTTGGTTTCGCAACACGGCATCCGAATTATCATTGTCGATTATTTGCAATTGATGACTGCCGGTGGAAACGGAAAAGGGGGAGGAAACAGGGAACAAGAGATTTCGACTATTTCCCGAAATTTGAAGGCATTGGCAAAAGAATTGAATGTTCCCGTTATTGCGTTGTCGCAATTGTCCCGTGCCGTTGAAACACGTGGGTCGAGCAAAAGACCTTTGCTTTCGGATCTCCGTGAATCTGGAGCTATTGAGCAGGATGCCGATATTGTTTCGTTTTTATACCGTCCCGAGTATTACAAAATTGACGAATGGGATGATGATGAAGCATCGCCAACTGCAGGTCAGGCAGAGATAATGATTGCCAAGCACCGTAATGGTAGTATAGAAAATGTGCGATTGAAGTTTATTGGACATCTTGGTAAGTTCGATAATCTGGAAGATCACAGCGGAGGTTATGATGATTTGCCGTCTAAGATGAATCTTGACGATAATCCATTTATAACTAAAAATTTGCCTTCGGCAAACGATGCTTTCGGAAGTCATTTTAATGATGATGACGATGATGGAGATGTTCCTTTTTAGAAATTGCTGAAGCCTACTTTGTAGGCTTTTTTTATGTCAGACCAATTTTCCACTACAAACCTGGGATGATAAATCGGACGCAATGACAAGCGATACGCAATGGCAAATGACACAGAATATTTAACGTAATGTAGTCTTTGTATTGTTATAATGAAAAAAAAAGAGTAGTTTAGCTATGACTTTGATAAATAATCTATTTTTTAACTAAATTAATAAAAAGTATGTCTAAAGAAACCGATCCACAGAATAATGCCCCAATAGTAGCAAAAGAAGTAAACACCATTCCATTGGCGGAAGCGCAGAGATGGGCGAAGCGCTGGTCTAAAAAAGAAGGAAACTACAACAAACACCATCACTTGCATGCGTTCTTGATTCCTAAAGCCGATTTACTCGAAGTATTGACCGAAGGTATTGATGCCGCAAGAGCTTATATTGGCGTCGACGACAATGGCGT
>Ga0137355_1000061_pt1 | contig 16541 bp, 14 predicted proteins | sample EasRivERMLT800_2_FD_104763 | JGI IMG/M metagenome (GOLD analysis project Ga0137355, IMG submission 104763) | Soil microbial communities from meander-bound floodplain in the East River, Colorado, USA - East River MetaG ERMLT800_2 | ecosystem: Environmental > Terrestrial > Soil > Floodplain ... | reverse complement strand
TATGAAAAAACGAAAAAGAAGACAGATGTCATTGATGCCGTTCCTGTTGGTCCAACGCAGGAAGAATTGCTAACCCAGATTAGAGATTTGTTAAAAAAATAATTCAGTTGCACTACTGAGTCTAGTTAAACCGCCTCATTTTTAGGCGGTTTTTCCGCTTTGTTATAAATATAACATTTTGTTAATTATTGTGAAGCTGATTGTTTTGAAATGTTTATTACTTACTTTTGCACTTCAAAATAAGTATTCAATTTAAAAAATATACTATGAGAATTGCAGTTGTAGGCGCTACTGGAATGGTTGGCGAAGTGATGCTAAAAGTTTTAGCTGAAAGAAATTTTCCTGTTACCGAATTAATTCCGGTTGCTTCTGAAAAATCAGTTGGAAAACAAATTGAGTTTAATGGAAAAAAATATACAGTTGTAGGTTTGCAAACCGCTGTGGATATGAAGGCAGATATCGCTTTGTTTTCTGCTGGCGGAGAAACTTCACTTGAATGGGCTCCAAAATTTGCTGCTGCCGGGACTACTGTTATCGATAATTCCTCGGCTTGGAGAATGGATCCTACAAAAAAATTGATTGTTCCGGAAATCAATGCAAAAGAATTGACCAAGGAAGATAAAATCATTGCCAATCCAAACTGTTCAACGATTCAAATGGTATTGGTGTTGGCTCCTTTGCACAAAAAATACAATATCAAACGTGTGATTGTTTCTACTTATCAATCCATTACAGGAACAGGTGTGAAAGCGGTGCAACAATTAGAAAACGAATATGCAGGTGTTCAAGGTGAAATGGCTTATAAATACCCAATTCACAGAAATGCCATTCCACAATGTGATTCTTTTGAAGATAATGGATATACTAAAGAAGAAATGAAATTGGTTCGCGAGACCAAAAAAATATTAAGCGATAATAGCATTGCGGTAACGGCAACTGCGGTTCGTGTGCCTATCGTAGGAGGACACAGTGAGGCGGTTAACGTGGAGTTTACGAATGATTTTGATGTTGCTGAGGTTCAGAGTATTTTGCATCATACTGACGGTGTTGTGGTTCAGGACAATAATGATACTTATACTTACCCGATGCCAATGTATGCACAAGGGAAAGATGATGTTTTCGTTGGTAGAATCCGTCGTGACGAAAGCCAGCCAAATACATTGAATATGTGGATTGTGGCCGATAATCTAAGAAAAGGGGCAGCTACAAACACGATTCAAATTGCAGAGTATCTTATAGCAGCAAATTTGTTATAGACAAAGCCAAAATAAATTTTGAAAGCCATTTGTTTTAGAAAACTTTATGTTTTGTTGGAACAAATGGCTTTCTTTTTTTTATGTTTCTTACATTTGCATGGAATGAAAAAGAAACAGGTCATAATTAATCTTTTTTTGATGATGGCAGTATTGTTCGCAATGCTGTTTCAGTCATTTCATAGTTATGAGCATTTGGCAAAACAGCTTTCCCAAAAGCAATGCCAGCATAAATACGATCTCAGTAAAACTGAATTTACGCATCATCATAACAATTTTGACCACTGTTTTGTCTGTGAGTTTACATTTGTAAATTTTATTTCTCCCGAAAGAATATCCTATTATTCATACCCAAATCATGGGAAAATACCGTACTTCTATGCGGTTCAGGATGCGATAATTTCGTTTTCCGGAAGTTTATTTGCCCTCCGCGGACCTCCCGTAAGTATTGTTTAAAATTGCTTCAAAGCGATCTGGATATTTGCATCTATTTAATTTATTAAATAGATGCTAAAGACTATATCTGGATTTTATTTTGATAAAGAAATCCTTTTTTAACAGTACAATTATTTTTTAATGAAAAAATTTATATTAATCCTATTCGTAGGATTTTCGGTTATGCTACAAGCACAAAATACGGTGACAGGGACAGTTACCAATTCGAAAGGTCAGCCCATAAAGGGTGTTTCTGTTTCTGACACAGAGTTGCATAAGGAAACAATTACTGACGATAATGGAAAATACACGTTAGCGAATCTTCCAAATGGAGGAGTAAATTTGACTTTTTCGGCTGAAGGATTTGGAGTTCAAAACAAGACCATAAAGAATTTGGAAAAAGAAACTACTTTAAATGTTTTGCTCGAAGATATAGAATTTCAATTGGACGAAGTGATTGTGTCGACCGCTTTCAATAAAATACAATCCCAAAACGTAATGAAGGTGGAGCATGAAACGATCAAGTCTTTACAGCAAAAAGGGGGCGCAACATTGATAGAAGGATTGGCAACCATTCCTGGCGTTTCACAAATTTCGACAGGAACTTCTATCGGAAAGCCTGTTATCAGGGGATTGAGCGGGAATCGTGTTTTGGTGTATTCACAAGGGGTTCGAATAGAAAACCAGCAATTTGGGGATGAACACGGTTTGGGATTAAATGATGCAGGAATAGAAAGCGTTGAGGTTATAAAAGGCCCTGCCTCGTTGCTTTATGGTTCGGATGCTTTGGGTGGTGTTTTGTATTTTAACCCTGAGAAATTTGCCGATGCCAATACTTTTAAAGCTAATTTCAGTCAAAAATATTTCACAAATACTTTAGGAAGCAACACTTCATTAGGGTTAAAAACATCCACAGACAAATGGAAATATTTGGCCAGAGGGAGTTATAATACGCATTCTGATTATAAAATTCCAGAAGGGGTTCGAGTGACAAATACCCGCTATAATGAATCTGATTTCAAAACTGGAATAGGTTTTAACAGTACTGGCTTTTCGAGTGTTTTACGTTACAATTATAACAAATTGGATTTAGGTATTCCTGAAGATGGAATCGCCGAACAGACGACAAGCAAAAGAACAACTTTTCCAAAGCAAGGTATATTTAATCATTTGCTAAGTTTAAATTCTATTATTTATTTAAAAAATTCAAAAATGGATATCGATTTAGGCTATATAGTCAATGACAGAAGTGAATTTGAAGATAGTGATATCGCCAATTTGAAGATGAAATTGGAAACGTTCAATTATGATGTAAAATACTATTTGGCGAAAATTGGTAAAGTCGAATCTATTTTGGGGATTCAGGGAATGCACCAAACCAATACTAACTTTGGTGAAGAATATCTTATTCCAAATGCGATAACAAACGATTTTGGTGTTTTTGGAACGACAAATTATGAGTGGAGATCAAATGTTTTGCAAGCGGGTTTGCGTTACGATAATAGAAAGATCACCACAGAAATGCATGGAATTGCAGGGGAGGAAGGATATTTTCAAGCTATTGATGAGTCTTTTAATAGTTTTAATGCATCTATTGGATTCAAAACAAATTTGACAGAGGAATTTACTTTTCGGTTGAATGTTGCCTCTGGTTTTAGAGCTCCAAACTTGGCTGAATTAACGTCAAATGGTGTACACGAGGGTACAAATCGCTATGAAGTGGGGAATAGTAGTTTGAAAACAGAGCAGAATGTTCAGACGGATGTGAATTTTGAATATAAAAATACCCACATCGAATTTTTTGCCAATGGCTATTTCAACCATATCAATAATTATATTTATTCTTCTCCAAGCGGAAATCAGATAGAGGGCGTTGATGTGTATAATTATGTTCAAAATAATTCCGAGCTCTATGGTGGGGAGTTGGGCCTGCATTTACATCCGCATCCGTTGGATTGGCTGCATCTTGAAACCAGTTTTGAAACAGTTACCGGTCAGCAGCAAAATGGGGATTATTTGCCATTGATTCCTGCGAATAACTGGAGTAATACTCTTAGAACAGAGTTCAATGGTAAAAGTTGGTTGGTTGATAGTTTTACAAGTTTGAATTTTTTGACCACTTTCGACCAAAAAAAGGTGAGTGGCTATGAGACTTCTTCAAATGGGTACACCTTAGTGAATCTCGCCGTTGGTGGAAAAATAAAAATTGGAAAAACAACTTTTGATGTCAATTTAAACGGAAATAATCTCTTTGACAAATCATACATTCCCCATCTTTCGCGTTTAAAAAATGATGGAATACCCAGTATTGGTAGAAATATTGTTTTTGGGGTGAATTTTAATATGTAAGTGATCTGTAAAGAATAGTAGTTTTTTAAAATGGAATACTTAATGTGATAAGCACAGAAAGAGCATTTGTCTTAATTTATAAATTTTTTCGTATATAATTTTACGAATTTATCCGTTAAACGTTTTTTTCTGCTTGATTGCGGTCTTAATAAATAGAAACGTCTTTTTTTGTTAAATTGGTAAAATATTTGTTATTTATTTAATCTTTTAACTAAAAAAATTTACATGAATTCACAATTTACAAATTTCGTTAGAATATTATTAGGGATTACGGTTTTCCTATTTGGATTAAACAAGTTAATTTCCCTGCCATTTTTTCCATCTCCGGAATTGCCTGAAAAAGCAATGGATTTTATGTCATCAATCTGGAATGTGGGACTTATCCTAAAAGTTGTCGGTCTTATTGAAATGACCGTAGGGATTATGCTTTTAGCTAAAAAATGGATTGCTTTTTCTTTAATTGTATTAATGCCAATAGTTCTAAATATTATATTGTTTCATCTGTTTTTGGACCTTTCCGGAATCGGCGGAGCAATATTCATAGGTTTGTTAAATGGGGTTATGCTTTATAAGATTCGAAAACAATACAAACCGTTATTTATAAATAGTTATTAAATAGAAAAAAAAGCGCTTCCGAGACCGAAAGCGCTTTTTTTTATTTATTGTAGTTAATCTTGCCCATGTGTCGCATAATGCGAACAATTTTGGTCTTTCGGTTATTGATATAAGAAGAAGAACTCGTTGCAGTATATTTTCTCGGGTTTGGCAGTATAGCAGCTATACCGGCGGCTTGTAATGGGGTAAGACTCGAACAGTCTTTTCTATACCAATATTGGGTAGCTGCCTGAGCACCGTAGATTCCATCACCCATTTCGATGCTGTTAAGATATACTTCCATTATGCGTTCTTTACCCCAAATAAGTTCTATCAAAACGGTGAAATACGCTTCTAATCCTTTCCTTAAATAGCTTCTTCCTTGCCAGAGAAATACATTCTTGGCAGTTTGTTGGGATATTGTACTGCCTCCTTTTATTTTTCGGCCTCTTTCGTTGCTTTTATAGGCTTTTTGCATGGCCACAAAATCAAAGCCATGATGGGTTAGAAAGGTTCCGTCCTCACTTGCAATGACTGCCTTTTGTAAATTCATCGAAATATTTTCGATAGGCTCCCAATCATGACTAAAAAAAACATCTTTTTTTGCCGATTTATTTTCGATTGCACGAATAACCATTAATGGGGTAAAAGGTATCGGGACAAATTTAAAAAGGACTACAAAAAAAAGAGATATCCCAAGGAACCACAAAAAGACTTTGAATAAAAAACGACTTATTTTGTTCATAAATGTTGAGGTCTCTTTTTTTGTTTTTTGTTTGGTTCTTTTTTTTGCCATTTTATATTAATTCTGCTAATTCGGATCCTATTAAACTACCAATGGCAACACCCATTCCTCCTAGCCTCACGCCACAATATACATTTTCTGACAGTTGCGAAACGATAGGGTTTTTGCTGTTGCCAATGCCCATAATACCGCTCCAACGATGGGCAATTTCAAATTCTTGATTGGGCAAAATTACTTCTTTTAATAATTGCTCCAATTTATTTTGTACGATTTCTGTTTGACCAAATTCGGTGGTTGTTTCAGTATCAAAATCCAGATTTCGACCACCTCCGAACAATATTCGATCACCAATATTTCTAAAATAATAATAGCCTCTATCCAAATGGAAAGTTCCTTTGATGTGAAGATTCGGAATAGGTTCTGTTATTAAAACCTGTGCTCTTGCAGGTTTTACGGCCCCATTAGTCAACTCATTTGCAAAACCATTGGTTGCAAACAATAATTTTTTCGTAGTAAAACTAAAATCGCCAAGTGCCACTTCAACTCCGTTTTCTTTGTCTAAATAAGAGGTTACCGTCTGTTGGTTTAGGATTAATATATTTTCTGTAACAGCTTGTTTTAATAAGGTTTGCATCATATTTCCCGTGTCAATTTGGGCCTCAAATGGATTGAAGACCAGATACTCGTGAATCCCTTTGAAATCAAAACGGTCCACTTCTTTGGCAAAAACATCCGCCTTGAAAAGCGGTTTCAAAATTTCATTGATAAACGGTAATTTATTCAAACAGTCATTATAACAGCTGTCATCTTCTTTTAAAAATAATTCATAGCCACCATAAGGTTTGAAATCGATTGCCGAATCTCCAAGACGTTTTCTTAGCAATTGCAGGCCATTCCATCTCTTTTGTACAAGTTGAACAACTGTCTCTTCGGTATGTGTTTTTAAATCGTCAATAATCTCAGAGAGACTTCCAAAACAGGCGAAACCGGCATTTTTGGTACTGGCTCCTTGCGGAAGCATCCCTTTTTCCAGTACTAAGATTTTACTTTCAGGAAATTTTTCGCGTAAGCGTAAGGCGGCATGTAAGCCTACGATACCACTTCCTACAATAGTGTAATCTACATTTGTAAACCAGTTTTTTAGTTCCCAATAACTTAGTTCCATCTGAATAATTTTTTATAAAAATAATATTTTTGGCTAATTAAATGATTTTATTCTGGTTTTAAAAATAGTGAAACCAGATTAACTAAAAAGAAAAAACCGCAATCACTTTTTTTAAAGCAATTGCGGTTTTATGTGTGGAGAAGATGGGGCTCGAACCCACGACCTCTTGACTGCCAGTCAAGCACTCTAGCCAACTGAGCTACATCCCCATGATGTGGCAAATATAAGATATTAATATAGCAAAAAACAAATTTAAAGATAACAAATCTATTCTGTCTATAAAAAAACAGATGCACTTATTCAATTATTTTTAACTTTACATCAAAATCCATACTATGAATTCCCAAGATTTAAAAGGTACATTACTGACTACGATTCAAAATAAAATTGCTACGGTCACTTTCGGACACCCGGCAAGTAACTCATTTCCAAGAACTTTATTGGACGCGGTAACTAATGAACTCCATAATCTTGGAACGAATGATAATGTTTCGGTAATTGTTTTACAAAGTGAGGGTACAGGAGCTTTCTGCGCAGGGGCCTCTTTTGATGAACTGTTGGCTGTGGGAAATTTAGAAGAAGGGACTGTTTTCTTTTCGGGATTCGCTAACCTTATTAATGCTATGCGTAATTGTTCAAAAATTATTGTTGGGCGTATTCATGGTAAAGCAGTAGGAGGTGGTGTAGGGATTGCGGCTGCCTGCGATTATACTTTCGCAGTCCAGGCGAGTGCCATCAAATTATCTGAATTGGCGATCGGAATTGGACCTTTTGTTATTGAACCGGCAGTATCTCGTAAAATAGGAAAAACAGCCCTGTCCGAATTGACTTTGGCTGCCCACGAATGGAAATCGGCCACATGGGCCAATCAAAAAGGCTTGTATGCTAAAGTTTTTGAAAATCAAGAGGAGTTGGATTTGGAAATCGTAAATTTCACAAAAAAACTAGCCAGTTATAATCCGGAAGCATTAGCTCAAATGAAAAAAGTGCTTTGGGAGGGAACGGATCATTGGGACACTTTGCTTTATGAAAGAGCCGCAATTTCCGGTCAGTTGGTACTTTCGGATTTCACTAAAGCGGCCCTGAATGAATTTAAAAAATAAATTAAGAATGCGCCATTGCCATACATACGATGCTAACCTTTGCTCCTGGGATTTTTAATAAAGCACGAGAACAAGCTTCGAGTGTGGCACCTGTTGTTAAAACATCATCGATAAGTAGATAGTGTTTGTGATGGTCTTTTTCCGAAAAGGAAACATCAAAAACGGTTTCTATTCCTTCGGTTCTTCCCAAAAGGTTTTTCTTGGATTGGGTTTTTGAGTATACTTTTCTATTGAGAAGTTCAGTATTATATGGTAATTTTAAATTTTTGGCTAATGCCAAGCCAAAGTTCGTCACCTGATTGTAGCCTCTTTCTTTTAGTCTTTTTTTGTGTAAGGGCACGGGAATAATCACGTCGACAGTCTGTATTTTGGTTGATTCCTTTAAATCTTCGGCATACCATTCGCCTAAAATAGTTCCAATTTCTTCATGGCCTTTGTATTTTAAATTATGAATCAATTGCTGCACAATTCCTTTTTTGTGGAAATACAGTAAGGCCGAACTATATTCGACTGGAATCCTGCCATAAAACTTTTTGAAAGCTTCATTTTCTGGGTTCAAATGGTGATTGGTCAGGGGTATTTCATGTCTGCAAATGGTACAAATGACATTTTCATTCGACAGTAAAAGAGAATTACAGCCGACACAAACCTTCGGAAAAAACAGATTTATAATGGTTTTGAACATGAAAGGATTGATTTAACTATAAAAATAAGGAAATCAATGTTCCAATCGTCAATTATTTTCTTTTTTTTAGTTCACTTTTTATATTTTTGCATCACTATGGCAAAACAAGAAGATATATTTAAGAATGTAGTTTCGCACGCAAAAGAATACGGATTTATTTTTCCGTCAAGCGAAATATACGATGGGTTGAGTGCTGTTTATGATTATGCACAAAACGGAGTAGAATTAAAAAAGAACATACGCGAATACTGGTGGAAATCGATGGTTCAGATGAACGAGAACATCGTAGGATTGGATGCGGCTATATTGATGCATCCAACCACTTGGAAAGCATCGGGTCACGTGGATGCTTTTAACGATCCATTAATAGACAACAAAGATTCGAAAAGAAGATATAGAGCAGACGTTTTGATCGAAGACTATGCTGAAAAGCTAAATCAAAAAGCAATCAAGGAAATCGAAAAAGCTCGTGCTCGTTTTGGGGATGCTTTTAACGAACAGGAATTTGTAACTACAAATGCCCGAGTTATGGAATACAAAGCTAAAGAAAGAGAAATTCTGGAAAGAATGGCTCGTTCTCTTGGCAATGAAGATTTAGATGATGTAAAAGCATTAATAGAAGAATTAGAAATTGCCTGTCCGGAATCCGGTTCAAGAAATTGGACCGAAGTGCGTCAATTTAACTTGATGTTTGGTACAAAACTTGGAGCATCTGCTGATTCTGCAATGGATTTATACTTGCGTCCGGAAACAGCGCAGGGTATTTTTGTGAATTTCTTAAATGTGCAAAAATCAGGACGAATGAAAGTTCCTTTTGGTATTGCACAAACAGGAAAAGCTTTTAGAAATGAGATTGTTGCCAGACAATTCATTTTCCGTATGCGTGAATTCGAACAAATGGAAATGCAATTTTTTGTGCGTCCAGGCGAAGAAATGCAATGGTACGAATATTGGAAAGCAACCCGATTGAAATGGCATTTGTCTCTTGGTTTGGGAAAAGAAAATTACCGTTTCCACGATCACGAAAAGCTGGCGCATTATGCCAATGCTGCTGCTGATATTGAGTTTAATTTCCCTTTTGGATTTAAAGAACTAGAAGGTATCCACTCACGTACCGATTTTGACTTAAAAGCACATGAACAATTTTCTGGTAGAAAATTACAGTATTTTGATGCTGAATTAAACCAGAATTATGTTCCTTATGTAGTGGAAACTTCTGTAGGATTAGATAGAATGTTCTTGGCTGTTTTTGCCACTTCATTAAAAGAAGAAACATTGGAAGACGGTTCAACAAGAACAGTTTTGAGTTTGCCGGCAGTTTTGGCTCCAACCAAGGCGGCGGTTTTACCATTAGTTAAAAAAGACGGATTGCCGGAAATCGCGCATAAAATCATTGATGATTTACGTTGGGATTTCAACGTAGCCTATGATGAGAAAGATGCGGTGGGTAGACGTTATAGAAGACAGGATGCTCTGGGAACGCCATTTTGTATCACCGTTGATCATCAAACCATAGAAGATCAAACCGTAACGATACGCCACAGAGATACGATGAAACAGGATCGCGTAAAAATCGCTGATTTGAGGTCGATTATCGAAAATGAAGTTTCGATGAAGAACTGGTTAATGAAAATGTAATTGCAGCAATTTTATAAATAAAAATGCTTCTCGATTGGGAAGCATTTTTTTATATATCAAATCGTTTCCCATGCGCTATGAAATCAAGAATTACAATTTGATTTTCAGATTTATTTACGCTAAGAATAGGGATAACAGTTGATTTTTTAGTGATATTAAAATCAGTATTTCATGTAGTTCATCGTATTTATTTGCAACTTGTCTTAATGTATCAACATTTATTTTAATACTATTAACAATATATAGTTTGAAAAAATGAATTATGTATTTTTAATATGGTAAAATATTGAAAATTAGAAGATTATATTTATTTAATCTGCTTCTTAGAGAAAATACCAATTAGAAATATAAAATATTTTTCCTGTATCTTAATTCCAGCGGTAATTGGAAAAAATTATCACCTTTTTTATGTTTTTAATTAGTATGGCTTTTGAACTTGTTGCCTTTGAATATCTTTTTGTTTTGAAAACTAATTTTTACTTGATAAATTAGGAGGAACCACAGATGAATTATTCGTACATTATTATTGACGACGATCAAGAAAGTGTTCTGAAAACAAAAGCTATCGCTGATGGTTTTCCAGAACTTGTTTTTGTGGCATCTGCAAACAATTATTCGGATGGTTTAAATTTTACATTAGAGCACAATCCAAAATTAATTTTTATCGAAATTGACCCGGCTGATAAAGACAGTAATTTATCATTGGAGTTCATTAATGCTTTGTACAGGTATTTGACCGTTATTCCCAAAATAATTATCACGACAAGCAAGAAAGATCTGGTTTTTGAGGCAATACAATATGAAGTTACAGATTATATTTTAAAACCGATAGCCCGTATAGATTTTGTAAAATTGATTCTGAAACTGAATAAATCGATAAACACCAATAAAGCCTATTGTGAGCAGTTATCTGGTCATGAAGAAAAACCAGCTCTTTCAGAAGAACAGAAACTGTCAAGCGAGGCACAATCGTCTTCGTTGGTTCATCAGAAACAGAAGAACGAAGAGCGGCCACTTATATTATGCATCAAATCATATGGTGATTATAGGTATATCGATTCCCGTGATATTTGCTTTTTGCAGGCCGACAACAACTCTACTGACATACATTTAAGTAACGGGGAGATTATTACTGCTTTCAAAACTTTGAAACATTTTGAAGGCGTATTGACTTCTCCTTTTATCAGAATTCACAATAGTTATATCGTAAACCGCAATTATATTTCCAGAATACATACAGGAAATACAGTCTGTTATATTAAAAATAGTACAATTAAACTCCCTTTCTCTAAATCCTATAAGGGAAATATAGATCTTATTATTTCGGAATTTTCTAACAGAAATTATCTGGAAATTTAAAAAGCAGCCATCTACTAAGATTTGATACTCATTCACTATCAATTGGTTACGTTCTACCACAAACCCTTTTCTTTTTATCAGAATTTGAAGATGTCTCTGTAGTTTTACATAAGAAATTCCTGCACAAGGAATTCTAAACTAAACTGAAATCAAAAAAACAAGAAACATAAAAACCTCAAATTATGAAAAAATCTATCTTAACAATCGGATTATTCTCTTTAGTAATGGTATTAACATCATTTACTACACCTGAAACTACTACTAAATTAACAGCTGATAACAATGGCGCTGTAGATATTAATGGAGGTCAATCTACAGGCGGAAATAGAAAATTAGATATTAATGGAGGTCAATCTACAGGCGGAAATAGAAAATTGGATATTAATGGAGGTCAATCTACAGGCGGAAATAGAAAATTGGATATCAATGGAGGTCAATCTACAGGCGGAAATAGAAAATTAGATTAATTAATCATATTTTTAAATAATATAAGGCTGTCAAAAATTTGACAGCCTTTTTTTGTATCAATAGTTTTAGTATTTTTGATTGAAATTCAAAAGATATTATTGAAAAAATCATATTATATATCATTAATTTTATTATTCGTATTCTTTCTTTTCTTTTCTTGTCAAAGGAAAAAGGAGATAAATGATAGTTTTGTTTCGTCTGAAGATAGTTTATATGTCTATCTGTCCCTAGCAAACGAATTTGATATGCCAATTGAAAAAAAACAGGAATATAACCAAAAGGCTTTCGCTATTATTGTTAATCAAGAAAATGATTCTGTCAATAAAGTAAATTTGTTTAAAGTTGCTAATCGGTATTACAATATAAATGATTGGAAAGGTTTTTTTAAAACCGTAAAGGTTGTTTTGGAAAATTCAAAAATCAGTAAGGATACTGTTAATATCGCTAAGGCATACAGTTATATTGGGGATTATTATGGAGCCCGGTCAATTTCTGACAGTGCATTTTTGAGCTATTTTAAAGCTGAAAAAATGTATATGCAACTTAATGATAATTATAATTTGGCGAGAACTCGTTTAAATAAAGCTAATTTGCAATATGCTGAAAGTGATCTTTTGGGTAGTGAAAAAGCAGTTTTTAATGCTTTAAGGGTTTTAAAGGATGAAAAGCCCAGTGACCTATTATACGAGTTGTATAATTTATTAGGGATTTTATACAATGATTTGGAAGAATATGATAAAGCAATTGAGTTTCATAATAAAGCTTTGGAAAATATAGATGATAAGCTTGTGCCTTTGGAATATCAATCAAAAGCTACTTCTTTAAATAATTTTGGATATGTTTACCTGAATTTACATGATTATAAGGAAGCTAAAAAATACTTTCAACAAGGATTAGAACAAAATAATTTAATTAGAGATAAGCCGGCTTTATATGCTATGTTATTAGATAATTTGGCCTATTCTAGATTCAAACTAAATGAATCAAAGGAACTTCCTGCTTTATTTTATCAATCACTAAAAATGAGAGATAGTTTAGGGCTTACTACAGGGGTTATTTTAAATAAAATTCATTTATCTGAATATTTTGCTGCTAGGGGAGATACTTTAAAAGCCATTCAATATTCCAAACAAGCACTTGAAGCTTCTAGAAGGACTAACAATTATCGAAATGTTTTGGCTCCCCTAAAACAAATGGCGATTGTGGAATCTAAAAAGGCATCAACTTATTCTAAAGAATATATTGTAATAAACGATAGTCTTCAAAAAGCGGAACGAAAAATGGGAGACAAATTTTCACGTATAGAATATGAAACAGATGAAATTAAAGATGAAAATACAGATCTGGTAGTTCAGAACAGAAATATTGTTTATTTCTTTGGTATTCTTACTATGGGTGGTCTGTTTTTGTTTGTTATCAAAACACAAAAAGCAAAACATCGGGAATTGATGTTTAAGCAGCAGCAGCAAAAAGCAAATGAGGATATTTATAATCTAATGATTTCACAACAAAACACGATTGAAACAAGTAGGATTACAGAGAAAAAGAGGGTGGCTCGGGAATTGCATGACAGTGTTTTAGGAAGGATGTTTGGAGTTCGTATAAACTTAGACAGTTTGAATAAAATAAATGACGAAGAGGGGGAACAAAAAAGAAATAACTATTTGGTGGAATTAAAAAACATTGAGCAGGATATTAGGCAAATTTCCCATGATTTGAATAGGGAGAAATCAGAATTAATTAATAACTTCGTTGCGATAGTAGAAAATTTATTCGAAGAACAAAAAAAGACATTTAGCGCCAAATTAGTTTCGAATATTGACACGGAAATAGCTTGGGAATCGATAAGCAACGCTGTTAAAATTAATTTGTATAGAATTATTCAGGAGTCACTTCAGAATATTAATAAGTATGCTAATGCAAACACAATAAAGATAGAGCTAAAGAAAGAATTCGATAATCTATTTTTAGAAATCAGTGATGATGGAATTGGCTTTAATGTGAAAAATGCAAAAAAAGGAATCGGTTTGCAAAACATAAATTATCGAACCGATGAATGTTATGGAAAACTTGATATTAAATCTAAAAAAGGAGAAGGGACAATTGTTACCGTTACAGTCCCAATAGAACAAATACCGCTATATAAATGATAATCGAATCTGCTGCCGAAACTATTAAATGCAACATTGTAATAGTAGATGACCACCCTTTTATTATAGAAGGCTACAAAAACGCAATTACGCGTTACAACCCAGCCGAATATGAGTTTACGATCACTCAGGCCAATGACTGTAAATCGGGTTATGAAATCATCACAGATCCAAATACCAAAGCTTTTGATATTGCTTTTTTAGATATCAGTATGCCTTCCTATGAAGAAAAAATGATTTATTCTGGAGAAGATTTGGCAAAATTGATAATGGAATTCATGCCGAATTGTAAAATTATTTTGCTCACGATGTATACGGAGTTGCTAAAAATAAGAAATATTATTAATACAATAGATCCCAAGGGACTAGTGATAAAAAACGATTTGACTTTTGATGAGCTACTTTTTGCTTTTGATAAGGTATTGAAAAACGAAAAATATTATAGTCCGTCTATTCTTAAAATGATAGATCAAATGGTACATGATGTTATAGAAATAGATCAGTTTGACAAGCAGATTCTGTTTCATTTGTCAAAAGGAACTAAAACAAATGAAATTACAGATTACATTCCGATTTCAATAAGTGCAATAGAAAGCAGAAAACTAAAACTAAAAGAATTATTAAAGATTGCAGAAGGAAGTGATGTTGATTTGATTCGTGAAGCTAAAGAAAAAGGGTTACTTTTTTGAAATTGAATATAAAACGGCGCTTTAAAAGCGCCGTTTCTATATGTTGTTTTTTATTCGCTCATAGCATCCCATCCGCGTGCTTTTAATGCAATTTTCATATTGGCCCGGGTTACCAAATGAATACCTTCGCTTTCTTGAGTCATATGTCCAATAATAGAGAAATTAGGATTTCCTTTTATTTTTTCGAAATCTTCCATAGCAATGGTAAAGAGCAATTCATAATCTTCTCCACCATTTATCGCTACAGTGGTACTGTCGATATTGAATTCTTCGCAAACATTAATAAATTGGGGATCGATAGGCAACTTATCTTCATATAAGTTACAACCAACTCCGGATTGTTTGCATAAATGTATAATTTCTGACGATAATCCGTCTGAAATATCAATCATCGATGTGGGTTTTATCTCTAAGGCATGTAATAACGTGCGAACATCTTTGCGGGCTTCCGGTTTTAACTGGCGCTCGATCAAATAAGTATACGCATCTAAATCGGGTTGAGAATTCGGGTTAACCTGAAAAACCTGCTTCTCACGTTCCAAAACTTGTAATCCCATATAGGCGGCACCAATATCTCCGGTTACCACTAATAAATCAGTTTGTTTGGCTCCATTTCTGTAGACAATTTCGTTTTCATCGGCTTCGCCAATAGCAGTAATACTGATGATTAATCCTTTTTGTGACGAGGTCGTGTCCCCGCCAATTACGTCAACGTTATATTCATTTGCAGCATGGGTAATTCCAGCAAACAATTCTTCCAAAGCTTCAAGAGGGAAACGATTGGAAACAGCAATAGAAACCGTAATTTGAGTTGCTTTGGCATTCATGGCGCAAATGTCAGAGACGTTTGCCACAACAGCCTTATATCCCAAATGTTTCAAAGGGGTGTAGGCCAAATCAAAATGTACTCCTTCAATCAATAAATCGGTAGAAACAACAACTTTTTTGTTTCCAAAATCAAGTATGGCGGCATCATCTCCAATTCCTTTTAGGGTAGATGGTTGCTTTATCTCAAAATGTTTTGTTAGGTGTTCAATCAATCCAAATTCGCCTAATTGTGCTATGCTGGTACGTTGCGGGGTTTTATCTTCGATCATTTTTGTTAAATTTCTGAGGAGCAAAGGTACGAAGTTTTTTTACGGCGAAAACACGCCAAAATAGCCCCATATAATAAATTAATTTTTATAACTGTCCGCAAAACATACCAAGTTTTTTAAAAGCGTTTGCCCTAACATTGGCTTGGTATTAGTTACAGATAGTTATATAGAAATATGCTAAATTGGTATAGGAATATCTTAAATGAATATAGAAATATCCTAAATCGGTATAGGAATATCCTAAATTAGTATAGGAATATCTTAAGTGAACACGGAAGAATTCTAAATCTGCACAGCAATATCTTAAATCAACACAGGTATATTCTAAATGAGAATAGTAGCATTCTAAAGATGCAGTGAAAAATATTTTTTTGATAAAAAAAGGAGTTTACCCAAAGTTGAACTGCCCCCAAATAGTGTCTAACTTTTTGGGAGCGGTTCAGTTCTATAAAAATCATCTTTTCATACTGAAATGGGCCTTAAAGACTTGTTCAAGATTGTCTTTATTATAGTATACGGTAAACCAATAATCGGTTGAGGGAAGTGGTTGTCCGTTAAAGGTTCCGTCCCAACCTTCTCCGGCAGGGCTGAGTTCTTTTAAAAATTTACCATATCGATCAAAAATATAGATGGAAGCGGTAGGCTGAATATCCAGGGCCCATATATTCCATGTGTCATGGAAGCCATCATTGTTTGGTGTAAAGTATTTTGGATAATTAAATACATGAGCAATTAAATTGATACTGCCGCAACTTCCCTTAATGTCTCTAACAGTTATGGTTTTCTCCCCTGAAGCAACGTTATAAAAAAC
>Ga0137355_1000060_pt1 | contig 16556 bp, 10 predicted proteins | sample EasRivERMLT800_2_FD_104763 | JGI IMG/M metagenome (GOLD analysis project Ga0137355, IMG submission 104763) | Soil microbial communities from meander-bound floodplain in the East River, Colorado, USA - East River MetaG ERMLT800_2 | ecosystem: Environmental > Terrestrial > Soil > Floodplain ... | reverse complement strand
AGCCCTCCTGTTTAGCAACTCTTATAATAAAATCGTTGTTATATATTTTTTCTAGGCTCTTTCGCGTATATTCAATTTTTGATGGATCTTTAATTTTTAGCAATAGTTTGAAAGCAAATGGATCTGTGATATTTGTAGTCATCAATTTCTGCATTTTATTGATTATGACATTTGGTGCGATTGATGAATTCCCTGGAATGTGATATACGGCACGCACAACAAACATTTGGTCAAGACATCTTATTTGTTTTCCAATTGGGTTTTCATTACCAAAAACTCTTTTACTAATAACATCAGAAATGGCAATGCTCGAATCATCTTTTATAGCTGAAATAGCATCTCCATTTATAATTTTGAAAGGAAAAAGAGAAAAGAAATTACGCTCTACATTAATTATTTTATCGACTAATTCTTTCTTTCCTTTATAGCTAATTTTATCCTTTTGATACCAACTGTCAGCATATAGCGTAGTTTCAACATTGGAGTCTTTATCTAAAACAGGTTTTAGAAATAAAGAACAATCTGAAAAAACTGGCATACCAGTCAATTGAACCAATACCTGATAAACTTTCTCTTTTTCAGGATTCCAATCATTGTAGCTTTGTTCATCGTTCCAATACAGCAACGTGAAAATCAGTCCTGAAATTCCTATTGCCAATCCCAATACATTGAGAAATGAAAACAGCTTATTTTGTTTTAAATGGTAAATAAATATTTTTATATAGTTTAATAACATAGTTTGGTTTTTAGATTAATTGTATGCAGATGTGAATTCTTTGTGTTTATTCATATTTCAAGTATTTCAAAACATCAATTTTGGTCACTTGATAGGCTTTTGCCAAAACGATTATTAGCGTCAAAAACAATAAAGACACAAAAGCAATTGCAAAAGGAAAAATTTGAATATCAATTCGATAAGCGAAATTTTCGAGCCATTTTTGCAATAAAAAATACGCCGGAACAACCCCGATTACGAAACCAATTGAACAAAAAATCACATATTGTTTTGATAATTCTTTGAGCAAAATGTTGGTTTCTGCACCCAATGTTTTTCGAATGGCAATTTCTCGCAATCTTCGTTCCATAGAAAAAGAGGCTAATGCAAATAATCCAAAAATGGCAATTAGAACAACAATAACATTCAACAAGGAGAACAGATTCTTTTGTTTGACATATTCCTTGAAGGAGCGTGCATATTTCTTATCTACAAAATCATACGAGAATGGATACTCAGTATCTACTTTTGTTGTCCAAAATTTTTCAATATCGCTAATGGTCTTCTCTATGTTATCTGCGTTTACTTTCACATAAATCGAATTCACATTTTGTCCCATCCATGGTATTGTTTTTAAATGCATAAACACCATTGGAGCAATTTTCTCTTGTGGCCCGTACAAATTGAAGTCTTTTACAACACTAATTATTTTAAATTTCACACCATTTCCCGTACTAATTTCTTTCCCTATCGGTTCTTTCATTCCCAATAACTTCATTGCAGTTTCATTAATCATTACATTATTAATGGTGTCTGAAGCGTATTTTTCACTAAGATATCTCCCCTCTTTTAACCTGATTTTCATCATTTCCATCATACCAAAATCTACAGCCATATTTTTCCCTTGAATATTGGCATCATGGAATTGGTAGTTGGATGAGGAACGCGCTCCCTGACCAAAAGAGAAAGGCCCGGTACCTACTTGACTTACTCCTTTTATTTTGTTTAAGCCTTCTTTTGCAATCATATAATTCTGAAAAACAATGTTTTTGTTCTCTTTTTCGGCTTGTGGATCAATTTTTTTCAAATAGTCTATTTCTATTATCTGCTCTCCCTTAAATCCAAGATCCTTATTGCTCAAATACGTCACTTGCTGGTAGACAATAGCAGATCCAATTATGAAAAAAACGGCTATAGCAAATTGAAAAACCAACATACTGTTGCGCAGCCAAATTCCTGTTCTACTTCTGTTGAAATTACCTTTTAAGACTTTTAAGGTTTCGAAATTTGAAATATAAAGTGCTGGAAAAAATCCGCCTAAGAAAACCACTAACCCGAAAATAAATGATAACTGCAAATAGAATTGGCTTCCATAAATTTTTAAATCTTTATCTAAGAATTCATTATAATAGGGCAATGAAATCTCTACAATTGCTAATGCCAAAAAGATTGAAAAAAAGACAATTACTATTGTTTCTGAAATAAATTGGAATATGATATTCCTTTTGCTCGCACCTAATACTTTACGTACTCCTACCTCTTTGGCTCTTTTGATTGCATTAGCCGTAGCTAAATTGACATAATTGATAATCGAAAGAATCAGTATTAAAATAGATAATCCTAACATTATAATTAAATATTGATAATTCCCTACTCCTTCTGGATATCCTTCTTTTACTAAAGAATTAAGACGGGCATTTTTTAAGGGCTCTAAGTTTATAGTAACAATCCCATTCTCTTTTATTTCCTGTTCTAAACTAATATTGGCTTCTTTTGCCTCAACTTTAATAACATGCTCAATAAAAAGGCGCTCAATTTTTTTCTCTACCAACTCTTTTTTAGAATTATCCTTAAGTTTTATAAGCAAACAAAAATTAAAAGTTTCCCATAGATCTAAACTTTGTGCCAAAGATTTTTTTACATTATTAGTCACTACAACATCTGGAGCAAAAGAACTTTTCAAATCATTTTTATACACGCCTCTCACGGTATAGAAATTATTTCCGAATTTTATTTGCTTCCCTATTGGATTTTCATTGCCGAAAAAAGCTTTATAGATTCTTTCAGAAATAGCAATGGAAGAATCGTCTTTGATGGCATTCTTACCGCTTCCAAAAATAAAAGGAAAAGGAAAATAGTCGAAAAATTTATTTTGGGTATGGAATGCCTTCGCGATTTTTTGCTTTTTCCCGTTATAGGTAAACAAATCAGAATCATACCAATTATAACAATAGTTGTAACTTTCTACATTAGGATCATTTTCTAGATATTGCCCTATAGGACCAACTGTATAAGGCCATTTTACAGTGTTAAAACTGTTTATAACCATATGGACGTTATCCTTTTCAGGATTCCATTCATCATAACTATGTTCTTCATTCCAATATAATGTTGCAAAAACTAATCCCGCGATTCCAATACTCAAACCCAAAATATTCAAAGCCGTGAAAAGCTTGTTGTTTTTGATGTGGTATAAAAATATATTTGTCCAATTTTTTAGCATGGTTTTTTGAATTTATTGGCTTATCAGTACATCAACATTACGACTATTCGTTTTTTCTGAGAGTACCATTCCATCTTTCATATGAATCGTTCTTTGCGAAAAAGAGGCATCATAATCAGAATGGGTTACCATTAATATTGTCGCTCCGTTTGAATGTAAATCGGTCAACAGTTCCATTACTTCGTTTCCGTTTTTACTATCCAAATTTCCTGTAGGCTCGTCGGCAAGGATAATTTTCGGATCATTAATCAGAGCCCTTGCTACCGCTACACGTTGTTGTTGTCCACCGGAAAGTTGTTGCGGATAATGTTTTAATCGGTGTGAAATCCCTAATTTATCGGCAATTTCTTCAACTTTTTTCTTTCTTTCAGAAGAGGGAACCTTGTTGTAGATCAAAGGCAATTCGATATTGTCATATACCGATAACTCATCAATCAAATTGAAATTCTGGAAAATAAAACCAATGTTTTCTTTTCGAGCTTTCGACTTCTCTTTTTCCTTCAATCCAATCATTTCTTGATTTAGTAATTGATAACTACCTCCGGAGGCGCTGTCAAGCAATCCTACAATATTCAATAAGGTTGATTTTCCACTTCCCGAAGGTCCCATAATCGATACAAAATCACCTTGCTTGATGGTTAATGAAATTTCACTTAATGCCATGGTTTCCACTTCTTCAGTTCTGAACACTCTTGAAAGATTTTTAATTTTTATCATAATTCTTTGTTTTAAATGGTATCTATTTTTCTATGTTTAATATTTCTACTGTTGTATAATCTTTATAAGATGAAGTGATTACTTGTTCATCTACTTTCAATCCGCCAAGCACTTCATAATATAATGGGTTTTCTCTCCCCAGTTTGATTGCTCTTCTTTCTGCTTTGTTTCCGTTGACAACAAAAATCCATTTCCCGTTAGTTTCTTCATAAAAACTTCCTTTAGAAAGCAATACCGTCTTTGTTTTTTCTGATAGATTTAATTTCACTCCAAAACTCAATCCTTGTTTTAAATCCAGTTTTTCGGGGGAAACAAAATTCAATTCTACTTGAAACCTTCCGTTTTTGATTTCTGGAATTACTTTGGTAATTTGAACTTCAATGGTTTTGTTGTCAAAAGTCACAGACCCTTTTTGTTTTTCTATAATTCGGTCCAAATAAAACTCATCAACATCGGCTATAAGTTTATATCCTTTCATATCATCAATAAAACCGATGCTCGTGTTTTGTGTATACGTTTTCCCTAATATCGGTTCGAATGAGGAAAGCCTTCCCGATATCGGTGCGGTGATTAAGAAATTCTTTTTGTTCGCTCTTAGTATGTCTAAACTTTTGTTCATGATCGCAATCGATTGGTTAAGCTGCCCTATCTGAATTTGATTTGCCAGTTTTTCTTTTTTGACACTTTGCTTAATGATGTTCATACGTTCCTTTTGAAAACGATAATTCTCATTCGTCCTTTCCCATTCGTTTTTAGAAAGTATTTCTTGTTCAAAAAGTTTCTTATTTAAATCGTATAGATTTTTAGCATCCAAATAATCATGTTCTATAGCAATCAAATCTTTTTCTAAATTTAATTCTTGGTTTCTTAAATCGAGTTTGGCTTTGTTTAGATTATTAATTTGCTCAATGATGGCCGTTTCCTGTTGCATGTACGCCAATTCTGCATTGGGATTGTATAATCTTGCCAGCGGTTGTCCTTTGATAACCATATCTCCATTTTCGACAAATATTTCCTGAACCGCGCCGCCTTCTATGATATTAATTAGCATTGAATTTAAAGGAACAGCTTTTGCCTGAAAAGACATGAAATCTTCAAAAAAATTATTTTCGACTGTCTTAATCGTGATTTCGGCTGCCTTTATTGTAAGACTTCTTTTCTTGGTTGCCGAAGTAAAGATGATATACCCAAAGATTAAGATAATTGGCAAAGTGATTAAAAGATACTTATTTTTGTTAGTTTTACGTACGATTTTGGTGTCCATTGTTGATGATTTGTATAGCTTATTGGGATAATCGTGCCAGAAATTTAAACATCTTAATGTGTTTATTTTTAAGCTTTTATTTTTAATTATTTTTTTAAAGTGTTCGATAATGAACACCTTTTGTCCGAAACTGAACAACAATGAAGAAGACCAATGCCTCAATATTAGTTATAGACGATCAAGAAGATATTCTTTTTGCATCCAAGATGCTCCTCAAAAAGCATTTTGAAAACATTTTTACCCTCAATAATCCGAAAAATGTGATTGAATTATTAGCAAAAAACACCATAGATGTGGTTTTGCTAGACATGAATTATAGAATAGGATTTGAGGACGGTAGAGAGGGCTTGTATTTATTAAAAGAAATAAAAACGCTTTCGCCAAAGACTGTTGTTATTTTGATGACTGCTTTTGGCAAAGTAGAAACAGCTGTTGAAGGTTTAAAAGCAGGTGCATTTGATTATATTCTAAAACCTTGGGAAAACGAAAAATTGCTCAGCGTTGTGAAACAAGCAGTTGATAAAAGTAGGAAAGAACAAAAGAAACCAAGTACTATTGAGAGTATAGATGATTTCTTCGTTGGTAATTCGGATGTTATAAAGAAGGCTTATTCACTGGCAGATAAAGTAGCAAAAACAGATGCCAATGTCTTAATCCTTGGCGAGAACGGAACCGGTAAATTTGTTTTGTCACATCATATTCATCGCCAATCAGAGCGAAAAAACAGTCCTTTTATTCATCTTGATTTAGGTTCGTTGAATTCTAACATTTTCGAAAGTGAATTATTTGGATATGTCCAAGGAGCTTTTACAGATGCTAAAGTCGATACTCCCGGACGTTTTGAAATGGCTCAAAACGGAACTATTTTTTTGGATGAAATTGGAAACGTTCCACTGCATTTACAGTCAAAACTCTTACAGGTTATCCAGACCAAAACAGTAACCCGATTGGGAGAATCAAAAGCAAGACCTTTGAATGTTCGTATTATTACAGCAACCAACATGAATTTGAAGCAAGAAGTTGCCGATAAAAACTTTAGAGAAGATTTATATTATCGCATCAACACTATGGAAATCGTCTTGCCGCCATTGCGGGAACGAAACGAAGACAAAATTCCGTTATCACACTATCTGTTGCAAAAAATGATGACTAAATACGAACGAGATGAAATTACTTTTGATGAAAAAGCATTGACACAAATCGGAAATCACGCTTGGAACGGAAATATCCGGGAAATGGAAAACCGAATAGAACGTGCCGTGATTCTTTGCGAGAATAACCACATTACCGTTTCGGATTTAGATTTGGAACAAATAACTACTTACGAAGAAAATCAAGACGATATTCAGCTTTCGGCAGTAGAAAAAACAGCTATTGAAAAGATCTTATTCAAGAACAATAACAACATCAGCAAAACCGCTGAGGAGCTAGGACTGTCAAGAGCTTCATTATACCGACGTTTAGAAAAATATAACATCAACGCCAACTAACATGTTTAAATCCTTAAAAACCTACCAACTCCTTTTTCTTCGATTGATTATTATTCTTTCCAGTGCAGGAATTTCTATCTTTCTTTTTCAAAAGGGATTGGTTTTTACGGCTGTATTTGGTCTCCTTATTATTTTTCTACTCGTTGTTGAAATGTATTTTTATGTCAAAAATGCCTTTTTGCTTTACGACAGGACAATAACTTCGATTTTACAAAATGATTTCACCTCGGATTTTTCTAAGCATAAATCGTATCAAAATTATTCCAACTTATTCAAGTTGTATGAAACGCTCAAAAACAAAGAAAACGAGCAGGTCTCAAAAGATATTATTTACCGTTCTATTTTAAATAATATAGAAACAGGAATTATTATTCTGCAAAAAGAAGGAAATGATTGGAATGTCTTTTTGATGAATGATTATTTCTCCAAACATTTTGATGTACCAAAAGTTTCCAAATGGAATTATCTAAAAAACCATTTACCTTCCTTGTGTCAAATCATCGAAGAACAGAATTTTCAGGAAATAAAAACGTCATTAGAGATACGTGTTAACCAACAAGACACCCAAACATTTGTAATGCAGACTTCGAGAAGCGAAATTTACAATCGGGATTATTTTATCGTTTTATTAGAATCAATTCAAAATGTAATCGAGAAAAAAGAGAAAGAAGCTTGGGTTAATCTAATGAAGGTTATTTCTCATGAACTTTTAAATTCGATCACTCCCATTCGATCACTTTCTCAAAATTTACAAGATCTAGTTCAGCAGGAAACCATTTCAGCGGAAGATCTGGACGATATGAAAAGTAGTGTTGCCACGATGTTGAGGCGAAGCGACCATTTACAACAATTTGTAGAAAGTTACCGCAAACTGGCTATGTTGCCTTCTCCAAAAAAGGAAAAAATAGAGTTGTTGAAATGGATTGAAGATAGTTTAGAAATCATGTCACCCCTATTCAAGCAAGAGCAAATTCAAGTTGTAAATACGATCGCTTTCGACCGTAGGCTAAATCTTGACCCACAACAAATGGAACAAGTATTGATTAATCTTTTGACCAATTGCATACATACTCTGAAAGATACTATAGAGAAACAGATTGTCATTTCATCTGAAATCAAAGAAAAGAGAACTTTTATTATGATTACCGATAATGGAAGTGGCATCGAAAAAGAAATAGAAAGTAAAATATTCTTGCCGTTTTTCACTACCCGGAAAGAAGGTGCCGGAATTGGTTTGACTCTATCTAAAAGTATTGTGGAGGCACACGGCGGCTATCTGGCATACAGAAATGACGAAGGGAAAACCACTTTCGTGATTTGTTTGGTTGATAATTAAATGGATAAAAAAAATTAAATACTTATTAGACACAAAACAAAAAAACTGCATCAATGAAAAATGCAGTTTTTTTTTATATTGTAAGTAGAAAATGGTATTCTTTAATTCGTTTTCATTGGTGGCAAGTCAAATGCCTTTGAATCATGCTCAAAATTATTGCGATGTGCCCCATCACAAAAAGGTTTATTGGATGATAATCCACAACGACAAAGCCCCAATGCCTCCCTACCCTGCAGCCCATAAACGCTACCGTCTTGATCTACTATTTCGAAATCACCTTCTATTTTTATAGATCCATTGCGATTAATTATCAATTTCGTCTTGCTCATAATGCTATTTAATTTTTTTGAGTTCAAAGATTGCAAAATATATTCTGACAGCTTAGCATTGGCGTGCTTTTTTATGGTTCAGAGCCATAATTTACATTAATTCTATTTTATGTGAAACCCAGACCGCGCGGATTTGATGATTTGTCATTAAGAGGATAACATGGCAATATGTTTTTTAAATTTTACAAGAGATAGAAAAGAGTTAAAGGAATTTAAGTCCTATTTTATCAACTGATTTATTTAGGCTCTATTCGACTCTTTTGTTTTAGAATGGATCTTATGTTAAAAAACAAATTCAAGCGTAGTATAAAAAGTTCTAGTATCCGACGGAATGATTCCGGGACCAGGATAACCCGTTGCTCTTCTTGTAAAATAGCTTTTGTTTGTAAAATTGGTGATTCCAGCTTCCAGTCTGAATTTCTTCCATTTGTAGGATGTCGAAATGTCAGCTACATAATAGGCGGGGATTTGACCGAAAATCCCATAGGTATTGTCATTTTCATCAGTTAAACTATTATTTGCATCGGTAAATTGAGAAGACAAATAAGTGAATTGCACACTGGAAATAAAATTTTTATATCCAATTCCTATCCCTGTTTTTATGTTGTAAAGCGGTACGAACTCTACCTTATTACCTTCAATATTTGGGGCATCCGATTTTAAGTATTCTGAATTTGTGAGAGCAATATTAGAAAACACATTCCAGATAAAGTTTTCATTTTGCTCGAAAAAAGTTTTATTTAAACTCCAATCGAACATGGTTTCAAAACCATACGTTACGGCAGTTCCTATATTATCCCTGAACCTTACAATTGCCGCTGAACCATTGGGGTTTCTGGTTTCATATTCGCCAATTTTGTCATCATAATACAATCCGTAAAGACTTGCATCGAAAGTTACTTTATTTCCAATTTGTCCGCGAATTCCAATATCTGAAGTGAATCCTTTTTCGTCCGTAATATTTTCATCAATCACTTGACTTGGACTTACGGTTCGAATATCATTGAAAGTTACTGAACGATAGTTTTGTGAAATATTTCCATAAAATTCAATTCTGTTTTGAGGTTTGTAGCTTAATCCAACTCCTAATAAAACAAAATTTCTGTCTTTTATATTATCCTCATATATGGTTTGGTCTAAAATCACATTTCCGGCTAAATCAAGATTTATTTTTCGGTATGAACCTACCGCCTGAGTTTTTATTTTTTCAAATCTAAAACCTGGGGTAATCGAGAAATTATGTGTTAGCTTGAAAATATTTTCTCCAAAGACAGATAAATTCAAGTTTGGAAAAGTATAGTTGGACTGATTTTGATAAAAAGGAAATTCGGCATCCGCAATTGTAAAATTGGCATCACTACCAGAACTACCGGGTCCTTGGATTCCCGTATTTCGAGATTGGTAATATTTGGCACCAATCAAAAATGCGCTGGTGTTATCTTTAATTTTATAGCGTTGTAAATATCGTGCTTCTGCTCCCCAATTGACAAAATCACCTATTATCAAATCTCTTTCCGTTCCCAATATATCAGGATTTGAAACTCTATTAGAACGATAACCAACAGCATCTCGGCTTGCATCTAAGCCAAATAATTGCAATGAAAAATCAGCATCCGCATTGAATTTATGTTTTAATCGCAATGCAAATAAATTCCAATCTACTGCAAACCAGTTTCGTGTTCTATTGCTTTGTGTTGGGTCTTCGTTAAACATCACATCTGTCAGTCCGCCAGCTTGATGTGCCAAATAATTAAAATAGGTATAATCAAAATGTAAGGAAGTTTTATCAGTAAATTGATAATTTAGATTTGCAAAATAATTTTTGCTTTCAAAGTCTGAATTGGGTCTAAAACCATTTCCTTGTTTGTAATTGTAAAAAGTATAATAACTAAATTTGTTTTTAGTTCCGCTTAAAGAGGTAAAATTGGTAAACAAACCGTATGATCCTATAGTATTTCTTGTTGCAAATTCGAATGGTCTTTTACTAGGCGTTTTCAGTTTAAAATTAACTAGTCCCCCAAATTGTGTTCCGTATTGTAGCGATGCCGCACCGCGAATTACTTGAATTTCTTCTAATGCTTCGGTAGGTGGAGCATAATAACTTTCTGGATAACCCAGAACATCAGCACTAATGTCATAACCGTTTTGGCGTGTATTAAAATTGGAAGTTCGGTTAGGATCCAATCCTCGACCGCCAATACTTAATTGTAAACCGCCATCGGAACTTTCGTTGATTGTTAATCCAACCACTTGGGCAAATATCTGGCGTGTATTATTGGTTGCTTTATTTGCCGTTATTTTGTTTAATGAGATTACTTCCGTTTTTTTACCCGCATAAATAGCCGTTTCGTCAATGTCTTTTAATTTATTGAGAGCAAATATTTTTCCTTTTTGTACATTAATCACTACTTCTGAGAGGTTTGTGATTTTGTCCAAAATAACAATGCTATTTTCATCAGACGTTGCAATTGTTTTTTCTAAAACAACATAGTTTTCTTTATAAAAAACGAGTTCATAACTGCCCGATTTCTCTAATTCTATTGAAAATTCCCCTTTAGCGTTAGAAATATATTTAGTGCCATACGTTTTATTATACACTTCAACAGAAGCTAATATTTCACCATTTTCAGATAAGGTTAGTCCTGAAATTTTGTGTTGGGAGAAACTATTTATAGAAAATAATAAAATTAGAATACAACTAAAATCCTTTAATTTCATCGTTAAAAGGTAATATCCAAGTTTTGTGGTTGAAAATCTCATTCTCTTTTTGCTAAATTTATTTTTAGGATCAGTGTATAATTTGCTTACTCTTTCGGTGAGCGCAACGTAGCTTTCTTCTCTAACTTCTGGATTTTGAATGCTTTTTTTATTATCGTATCAATAATATTGTCCCAAAGTAAAACCATTATAAAATAAAAACGCCAGCCAAAAAATAGCTAGCGTCTATGCCTCTGAATATTTATTTGCTATTTGTTGTAGTAAACGGATAATTAATCGCCATCACCATCTACATAATCAATAGTAATTTTTAAAGCTTGCATCATATCTAATTTGGTATAGATTACATTTTGCTGTAAAGCATCATATGCAGCAATCATTTTTGAATTATCAGTACTTATTTGTTGCGAAAAACTATTATTAAGAGTGTTGTTTACATCATAAATAGCAGCAAATTGATTGTTTATGACATCGCTTAATTTCTGACCATTTTTAACAGCGTTTAAGAAATCTAAATAGGATTTCAGACCTTCTCCGGTTGTTGTATGATTGAAATGTTTTCCATTAAAAAAATCTTGGGATGCTTTTACGGAAACATTCAACAACTCTTTAGAAATATCATTTTTATAATAGCCTTCCACTTTTTCCGGATATACAACCCCACTTGAAAAAATCCCTGCCGGAATCCCTATTTTCCCGGTACGAATATCTTTTTCAAGATTTTTTACGAAAAGATTTGTTGTTTTGTTTACTGAACTGCTTACCGAAGTCCCATTGTTAGCAACATAACTATTTCTGAAGCCTGAATTCCAATCCGTCACAACGGCATCAGCATTTGTTTTTAGTTTGCTCGCAACAGCTGTCAAATACTGCTTATAATTTGCGGCATTTGCATTTGTGGCATAAAAACCAACAATTGAAGCGTCATCGGCACCCAAACCATTTATCAAATAATCCAATGCAGGAAAACCTTGTTTGTCAAATTGAGATAGTAATGATAAATCATAACTGCCGGATGAAATATTTGATTCTATGCCAATTGTATTTGTTGGATAGGTATTGGAAGCTGCATTAAGATTGATTTCTTCTGCTTTACCCAAATTATACATCGCTATATATTGATACGCTTTGTACGCTTCTATCCAGGAAGTTCTAACAGTTTGAAGATTTACTTCAGTTGGATTTGACACAAAAGTATTCGCATCAGATACCAATATTTGAGCCTTTGCCTGATAATTAACATAACTTGGAATAATGATATTATCAGCCCAGTTGGTTAAAAGTACTGTCCTGTCATAATTATCGCCATCAGAACTGCTACTATCGTTCGACGAGCAAGCTATGACAATAGCAATAAAACTTAGAATAAATAGTATTTTTTTCATATTCTTAAAAATTTTCACAAAAGTACAAAAAGCAAGAGAAGTTAATTTCTCTTGCTTTGTTTTTTTATAAAATTAATCTACCGTTGCAGCTTGAATAACCTTGAATCCAAATTTTGCGGCAATTTGAGTTGATATAGCATCTAATTTGGGCCCCAAAGTATCGATATCCCATAAACCATTTGTTCCGCTTGTTAGTGAAGCTAACATGGCGTCCACTTCTGCTTTTGTAAAATACGGACTGTTTGTTCCTGGTTTATTAGTGTAACGCAAAGACATGATAAAACCGTATCCCTCGGATAAAGCGTGAAATGCCCCCGCTCCATTATCTGTAGCTAATTTTCCTTTTCCTTCTTGAAGATAAAATACCGCTCTTACCGCTGGTACCATTGCTAATTTTGCTTTGATAATATCGATCTGAGCATCACGAGCCGCATAATCATTGGCAACAATTGCAGCTCTACCTTTACGGAAAGCCAAATCAATATCTCCTTTTAGGGTGTTAAAGTCAGTATCGGCATTGACCTGATTGATGTAACTGCTCCAAAATTTGAAAACATTTGGCGTAACAGTTAAATTATCTGCACCATAAATATAACCATAAGCTTCATCCCAAGTGTGTTCCATTGTGGTATAGGATTTACCGGCTACTAAAACTTTAGCAGTATTGTCAGCTCTATTGGTGCTTTCATCTAGTTTATTTAAACTCAAATAATTATTGACAACTTGATCCATAAAACAAGCACCCATCATTCCTTTTAACAATACCTGTTGTGGCTCTAAACCATTCGCTGCAAATAAACGTTTGCTGGTTCCATCAAGATATGCACCTGCAACACCAGCAGAAGCTGTAGCTCCTTGGCTTGCAAGATCGGCATTATCGAATTGGGTTTCAAATAAATCACGAACACTAACCTGCTCAGCAGTAGAACCACCGCCTAGATATAGTGTAAAATAATCTTTTGAAGCAGCCGTTTTATCTTTTAGTTGTTTCCCGGAAGTATTTAAATCTGTACCTACAAAACGGTTGTTTGTATTTAAATACATTTCAGACAAAACTACATCATCCGCTACAGTTCCGTTTGTTGCGCTTGTTTTGAAATAGTTCCCCATTTCATCAAGCATTAGTAAACGACTCGTTTGCCCGGAATAATCTACAGAAGTTACTGCGTTTCTTTCGAACGCGTATGTAGCAGGAACAGTATAATTGAAAGTTTCTTCGGTCGTAGAATCGTCATTAGAACATGAAGTGATCGACGCAAATAAAAATGGCATTGCAGCTAAAAGTAAATTTTTAAATTTCATTTTATTTATTTAGATTGAATTAAAATAATTTTTTCTTTTGCAAATATAAGAACGTATTTTGAATTGCCAAATGTTATTTAGAATAAATAAATATAGATTTTTAACAAATTAATAATAAGTGTTTTACGTTTGTAATAATTTGTTTTAAACTATAAAAACAACATTTTAGCGCGAAATTTTGTCTGCAATCGCTTTATAAATACCAACAAAAGGCAAAAACAAATTATTAGAAAACGACTCGTACTTTTTTTGAAGATCCTCTTCTTCACTAATTCCGAATGTAATTTTATTTACTTCTCGCGAGCGCAACAATGTCCCAAACATCCAGTCCCAAATGGCCAGTTTTGACCCCATGTTACGATCAAAATGTTCTGGGCGGTTGCTATGATGAATTTGGTGTTGGTACGGACTCATAAATACATATTCCATGAAATTAAAATATTTCAGTTTTACACTGGAATGGCGCAAATTGGCCCCGAAAAACATAAAAAGAAAGGAAAAAATATTGATGCCTAAATAGGTGATTGTTTCAACCTGATGTGCCGACAGATAGTCAAATATACCCATAACGAGTCCGAAGACCAGCGTTTCCTTGATGTTCACAAGAATGAGTTCGACGGGATGGATACGATATTGGGTTACAGGATTCAGCGTGGTGGCCGCATGGTGAATTTTGTGAAACTCCCACAGAAATTCAAATCGATGCATCAGATAATGAATGACATAAGTAGTGAAATCACCTAATAATGTGATGGTAAGGGTATATAGAATTAGAGTTTGTGTCGTGCCTAAAGCAAACCTTTCGTAACCAAAAGATCTTGCCAAAAAATCATCGGTATAAAAGGCCAAATACAAGCCAAAGGCTAAATAGGGTCCAATCAGCAATACTTTAACGAAACTGTTGAAGAACAACATGGAATAATCAATTTTGGCGGATTTGCTTAACCACGTTTTTTTATTAAAAATATAGTTCAGAAAAGAGCCTTGATGTTTGGTTTTTAGATATACAAAATAGGCGATTAATGCCGTAGGAATCAAGTAAAAAAAAGAAAGTCGGTTATCCGACTCCGTAAAATTACCCAAAGCGACTTTAATTACTTCATTCAGTGTTTGGAAAACCTCAGTCATTATTGTTTTGATTTTGCAATTAAATTTAATGAAACGAACGAAACCCTAATTAGTTTTATTGATCTGGCTTAATTTACTGTCAACAAGCATTTAATAGCTAAAAATAGCTGCTAAAGGATTTTTTGCAAATGTACAAATCAGCATTCAAAAACAAAACTATTTAAATTTATTCTAAATAAATTTGAAGATTTAACAAAAGATTTGAGACGGGTCATTAGCTTCTAAAGACTACTTTCAGCTTTTTTTCATACATTATCCATACACTATCTATGCTTTATCTATGCTTTATCTATGCTTTATCTATGTGAATGTGCAAACAAAAAGTTAAGCTACATTTTTTTTGCATCCAACATCTTTTTTTTAACGACAATCCTTAAGGTGTTCGAATCGGTATTTTAAGTAAAGATGGCAACTTATCAATATTAAAGAAAAGCCAAAATAATTTTCGAACCAAAAAAAACCTCCAAAATCAAATGACTTTGGAGGTTTGTAAATTATGGTGGTTTATACGAACCTGTTTACGAATCATTTTTTGAAGGATTTGAAAAAAAAATCAATAAAATAGCTCTGAGAAATCCTTTCTATTTCAATTTGAAAAAAGTAGTTTTGCGCCGCTAATATTTTGTCTTAAACTTACGCAACTGCCACAAACGGCAAAACGCTGAAAAATATAAATTTCTCACGTTAAATCATATAGAAGTAATGAAAGTCATAATCACTACTTTGCCATTAGGCCCAGTATCAATTGTATCGGCTAAGTTTTTTTCTTATAGATAGGCGTCAAGATCAAATTAAATAAAGAGGAAGTGAAAAAAGTGGAAAATGAAGAAGCAAGCTGGACTATTTGTCCCGAATGTCAGGGACGCGGCAAAAAAAGTCAAAGGCTCAGCAAGAAAGTGAGACTCCACTACCAGATGGCATTCGAACAATTTGAAAAAACGAAAGGCGAAGGGACGGCTCCAGTTCGCCCTAAGGGTCACCTCTACTCCTGCCTGAACTGTACCGGATCCGGGTTACTTCATTCTGCCAGTCCTCCTATAGCGGATAAAGAAAACTACCCACACGTTGCTATTATTGGTGGTGGTATAGGAGGCGTGGCTCTAGCTGTGGCCTGTTTACACCGCGGAATCCCTTTTACCCTTTATGAGCGCGATAGCCACTTCGATGCCCGATCTCAGGGCTACGGACTCACTTTGCAACAAGCTAGCAAAGCGATCGAGGGATTGGGTGTTTTCTCGTTAGAAGAAGGGGTGATTTCAACAAGACATGCGGTTCATACTACAGAAGGAAAAGTGATCGGTGAATGGGGAGTCAGAAAGTGGATACAGTCCCATGCGAAAACGTCTCCGAAACGTTCAAATGTGCATATCGCACGGCAATCTTTGCGCTTAGCTCTACTTGAGCAGCTCGGCGGACATGATGCAATACAGTGGGGGCACCAGTTAGTCGATTTTGCGGCATATGAGGGTGAAGGTGTTGAACTGAGCTTTCAAGTGGACGGGAAGATTCAACGCTCCAAGGCGGATCTTGTGGTTGGAGCCGATGGTATTCGTAGTTCGGTGCGGAGGTTGCTGATTGGTGAGGATATTACCCCTTTACGTTACCTCGGTTGTATTGTGATATTGGGTATTTGTCCTTTGGAGGCTCTCGAAGGTCTTGACAGTTCTTT
>Ga0137355_1000059_pt1 | contig 16590 bp, 11 predicted proteins | sample EasRivERMLT800_2_FD_104763 | JGI IMG/M metagenome (GOLD analysis project Ga0137355, IMG submission 104763) | Soil microbial communities from meander-bound floodplain in the East River, Colorado, USA - East River MetaG ERMLT800_2 | ecosystem: Environmental > Terrestrial > Soil > Floodplain ... | reverse complement strand
CGGTACTTCAATGTACTTATCTTCTCCATCAGCTCCCGTACTTCTATCACCACCACCATCACCACCGTGACCTGCTTTGATATGTCGTGCAAACTTAAGATGGAATAATGTCCATAATCCTTTGTTTCCTACAAGATAAACATGTCCCCCACGCCCACCATCACCTCCATCAGGCCCACCTTTTTCGATAAATTTTTCTCTATGTAAGTGCGTAGAACCTTTTCCTCCTTTTCCAGAAGAAACATATATTTTTACGTAATCTACAAAATTCCCTTCAGTCATTTTTTTTAGTATTCAGCGGTTACCTCTCGATAATCACAATTATTTTCGCAATGATTTAACCATTACCTTATCAATCTTCACGCCATCCATATCGATGACCTCTAACTCAAATTTATGCCAAATTAATTTCTCGCCTTGTTTCGGAATACGAGAAAGCTCGGTCATTATTAACCCACTTACAGTGGTCACTTCATAGTCATTAATTAATTCATCCAATTCAAAATAAGTCAGAAAATCATGCAAGGAATAATGTCCATCTACCAACCATGTTCCATCCTCTCTCTCAACCAATTGAAAATCTTCCTTATAAAACTCGGCGGCATCTCCTACTAAAGCTTCCAAAATATCATTCAAAGTAATGATACCTTGAAAAATGCCATATTCATCGGACACAAAAGCATAGTGAACGCCACTTTCCTTGAAGTTCTCCAGCGCCTTATAGGCCGAAGTCTGTTCCATAATAAATGGCGCCTCGGTCATAATATCAGCCAAATTGAAATTATCTTTTTCAAAATGGGCAAATATATTTTTCAGGTTAACAACCCCAACAATATCATCGTAATTACTTCCATATACCGGATAAATGGAATGCAATTCTTTCAACATCAGATGCTTCACTTGATTTTTATCCGAATTAAGCGGCAAGAAAACTACTGATTTCCTGTGCGTCATCAACGAATTGACTTTTCTGTCACCAATATGAAAAACACGCTCAACAATGTCTTGTTCGATTTCCTGTACTTCACCGCCTTCTGTACCTTCTTTGATAATGGCTTTTATTTCTTCTTCGGTAACTTTCCCTTCTGCCGAAGGTTTTATCATCAAAACTTTCAATAAAAATTCGGTAGAAACAGTCAGCATCCAAATAAATGGAGCGGTAATTATCGAAATCGTCCTCATTGGCAAAGCCACGGCCTTTGCAATTGCTTCAGGATGATTTAACCCTATCCTCTTTGGCAACAATTCTCCCAAAACCAATGAGAAAAAAGTCAGAGTAACTACCACAATTCCAACCGCCAATGTATGTGCGTATGGCTTTAAAACCACAAAACCCTCAACAAACATATAGACGTCGTCTGTGATTTTTTTTCCGCTAAAAATACCAGTTAAAATACCGATTAAGGTAATCCCAATTTGTACCGTAGATAAAAATTTATTGGGCGAATTAGCCAGATCCAAAGCGATTTTCGCACTGGAATTCCCTTTTTTAGCAGCATTTTCCAATCTGTTTTTTCTGGCCGAAATCAATGCAATTTCCGACATGGAAAAAACCCCATTTAGGATGATTAAGAAAAATATTATAAGTATTTCCATTTTTTTTGTTTCAAAATATAAGAACTAAAGCTTGAAGCGATTAACTTCATGACGAACTTTAATTCTTTATTTTTTTTACAGCAAATTATCAATAACAGTACTTAATCTCTCAGTAATTTCTTGAATCGTCCCTATCCCATTTACGGCATGAAACTTATCTTGCTGTTTGTAATACCCCATTAAAGGAGCCGTTTTTTCATTGTATTCTTGGTAACGATTTCTGATTTTGTCTTCGTCCTGATCGTCAATTCTTCCGCTAGTTTTACCTCTTTCAAGTAATCGTTGAATTAAGATTTCATCATCGGCCTCAAGTGCAATTGTAGCTGCCACTTTTGAACCCATCGAGAGTAAAAATTCATCCAAAGCTTCAGCCTGTGAAATCGTTCTTGGATATCCGTCAAATAAAACTCCGTTTGTATCCGGGTGCTTCTTTACTTCATCAATAAGCATTTGTGTAGTCAACTCATCTGGAACCAAATCCCCCGCATCCATATAGGTTTGTACTAACTTCCCTAATTCGGTATTGTTTTTTAAATTGTAACGAAAAACATCTCCTGTAGAAATGTGTGTTAATTTATATTTTTCTTTTAAAAATTCTGCTTGAGTTCCTTTTCCTGCGCCAGGTTTTCCAAACAATACGATATTGATCATTTTTATTATGTTAGTTATATGTGTTTTTTTTATTATGTGTTATTTGCAATGCATTACTCGAATAAAAGGTTTCTTTTTTAAATCTCCGGACTCATAACCTTTAACTCTTGCTTCTTTATTTTTATACTTCTAACTGGTAAATTTCAGGTAAATTTCTACCTAAACCATTATAGTCCAAACCAAAACCTACGATAAATTTATTCGGAATTCTAACTCCAATATAATCTATTTTTATATCTTTTTTATAAGCGTCAGGTTTGAAAAAAAGTGTGGCAATTTTAAAACTTTTCACATTTTCTTTTTTGAACAACTCTTTAAGTTCAACCAACGTGTTTCCTGTATCGACGATATCCTCAATAACTATAACTGAACGACCTGACAAATCTTGGTTTAAACCGATCAATTGCTTTATACTTTCTGTCGAAGAAGTACCCTCATACGAGGCTAACTTAATAAAAGACACTTCGCATGGTTTTTTATACTGTTTCAAAAAATCAGAAACCACCATAAAAGAACCATTTAATACACCTATAAACACGGGTATTTCATCGGCATAATCAGCTTCTACTTGAGCCGCCATTTTGGCAATTGCAAATTCTATTTCCTGAGCAGAAATAAACGGAACAAATTGTTTATCGTAGAGTTGTATCACGGTTTTGAGTTTTAAAATAATTTGCAAAGATAGGTATTTCGCTTTTTACAATTGCTAATTGAACATTAATTTGTATCTACTAATTGAATGCGCTAATTATCCTAATAAAACAGATGCCGACGGAATTAAAAATAAACACGTAATTTCCTTAAAAACAAACAGTTAAACAGGAATTAAAAGGCATTAATCGAAAAAAAATTGAATTGAATTCATTTATCCATAAATTTATTAGTAGGAAATTAAAAACAGTAAAACTATGGCTTCTTTAAATCCAAGTACTACAGTTTTAGGCGTCAAAAACGCGAAACATTTATTGCGAAGAGCAACTTTTGTTTATACTAAAACCCTAATAGACCAATATTCGAAATTAACTCCAAACCAAGCTTTAGATTTCTTATTAGTTGACAATCCGCTTACATTGAATTTGCCTTATGACCCATTACCGACGACTGCACCTGATGGCTATTGGACTAAATCAACAAATTTACCCACTTCCTTTTCTGATCAAAACAGAAAAGCCACCATTGTAGCCGGATGGTGGTGGTACAATGCCATTAATAGTCCAACGTTAAAATTCAAGCTTTGTCATTTTTTATCCACTCGATTTACAATTATAAAAAATACTGAGGTATCCGGATCAGCAACAGAATTTTATGATTACATCCGACTGCTTCTATTTTATTCTTATGGGAATTATAAAAAGCTGGCAAAAAAAATGACACTCAATAATTCTATGCTCTATTTTCTTAATAACACCTCTAACATAAAGAGCTCACCAAATGAAAACTATGCCCGCGAATTTTTGGAATTATTCACCATTGGCAAAGGTCCACAAATTGCAGGTGGAAATTACACGAATTATACCGAATCCGATATTATCCAGACAGCAAGGGTCTTGACTGGGTTTAAAAGAAAACCGGATCGATCCATAATTGATCCGGAAACCGGAATTCCAAAAGGCTATAACAAATTTTCCGACCATAATACGACACCTAAAACGTTCAGCGAGGCTTTTAATAACAAAATAATCACGCCCGCCAGTGACGCAGTTTCAATGGATGCTGAATTGGACAGTTATATCGAAATGGTTTTTAACCAATCTGCCACAGCAAAAAACATTTGCAGAAAAATCTATACTTATTTTGTGAAAAGCAATATTTCAGAGGAGGTAGAAAATGATATAATAAGTCCATTAGCAAAAGACCTTTACAACAATGGTTATGAAATTGTTCCTGTAGTCAGAAAATTATTAGAAAGTCAACATTTTTATGATTTAGATGATAGAAATGCGAGCGATGAAATCTTAGGTGGAATAATAAAATCCCCCCTTCAACAATTATCCGAAATATGCACGTATTTACATGCAACAATCCCCGATCCTAATTCAAACCCAATGAATTTCTATACTGTTTTTTGGATGAATTTCGTTAACAACACCTTTTTTGTACGCTCAAATATGATTTTGTTTGAACCTGAAAATGTTGCCGGACACGCTGCCTATTACCAAGCGCCCGATTTTGATAAAACCTGGATTTCTTCCTCAACCTTAATAGCAAAATATAAATTAGGGGAATCATTACTCGATGGAATAAACAGAATTAATGGAAATATCAATATCTCCACCAAAATAAACATATCAGAAGTCATTAAAAAAGGCTCCATTGTATCAAATCCCTCTGACCCTTTTATCCTAACTTCTGAATTATGCAATACTCTTTTTGCACAGGAAACCGATTCAATTCGTATTACCTATTTTATGAATGCTTTTCTCCTGCAAGGTCTTTCCGGTGATTATTGGGCCGATGCCTGGAATTCCTTTATTAGTACAAATGACAACACTGTCGTCGAATCTCGGCTAAAATTACTTATCAGCAAGATTTTAAGAACTCCAGAATCTCAAATGTTTTAGTATTATTTAAAAAATTAACCAATAACCATAAACCAATAACATAATGAAAAGAAGAAATTTTATAAAATTGACTTCTACAGCTAGTGTACTTTCATTATTGCCATCAGAAGTCTTTGCGCTTTTCAAATCAGCAGGAATGACCTCCTGCCCTGATCCCAACTCAAAAAAAATAGTACTGATTCAATTGGCTGGGGCCAATGATGGATTAAATACCATTGTACCCCTGAATCAGTACGACGCTTATGCCAAATTACGCCCCAACATAAAACTTAACAATGTTGGAGTTTCAAATGGAATTATAAACCTGGATTCAACTTTATCATTAACGAATCAGGTAGGGATCCATCCCTCTTTAACCGGATTCAAAAGCTTATATGAAAAAGGTTTGATGCGGATCATTCAAGGTGTTGGCTATCCTTCTCAGGACAAATCCCATTTTAAATCTACTGATTTATGGCTCACTGGAGGAGATGGAACATTGGACAATAACAATTCTGACAGTGGATGGATAGGTCGTTTCCTAGAGAATTATTATACTGATTTTTTAAATTCGAACTTTCCACTGGGAATTCAATTAGGAAGCAATGACAATTCATTAGGTTTTCATGGAGAAGTTGAACATGGAATGTCTTTAAATATTAGCGGACAGGATTTATCTGGATTTTATACTGTTGTAAATGGATTAGGCGGACAACCCCCCGCAAATATTCCAGATTCAGAATACGGGGGATTAATCCAATATATCATCAACAATGATACCTCTACAAATTTATACGCTCAAACTATTTCGAATTCTTTTAATTCGGGAAGCAATTCTTTAACTTATCCTAATACCAATTTATCCAATCAGTTAAAAACAGTAGCACGTTTTATCTCAGGGGGTCTTCAAACCAAAGTTTATTTAGTTAAAGTAGGCGGATTTGACACTCATGAAAAGCAAGTAGCGGCGAGCGATACGACCCATTTGGGCAATCATGCAAAGCTTTTATCTCAAATATCGGAAGCGATCAATACTTTCATTACTGATTTGAACAACCAAAATATGGGAAATGATGTCATAGCGGTAACTTTCTCGGAATTTGGAAGAAAAACAGGTGAAAACGCAAGTTTAGGTACCGATCATGGCGAAATTGCCCCAATGTTTGTTTTTGGCAACTGCATAAATCCAGGAATCTCAGGTACAAATATTAATTTATCCGAGGCTGTTACTGCTAATAATTTTCAAGTTAAAACCGTTCAGCATGACTACAGAAGAGTTTTCAGCACAATCCTTCAAGATTGGTTTGGAACCAGCAATCAAACATTGGATTTGGTTTTTTATAATCACACCACTAATACTGGATTTTCAAATAATAAAATAGCCGATTTAATAAGAAACCAAAATATGGTTAATTCATTCTGTTATTCTAAGAGTTCTTTATCCGACAATGAATCACATAGCCCTTACGAAGTTATAGCCTTTCCAAACCCGACATCAGAACTCATTACAATTAATACCCCTGAAAACAATGCTGTTAATGCAGTTTCAATTTACTCAATAGACGGAATGTTTATCGGAAAATACAATAATCCTTTCGTTAGAAGTCAGTTTTCGATAAATGTTGAAAATCTTCCGGTGGGATTTTATAATTTAAAGATTGAAACGAACAATGGTAATTTTCAAAAAAAAGTGATTGTAAGAAGATAAAATTCTCCATACTGAAATAAACTGTCAATCTTTTTTTACAACTTGTATCTTTTTATTATTAGTCAATTAAAAGTATCTTTGTACAATCAACATTACAGATAAATTTCAGCACAACAATGAATTATTTTTCTTCCGATTTTAAATTAGGAATTCTCGGTGGCGGACAACTTGGCAAAATGCTTTTGTTTGACACTCGTAAATTCGACATTCAAACTTATGTTCTCGATCCAAGTGATGAGGCTCCTTGCAAAATTGCTTGCAATAAATTCTTTCAAGGCGATTTGATGGATTTTGAAACTGTTTACAACTTTGGAAAACAAGTGGACATTTTAACTTTCGAAATCGAACTCGTTAATCTTGAAGCTTTGGTGAAACTGGAAGAAGAAGGATTAAAAGTCTATCCTTCACCAAAAACTTTGAAACTCATTCAAAATAAAGGAATTCAAAAAGATTTTTACAGCAAAAACAACATCCCGACAGCCGATTTTAAACGATTTGCTTCTCTAAAAGAGTTAGTAGTCGATTTAGTGGATTCTAATTTACAGTTACCTTTCGTTTGGAAATGTACGGAGTTTGGATACGATGGGAATGGTGTAAAAGTCATTCGTCAAATTTCGGATTTAGACAATCTGCCAAACGTTGAGTGTATTGCAGAAACAATGGTGCCATTCAAAAATGAATTAGCAGTTATAGTTTGTCGCAATCCATCTGGTGAAATAAAAACCTATCCCGTGGTAGAAATGGAATTCCATCCCGAAGCCAATCAGGTTGAATATGTGATATGTCCTGCCCGAATCGATGATACCGTAGCGGAAAAAGCAAGAGCCATTGCCTTGAATGTTTCCGAGAAGTTCAATCATGTGGGACTTTTGGCAGTCGAAATGTTTCAAACCGAAGACGATGAAATCTTGGTGAACGAGGTGGCTCCTCGACCACACAATTCAGGCCATTATTCTATCGAGGCCAGTTTTACTTCCCAATTTGAGAATCACCTTAGAGCTATTTTGAATTTACCTTTGGGAAATACCGACAGCAAAGTGGCTGGAATTATGGTTAATCTTTCTGGTGAAGAAGGTTTTTCGGGTAACGTAATTTATGAAAACATCGAGAAAATATTAGGATGGAATGGTGTTACTCCGCACATTTACGGTAAAAAACAAACTAGGCCTTTTCGAAAAATGGGACATGTTACCATCGTAAATGAAAATATAAAAGAAGCCAGACGAATTGCCGAGGATGTAAAGAATACGATTAGAGTCATCAGTTAAAAAAATAATTCAAAATTCAACATAAAAACAATGAAAGTAGCCATAATAATGGGAAGCATATCTGATATGCCAGTAATGCAAGAAGCCATAGACATCCTAAAAGGATTTGATATAGAAACTGAAGTCGATATTGTATCGGCTCACAGAACCCCAGAAAAATTGTTTGATTTCAGCAAAAATGCACACCATCGTGGAATTTCAGTGATTATTGCTGGTGCCGGCGGCGCGGCGCATTTGCCGGGAATGGTGGCCTCTATGTCTCCACTTCCAGTAATTGGTGTTCCGGTAAAATCCAGTAACTCAATTGATGGTTGGGACAGTGTACTCTCTATTCTACAAATGCCGGGAGGAGTTCCTGTCGCCACTGTTGCTCTAAACGGCTCCAAAAATGCAGGGATTTTAGCTGCACAAATAATCGGTTGCCACGACAAATGTGTTTTGGACAAGATTATTTTATATAAAGAAGGTTTAAAAGAAGCGGTTAATAAAGCATCCGAAAATTTAAATAAATAAAAAAAGCTCCATTATCTATGGAGCTTTTTCGACATTGTAAATACAAAGCTCGGGGAAACTTTGCATTTCAATAATTGTATATTAAAATTTCTTTTTATTTGGGACAAAAAGAGCGTATTATATCGACAAGTCAAGTTGTTTTCCTAACTATTAACTCGACAAAAGTACATAAATAATCGATAAAGAGCAAGTTTTTTAAAAATTTAACTAATTTTTCTTGTTTGAAAACAAACATTTTCAATAAAATAAAACGTACTTTCCTGTAAATCAACAATTTAAAATAAATCAAAAAAAAGAATAAAATGAACATATTAGTCCAACCTTTTGATAACAAACTAGATACAGCACCCTTTTCTAAGATTAAAATTGAAGACTATCTTCCTGCATTTCAGGAAGGAATCAAATTAGCGAAAGCAGAAATTGATGCAATTGTCACCAATTCACTTCCCCCAACATTTGAAAACACGATCGAAGCATTGTCCTTTAGCGGAAATACCTTGGATAGAATTTCCAGTATTTTCTTCAACATGAATTCGGCAGAAACCAGTGATGAAATGCAAAAAATTGCACAGGAAGTTTCGCCTTTGTTAGCTGAATTTGGAAATGACATTACACTAAACGCCGAATTATTTGCCAAAGTAAAACAAGTTTACGAACAAAGGGATAATTTGAATTTAAACCCGGAACAATCCACTCTTTTAGACAAAAAATACAAAAGTTTTTCTCGAAACGGAGCTAATTTACCAGAAAAAGAGAAGACCCAATTACGCGAAATTGACAAAGAATTATCCAAGTTGAGTTTGAAGTTTGGCGAAAATGTTTTGGCCGAAACTCACGCTTTCGAATTGCATCTTACCGACGAAAAAGATTTGGCGGGTTTACCTGAAGGGACAATCGAAGCGGCTCGTTCATTGGCTAAAAGCCAGGAAAAAGAAGGATGGATTTTTACTTTAGATAATCCAAGTTACATTCCGTTTGTGACGTATGCAGACAATCGCGAATTGCGCAAGAAAATGTCAATTGCTTTTGGCGCCAGATGTTTTCAGAATAATGAATTAGACAATCAGGAGATCGTTCTTAAAATTGCTAAATTGCGTTTTGACAGAGCTACTCTTTTGGGTTATAAAACACACGCCCATTTTGTTCTGGAAGAAAGGATGGCCGAAAGCCCTGAGAAAGTGCTCTCTTTTTCGAATGATTTATTAGCCAAAGCCAAACCGGCAGCTCTAAGAGAATTTGCTCAATTAACCGCTTTCGCAAAAGAGTTGGACGGCATTGATCAACTCGAAAAATGGGATGGCGCATATTATTCTGAAAAACTGAAACAACAATTATTCAATTTGGATGATGAAAAACTGAAGCCGTATTTTCAATTAGAGAAAGTATTGGACGGTGCTTTTACGGTAGCTCAAAAATTATACGGAATCACTTTCGAGGAAACTTTTGAAGTGGATAAATACCATGAAGATGTAAAAACATATGAAGTAAAAGACGAAGACGACCAACTGGTTGCTGTTTTCTATGCTGATTTTTTTCCAAGAAAAGGGAAACGCAACGGTGCCTGGATGACCTCTTTTAAATCACAATATATTAAAAATAACATAAACGAAAGACCACACGTTTCTATCGTGTGCAATTTCACCAAACCTACAGAAACAAAACCGTCACTTTTGACTTTTAACGAAGTAACCACTTTGTTTCATGAATTTGGTCACGCTTTACACGGCATGCTGGCGAATACCACTTACCCAACTCTATCCGGAACTTCTGTGTACTGGGATTTTGTGGAATTGCCAAGCCAGATTTTAGAAAACTGGTGTTACGAATCAGAAGCACTGGCTTTGTTTGCGTATCATTATCAGACAGACGAAATGATTCCGATGGAATTAGTGCGTAAAATAAAAGAAAGCGCCAGTTTTCAGGAAGGAATGGCAACCATGCGACAGTTGAGTTTTGGATTGTTGGATATGGGCTGGCACGCGCAGGACCCATCCAACATTAAAGACATCAAAGCTTTTGAGACCGAACAATTTGCATCGACACAATTGTATCCGGATGTAAAAGAGAATGCGATGAGCACCTCTTTCTCGCATATTTTTCAGGGAGGATACTCTTCTGGTTATTACAGTTACAAATGGGCCGAAGTGCTCGATGCTGATGCTTTTGAATATTTCCAAGAAAATGGAATCTTCAACAAAGAAGTGGCAACCAAATTTAAGGAAAATGTACTTTCCAAAGGTGGAACGGAACATCCAATGATTTTATACAAACGCTTCAGAGGACAGGAACCTAAACCGGATGCGCTTTTAAAAAGAGCAGGATTGTTGTAGATTTATGATTTCAGAACCGGAGCAGTAATGCTTCGGTTTTTTTTATTGAATTAAAATCATAAGCAACCACCAAAAAATAGGCACGCTTTCTACCCAAAAGGAAGTATAATATTTAGACCGTTTTTCATTGGAAAAAGCCAAAAATAAAGCGACGACAATGGCTATTACAAAAATCAACAGCAACTGCGGCACTACCGTTTGAAAATTACCATTGCTAATAACATTACTGTTTAAAAATTCTAATCCACAAAAAATCAGCAATAATACATATCCGAGCATTTTGGTGCGCTTCACCCCTATTTGTTGTGGAACGGTTTGTAAATGAGGATCATCATTGGCCAAATCAATAATTTCAAAAATAAGTACCAATACAAATATTAATATAAACCGTTGGATGCATTTCAGATAAAAATCTATCGTAATTGGCACACCGCCATCCAGCAAAGGCAAAACCAAAGTAACACCGACCCAACACAAAGCCACAATATAAATTTTCACACCAGCCCAATTTCTGGCATTCTTCTTATTTGGAAAAAAAGGCAGCGTATACAATAAAGTAAGACTCAAAAAAACCACTGAAACCAATTGTGTTATTCTTTGTAATTGAAAAAAATAATAGCCAACCAGAAGAAGAGCGCAAAAACTGAGCAAAGCGATCGCTTTTAGTTCCATACGCATTTTTAATTTCCTAGCTCTGGCCAATGCATCATATTTTACAAAATTATAACCGACAATGGTGCCAAAAAAGGCAAAATTAGCAATGGATTCGTCAATCGGTATATGAAACATGTGCTGAGTCATTCGTACCAAGGCATAGCAAGAAAATCCTACATGAACACTGCCGTTAATATAAAAATCGAATATTTGTTTGAAAATTCTCATTCGACAAAATTAATCAATTATGAATAATTCAATTGTTTAATTGAACTATTGATGAAAAATGAAGGTCAAAATACCTTTTAAATTATTAATAATACTTATTTTTGCACCACAAAAAACAACACTATTATTTCTATATGAAATAGCCATCTTTGACTTACACTCAAATGTAAACGAAAACTTTACAAAAACTGGCATATTCCATTTGATGTATAAAAAAACAATATCAGTTACAAATGAAAACAGATGCTTTTGCTTTAAGACACATTGGGCCAAGAGAGAATGACCTTCAACACATGTTGAAAACTATCGGAGTTGAATCTATTGAACAACTCGTATACGAAACACTTCCAGACGATATTCGCTTAAAAGCGCCTCTGAATTTGGATCCGGCAATGACCGAGTACGAATTTGCCAATCACATTCAGCAATTAGGGAATAAAAATAAAGTTTTCCAATCTTATATTGGCTTAGGTTACAATCAGGCAATTGTTCCTGCTGTAATTCAAAGAAATATTTTTGAAAACCCAGGATGGTACACTGCTTACACACCGTATCAGGCTGAAATTGCACAAGGTAGATTAGAAGCTATTTTGAATTTCCAAACGATGGTAGCTGAACTTACCGGAATGGAAATCGCCAATGCTTCTTTACTAGATGAAGCTACTGCAGCAGCCGAAGCAATGGCATTATTGTTCGACGTAAGATCACGTGATCAAAAGAAAAACAACATCAATAAATTCTTCGTTTCCGAAGAAATATTACCTCAAACTTTATCCGTTTTACAAACACGTTCTACTCCTATCGGAATAGAATTGGTTGTTGGAAACCACGAAACTTTCGATTTCTCATCAGACTTTTTTGGAGCTATCCTTCAATATCCAGGAAAATATGGTCAAGTAAATGACTATACTTCATTTATTGCAAAAGCTGCCGCAAACGAAATTAAAGTAGCCGTAGCCGCTGATATTTTGAGTTTGACAAAACTAACGCCTCCAGGAGAAATGGGAGCTGCAGTAGTAGTGGGAACTACACAACGTTTCGGAATTCCGTTAGGTTACGGTGGTCCACACGCTGCTTATTTTGCTACCAAAGACGAGTACAAAAGATCTATGCCGGGAAGAATCATCGGGGTATCTATCGATGCTAACGGAAACCGAGCATTGCGTATGGCTTTGGGAACTCGTGAACAACACATTAAACGTGAAAAAGCAACTTCTAATATTTGTACTGCTCAAGTATTGTTAGCCGTTATGGCCGGAATGTATGCCGTATATCACGGACCAAAAGGATTGCAATATATCGCCAACAAAGTTCATGCTTCTGCGGTTACGACTGCAAATGCACTGTCTAAAATCGGTGTAAACCAAATCAACACAGAATTCTTTGACACAATTTTAGTAAAAGCCGATGCTGCAAAAGTGAAAGCAATTGCCGAAAGAAATGAAATAAATTTCTTCTATGTTGACAACGACACCATTTCAATTTCTTTTAACGAAACGACTTCTATCTCAGACATTAATACCATCATTTCCGTTTTTGCGGAAGCGGTTGGAAAAGAGGGATCAAAAGTTGTAGACTTAACTACAGACAGCACCTTAACTGAAAAATTAATCAGAACATCAACTTTCTTACAACACGACGTTTTCAACAACCATCATTCTGAAAGTCAGTTGATGCGTTACATCAAAAAACTGGAACGTAAAGACTTATCATTGAATCACTCCATGATTTCATTGGGTTCTTGTACAATGAAATTGAATGCTGCTTCTGAAATGTTACCATTGAGCATGCCAAACTGGAACAATATTCACCCGTTTGCCCCTGCTGACCAAGCTCAAGGATACCAAGAAATGTTGTCTAAACTAGAACAACAATTAAACGTAATTACTGGTTTTGCAGCAACTACTTTGCAACCTAACTCAGGTGCACAAGGAGAATATGCAGGATTAATGACTATTCGTGCCTACCACCAATCTCGAGGGGACCATCATAGAAACGTATGTTTAATTCCATCATCAGCTCACGGAACCAATCCGGCTTCAGCAGCAATGGCGGGAATGAAAATCATCGTTACCAAAACTACTCCAGAAGGAAATATTGACGTAGAAGATTTAAGAGCAAGAGCGATCGAACACAAAGATGATTTGGCTTGCTTGATGGTAACCTACCCATCTACACACGGGGTTTTTGAGAGTTCTATAATTGAAATTACCAAATTAATCCACGATAATGGCGGATTAGTATACATGGATGGTGCTAACATGAACGCACAAGTAGGATTAACCAATCCTGCTACTATTGGCGCCGATGTTTGTCACTTGAACTTACACAAAACTTTCGCAATCCCTCACGGTGGTGGTGGACCTGGTGTAGGACCAATTTGTGTAAACGAAAAATTAGCACCTTTCTTACCAACTAATCCAATCATTGCTACTGGTGGAAATCAAGCGATCACAGCTATTTCTGCTGCACCTTTCGGTTCGGCTTTAGTATGTTTGATTTCTTACGGTTACATTTGCATGTTAGGTGCCGAAGGATTACGTAGTTCTACAGAACATGCTATCTTAAATGCCAATTATATGAAAGCCCGTTTCGAAGATCATTTCCCAATCCTGTATTCAGGAGAAATGGGGCGTGCTGCTCACGAAATGATTTTGGACTGTCGTGCATTCAAACAAAACGGAATTGAAGTGGGTGATATCGCAAAACGTTTAATGGATTATGGATTCCATGCTCCAACGGTATCATTCCCTGTAGCTGGAACCTTAATGATTGAACCAACAGAATCGGAAGATTTAGCTGAGCTTGATCGTTTTTGTGACGCATTAATTTCAATTAGAAAAGAAATTACCGAAGCTTCTGCAGACGACCATAACAATCCTTTGCACAATGCACCGCACACATTAGCAATGCTGACGGCCGAAAACTGGAATTTCCCTTATTCAAGAGAAAAAGCGGCATATCCGATGAAACATCTTGCCGACAACAAATTTTGGCCAAGTGTTCGCCGAATTGACGATGCTTATGGCGATAGAAATTTAGTTTGTTCTTGTGCGCCTATTGAGGCTTACATGGAGAGCTAGTCCCGATAGCTATCGGGATAGATTGCAGATTACATAAAACCCTTTCAGTATTAAAACTGAAAGGGTTTTTCATTTTTATATAATAATAAGGAGCAGACGTCTCCGGGTTTTAATCAACATCCCTCCTGCTGTCCGCTGTATCTTTTTTTTATTTTACCCTGTCAGGGTTTAAAACCCTGACAGGGTAAAATAAAAAAAGGATGCCGCTTCCATCAGGGCTAGGCCAACTATTTTGTTTTTCATAAAATATTTTCCAAAAAAGCCCTTCCTCGTTCTTCCATTGACGTTTTTTCACATCCCAATTATCCCCAAACTTGTCATCCCGACGGAGGAGGGATCTCCACCAGATATTCCACAAAGTAAACACAATACTATACGGAGCTACTTGCGGAGATCCCTCCTCCGTCGGGATGACAATATTGCGCAGATACTGTGCTTACATTTTTTTGAGATAATGAATTCTAATATAAATCAGAAAATACTTAATATATTATTTTTATTTATAAACAATTACCTACATTAGCCATAGTATTAATCTTTTAATTCACTTATAAATGGCTAATTTAACCAACAACCGAATCAACACAACCGCTACTGCTGCACAAATAACAGCCGTAAAAACTGCCTTGCAAACCATTACTGCAAACCTGCCTTTTCTCGTGGGGCTTACTACCGAGGAGCGCATTGCTCTTCCATCAATAAACGTAAATAACAAAGCTTTTACAGAGGACGCTATTAATGCAGGAGTAAACAACCCCACATTAATACCATCCTATGTATCCGTAGGGAATATGCAAAATGACATGTTACTTTTTTCCCAACTCGATGAAATTATTATGGTAACCAAACAGCTGCTTGAAAAAATGGAGGACACACAATTACTGGTGGGTAGCGAAGCCTATACATCGGCACTTACGCTCTACAAACTTTTTGGTTCTGCCGCCGATGCCGGTGTAGGTGGTACCGATGCTATTGTATCACAACTCAAACAACGCTTTGCAGGTCAGGGAGGCTCAGGTATTGCCCCTATCAATCCGAACTAATAATTTTCTTATTATGACCAATTACAAAACGCTTTCTGAAACAGGAAGCGTTTTTTTTATATCTATGTGAAAGGTTATTTCTTTTATGAAATGAGCATAACGGAAATTCGATACAAACACGAATGAAGATATATGCGAATTCCATATTCCAATAAAAAACAATATTATCTGCATATGAAAAAAGCAAACTAAACCACTATGGACTGAAAGTCCATAGATTTGGTTGGCAGACTTAAAGTCTGCACGGTTACAATTCTAAATATTAGTCACAAATTTCACAAATTGGCACAAATTAATTAGCGAAAATTCGTGAAATTTGTGGCAAAAAATTTTTAGAAGCTAAAAGCGAAATGCACTAAAGTACATAGTTTTAACTATTTTTGGGACCAATAAACAATGTTCAAAGCTAAGATCAAAGCTAACATATCCACTTCTCTATGCCTAATATTGTCATCCCGAGGAACGAGGGATCTCCACAATACTATTCGACAAAGTGACTCTTTTTTTTATTTTGATTGCAGAGCTACTTGCAGAGATCCCTCGTTCCTCGGGATGACAAGTTTGCGGCAACAATAAACGTATTTATAAAGCATTATACCAAACTACATTAACCATTACCATTAACTTACTATAGCATTACAAATAACATATTTAGGTATAAAGCATAAGTACATTTAGCTTTAAGCACAACTTATAAAGGCATCAAACATAACTAAAATATAGATTACCATAAACTATATTGTGCATTATCACTATCTACTTTATGCTTTATACCAAACCTAGTTGAGTTTTAATACAAATAATATTAGGCATAATACTACATATTGCACAAAAAGATTATATTTGGCTATCGCAACTATTGCAAAGGAATATGGACATCAACAAAAAATTTCAGCAAAAACGAGAGAATGACCCACCACCTTTGGGCAATTTCATCAATTGGCACTTCCAGCAAAACAAAACCAAAAAGAAAAAT